>ERZ773083.2744-NODE-2744-length-10641-cov-51.713584_pt1 | contig 10641 bp, 10 predicted proteins | sample MGYA00511465_ERZ773083 | MGnify/ENA primary metagenome ERZ773083 (study PRJEB29015, sample SAMEA2738001) | human oral metagenome | biome: human oral; feature: human-associated habitat; material: dental | place: China | collected 2060 ... | reverse complement strand
GTGTGGGCGCTCATCGACTACGAGCTGCCCACGCCCATCGCCCGCATGACCTACCACGACGCCATGGAGAGGTACGGCTCGGATAAGCCCGACCTGCGCTTCGGCTGCGAGCTGGTGGACCTGACCGACTACTTCAAGGACACCACCTTCCGGGTCTTCCAGAACCCCTACGTGGGTGCCGTTGTCATGCCCGGCGGGGCCTCCCAGTCCCGCCGCACCTTCGACGCCTGGCAGGAATGGGCCAAGCAGCGCGGCGCCAAGGGCCTGGCCTATGTCACGGTCGCCGAGGACGGGACCCTCGGCGGGCCCGTCGCCAAGAACATCACCGACGCCGAGCGGGAGGGGCTGGCCCAGGCCGCCGGAGCCGCACCCGGCGACTGCATCTTCTTCGCCGCCGGGCCCGTGGACTCCTCCCGTGCCCTGCTGGGCGCCGCCCGCCTGGAGATCGGCAAGCGCTGCGGTCTCATCGATGACGACGAGTGGTCCTTCGTCTGGGTCGTGGACGCCCCCCTGTTCAAGCCCTCCGCCGAGGCCAAGGCCGACGGCGACGTGGCCCTGGGCAAGTCCGCCTGGACCGCGGTCCACCACGCCTTCACCTCGCCCAAGCCCGAGTGCCTGGAGACCTTCGACACCGACCCGGGAAGCGCCCTGGCCTACGCCTACGACATCGTCTGCAACGGCAACGAGATCGGTGGCGGCTCCATCCGTATCCACCGCAGCGACGTCCAGGAGCGCGTCTTCAACGTCATGGGGATCGGTGAGCAGGAGGCCCAGGAGAAGTTCGGCTTCCTACTGGACGCCTTCAAGTTCGGCGCCCCACCGCACGGCGGCATCGCCTTCGGCTGGGACCGCATCGTCTCCTTGCTGACCAAGGCCGACTCCATCCGTGACGTCATCGCCTTCCCCAAGTCCGGCGGCGGCTTCGACCCGCTGACCGAGGCACCCGCTCCGATCACGCCCGAGCAGCGCAAGGAGGCCGGGGTCGACTCCGTCCCGGACGACGAGTGACGAGTCCGGCTCCGCGGCGCAGGGCAAAGAGGACGGGATGAAGCAGAGCTGAGTTCGGGGGGCGCGTCGTCAGGTTAAGACTTGCGGATAGGGTGCTGATCCCGGTGTCGCGGATACACCCGGGGGCCTCGGCCCCCGGGGAGCAACGAACTCGACGACTTTCGCTACAGGCCCTAGAAGACTTGCCCTCATCGGAATCGATGAGCTCAACCGGGGCCGACGTGAGCACGGAGCTCGTGCGCGCTCTTCGCCTACACTCGATGAGGTGACGATGCTTGCGCTGCACGAGTGGGGCGACCCGGCGGATCCGCCGCTGCTATTAGTCCACGGCCTGACCGAATCGGCTACCGCCTGGCCCGACGCCGTGGCCCGCTGGTCCTCCCGGTATCACGTCCTCGCGATCGATCAGCGGGGGCACGGGGCATCCCCGCGGTGGGACGACGAGACCCTGGCCCGGGCGCCACAGACCATGCAAAAGGACCTTGAGAAGACGTTGACCCTGTTCTCGGAGCCGCCGGTCGTCGTGGCCCACAGTCTGGGAGGGCTCATGTCGCTGCGGGTGAGCGTCGCTTGGCCCGAGCTGGTTCGGGCACTGGTCCTGGAGGACGTCGCACGTCCCACCGGGCACTGGGCCCCAGCCCCCTGGTTCGTGGAGCATCAGGAGCGGTTCCTGGACGCCTTCGCCGACGGCGGCGCGGCCGAGCGGGAACGCATGAGGCGCGAGACCTCATGGAGCGAATCCGAGATCGAGGGCTGGGCCGCGTGCAAGAAGCGGGTCGACCGCCGTTACATCCGCGAGGGCACCTATCTCGGCGAGGCCGACCTCGTCAGCGCGATCAACCGGCTGAGGACACCGACGCTCTACCTGGCACCCCGCCGCGGCGACATGGCTCCTGACCCCTCTGAAGTGACCAATCCGCTCGTGCGCCTGGTGCTGCTCGACGGCGTCGGCCACTGCGTGCGGCGGGACGCCCCGGAGGCCTACCACGGGCTGGTCGATCCCTTCATCGAGGAAGTCTTCGCCAGCACCGGCCGGTGACTCGCCCCTGGGCCTGGCCTGTTTCAGAGTCTTGCGGTTCGTGGTGGTACTGGTGCGTCGCACCCACCGCCCATGGTCAGTGTCAACCGAGGAGATGGACGGGACGTTCTTCCCGGCAGATCCTTCAGAGTTCGGTGCAGGGTCTTCTGATTGCCCTCGACGATGAACACGTAGTGACTACCCCGCCAAGAGATGCGGGGCCGGGTCCTTGTCAGTGCGGGCCCCGTGCACGGCGGGGCGCGCGAGACCGCTGCAGACTTACAACCGGCCCAAGACACAGGCGAAACCGCGATTGCCCGCTTCCCACTCCTGATCACTGGGACCGAGCGTATTGATCGAGTAGCTGGTGGACAGGTCGAGTCCATAACGTTCCGCGTAGGTGCTGGTGCAGGTGACCTTGACCTGAGGGTCGTCGGTCATGGCCTCTGTGACGCTGGAAGCGGTTGTGGCCGGGTCGAAGGTTCCGCCGGCGAAGACGATCCAGTCGGCCTGGGAGCAGTCGACCTGGCTGACACTCGTGCCGCCTACGACCGAGGTGGTCCGGCTCAGGCAGGTTCCCAGCGGCCAGGGCATGTCATCGGAGTATGGGATGCCCTGCGCGTTGACCTGCGCGGGAGTCGGGACGACCGCCGGAGACGGTGAGGCCTTCTCGGAGCCGAGGGCAGTAGCCCGAGCCGTGGCCGTGGGATCACTGCCGGCACCCTTGGCTGCCGGAGCGCCGGTGCGTGAGACGGGTGACGCCGAGGCCCGCGGGGCCGTCCGGTTCGCTGAGGATGCCGAGGGAATCAGGTTCGAGGTCGCGAGCACGATGGCGGAGACGACGACGCCTGCTGTCACGCCGAGTGCCAGGAGCAGGAAGGCCTTGCCTGAGCGTCTTGCACCGGATCCGGAGGCAGGGACCGCGGCAGTGGCGGGATGGTGCGACCGCATCGCTGCCTGAGGGATGTCGATCGCCGAGCGCGGGACGCCACCGACCCGAGTCAGTGCCTCGGTGAGCTCGTTGCCGTCGCGGTACCGGAGCGCGGGGTTCGGGTGCAGCGCCCGGTCCAGGAGCGGGCGCAACGCCTCGGGGATACGCGTGTCCGAGGTGTCCACGGGTACGGACAGGTGGTTGATGATCTCCGGTAGGCTTCGGGCCGAGCCGTCGGCGGTGCGACGAGGACCGCGGCCGGTCAGGAGCGTGAACAGAACGGCCCCCATCGACCACACGTCGCCGCTGGGTGAGGGCTCAGCCAGGGTGAAGGCCTCCGGCGGAGCGAAGTCTGGCGTCATCGTCTCCAGGGTGACGGAGGACTCGATACCCTCGCGCTGGATGGCGGCAAGGCCGAAGTCGCTCAGACGCGGGCTTCCGTAGGCGTCAATGAGGATGTTTCCGGGCTTGATATCGCGGTGGAGGACCCCGGCTTCGTGAGCGGCCCCCAAAGCGGCGGAGACGGCCGTGACGATGCTGACGGCCTGGGCGGCGCTAAGCTCGCAGCGCTCGAGGACCTGGGCCAAGGAGCCTCCGTCACAGCGTTCCATGACCAGGTAGGGACGTCCGTCGGGCAGTACCCCCGAGTCGATCAGCGAGACCGCGTTCGGGTGCCCACTGATCCGGCTGGCCGCTGCCATCTCCCGCATGAAGCGTCGACGGTTGCGTTCGTCGTGCAATGGCCGGGAGTCGATCTTGACGGCCACCGGACGCCGCAATGAGACTTGCTCCGCGGCGTAGACGGTGGCGAATCCTCCCTGCCCCAGCGGTTTTCCCAGACGGACACCGGGAACCGGCGGCGCGACGTGCGCAAAGGCGTCGGGAACGGGGAAGGGACTGCTCATGGGCTCATGATCGTTGTGAGGGCGTACCGGCGCAAACCTGTTGAGTCCTGGTCCTTAAGTCCGCGGCCGCTTATCACCGGCTCGAAGTGCCGGTCAAAAAAGTATCAGAACCGGGCATGTGCTCCCGTCGTGCGGTTCAGCAGATCACGGCAACCTGAATATGTCCTTGCGATGCTGCGGATCTGGACGTAGCACAAACACGATGGAGTGTACCGATGAAGAACCTCTCACCACCTTGGATCCTGATTCCAGGACTCATTTCTATCGCGGTGTTCATGACCGGCGATGGCTTCGAGTTGACCTTCCTGTCCAAGTACCTCGTCTCTCAGGGACTGGCGGCAACGCAGGCCTCCAGCGTCATCACGGCCTATGGGCTGATGGCCGCCCTGGCCGGCTGGGCCTCGGGCGTGATGGCTGAGACTTTCGGGGTCCGACGCATCATGCTCATAGGCGCGGGACTGTGGATTTCAGTTCACCTGCTCTTTCTCCTCGTGGCCATCCCTAGCGGCTCGTACCCGCTCATTCTCATCACCTACGCGGTGCGAGGGCTCGCCTACCCGCTGTTCATCTACTCCTTCGTTGTCTACATCACACAGAAGATCCCCGCAGCCACGAGGGCCTCTGCGATGGGGTGGTTCTGGACCGCCTACTCCGTGGGTATCGGATGCCTGGGTCCTGGATTCCCGCACGCACCGTTCCTGCTTTCGGTGAGTACCGCACCTTATGGCTCTCACTGGCCTGGACCGTTCCCGGTGCGCTTATCTGCCTGCTCCTGGTAGCCAAGGACGAGCCCGGACGCAGCTCGAAAGGTCTGCGCGACACACTCGTGGAGCTCTCCGCCGGGGTCAGCATCCTCGGACGCAACCGTCAGGTTGTGCTGACGGCCGTCGTTCGTGTTATCTGCAACCTCAGCCTCTACGGATTCCCAGTCATCATGCCGCTCTACCTCACTGACAGGCGCTACGGCGACGGATGGTTCACCATGAGCCAGTGGATGACGATCTGGGGTATCCAGTTCGCTGTCACAGTCTTCGGTAACCTTTTCTGGGGGTGGATCGGCGACCGCTTCGGCTGGATGCGGCAGATGCGCTGGTATGGCTGCTGGTTCTGCGCGGCGGCCACCCTCGGCTTCTACTACGTGCCCCGCCTGTTCGGCGCCAACATCCTTGCTTTGGCTGTCGCAGCTGTCATTCTCGGTATGGGAGTGATCGCCTTCGTACCGATGGGTGCTGTATTCCCGGCTCTGGCGCCGAAGGAGCAGGGAGCAGCCATCTCGATCAACAACCTCGCCTCTGGGCTGACCACATTCGCCGGTCCGGGACTGGTCACGCTGATCATGCCGTTCAGCGGCATCGGCGGAGTGTGCTGGGCCTACGCCGCGCTCTACCTCGCCGGTTCGCTCATCACCATTTGGATCCGTCCGCCCCAGCCCGGATTCGACGAACATGGTCGTCGTCTTCCAGCAGTCGGCCCCCATGCACCGTCCGTTATATCCACTGCCCTAAGGCTGGCAGAAGCCATTGCCTGACATCGGCGGCGATGCCGTCGATCACCGCCCGCACTCATCCGTTTTCACATCCACTGAGGAGAAGAATCATGAAAGCCGTTGTCCTTGAGAAGCAGCACGAGATCAACATCCGCGAGATTCCTGGAGGCCTCTCCTGTGGGCCCGGACAGCTGCGCATCGCTCCGCACACCGTGGGTATATGCGGGTCCGACGTCCACTACTACACGCACGGACGTATCGGTAGGTACGTCGTGGAGGCGCCCATGGTTCTTGGCCACGAGGCCTCCGGAGTCGTCCTCGAGGTGGGGCAGGGTGTCGAGGGCTTCGCCGTTGGCGACCGCGTTGCTATGGAGCCCGGTGTTCCGGATACCAGTTCGCGCGCAGCACTCGCGGGCATGTACAACGTCGACCCGGCAGTTTCCTTCTGGGCCACCCCGCCGGTCGACGGGTGCCTGGTTGAGGAGGTCATTCACCCTGCTGCCTTCACCTATCGTCTGCCCGACAATGTGTCCTTCGCCGAAGGTGCTCTCATGGAGCCTCTTGCAGTCGGCATGCACGCCGCAACAAAGGCTCGCATCAGCCCCGGTGACGTTGTGGCCGTCTCCGGTGCAGGAACGATCGGTCTGCTCACCGCTGCGTCGGCGCTGGCGGGAGGTGCTTCCAAAGTCATCATCTCCGACTTCTCCTCGGCCAAGCTCGAGGTCGCCGCCCGCATTCCCGGAACTCTTTGCGTCGACGGACAAGATCAACGACTGCTCGATATCGTCAGTGAGCAGACGGCGGGCTGGGGAGCCGACGTCGTCTTCGAGTGCTCCGGTCATCCGAGCGCTTACGATGACCTGTGGAAGATCGGTGCGCCCGGTAACCGGACCGTTCTTGTAGGAATCCCCGTCGACCCGGTCTCCATTGACGTCACGGAGGTACAGGCGCGTGAGACAACCATTGAGAATGTCTTTCGTTACGCCAATGTGTACCAGCGAGCCATCGATCTCGTCTCCGCCGGCAGGATCGATCTGAAGCCTTTCATCACGGAGACCTTCGACATGGACCACGCCGTTGAGGCCTTCGAACGAGTTGCTGAAGGCCGTCCCGGTGACATCAAGATCCAGATCACAGTCGGCTGACCTCGTTGAAGCTGTCGCGCGGGGAAACTCAGGAGGTCATCATGGAAACCATGACGGTTTCTCTAGCCTCAGCGCCCCGGTCCGACCTTTCAGCTGCTGTTGCTGAAAACCTGCTCACGACCTCGCTCACTTCGAAGGCCGGTGACGTTGACACCGGGGTCGGTGATCTCGAGGTGGTGCTCCCGGACCTCGAATCGACGGTTCGGTGGTTCCAGCACGGTTATCCGACGCCGCTAGCCCGTTGGCACCATCACCCTGAGATCGAGTTTCACCTCATTGTCTCCTCCCACGGACAGATGATGGCCGGGGACCGTACCGTCGACTTCGCTCCGGGCCAGGTCACCCTGATGGGGCCCGATCTACCGCACAACTGGCTTTCCGACCTGGGGCCAGGTGAGCGTCTCGGGGAGCGTGATGTTCTGTGCCAGGTGCTACCAGATCGCGTTGCTAGGGCGGCACAGATTCTTCCAGAGCTCTCGGACTTCAACGCGCTGGTTAAGAGGTCGACGGGGCGTCATTCTCAGCGGAGGGAGTACTGCTCGCGCCGCCGAGCTGCTCACCGCCATGGGAGATCAAGAGGGGATGGAACGGCTTACCACGTTTTTCTCTCTGGCAGGAGTCTTCCTTAAAGCACCGGGCGACGAGTGGTGCCGTGTCGTCTCAGAGGGATATGTCCCCAGCCTTGATAGCGTGACTGCTCGCCGTGTCAATGAGGTGCTCACCTATATTGAAGACGCTCTCGACGGTGAGGTGTCGATGGAAGCTGCGGCCTCCCGGCTGGCCATGAGTCCCTCCGCCTTCTCCCGTTTCTTCCACGCCACTGCGGGTATCACGTTCTCCGCCCTCGTGCGCCGTCGAAGGATTGCTCGCGCTTGCCACCTGCTGCGGCGCACGGATCTTCCTGTCTCTCACGTTGCAGACCTCAGCGGGTACACCAACTTGGCGAACTTCAATCGCCGGTTTCGCGATGAGACCGGAACGACACCGTCAAGTTATCGGAAGGTGTCACAGGCGGCTCTCACCGGTTCGGACGCGGCTCAGCGCTGAAAGTACCTTCTGTAAGGGTGTGGCCCGAGTCCTTAACTATCAGGACTCGGGCCACACTCTTTTACAGATCGTTCAGGCTCCGGCAGCTCGTCAGGCGGCGTGCGTGCAGGTTGGGCAGGAGCAGTCCTCGCAGGTGCACGAGGAGCAGGAGTCCGAGCAGTGCTCGCACGAGCAGGTGTTGTGGTTGCAGGTGGGGCAGGTGCAGTCCTCGCACTCGCACACGGCGCAGGGGTCCGAGCAGTGCTCGCACGAGCAGGTGTCGCACTCGTCGTAGTGGCCGTTGTCCTCGTGGTGGGCGTGGCCGTTGTGGATGTAGTCCACGTGGTCGCCGTGGATGACGGCGAGGTGTCCGCAGTTCGGGCCGTGGGTGTGGTGGTGGGCCTCAGCGGGGCGGTGCTCAGTGGTGGCAGTCATGATCGTGCTCCTTCGTGTGCTCGAGGGTGTCGATGAAGATCGATGCGACGTGGTCGTCAATGAGGGAGTAGCTCTGGCGCCTGCCATCGCGGATCGACTCAACCAGGTGGGCGTTGCGCAGGACCCGCAGGTGATGGGAGACCAGAGGCTGGGAGACGCCGAGGAACGCCACCAGCTCGGTGACGTCGGCCGGCGAGCTGATGAGGCGGTAGACGATGCTCGCCCTCATGGGGTGAGCCAGTGCCTTGAACAGCTGCACCACGGCGGAGTCGTCCCTGAGAGGGGATGACGGCGGCGTCGCGACCTTTCGCATGTAGGGGATTTTATATCAAAGTACCTTGATGTCAAGGACGTGTTCATCGCCTCGTGTAGCATTCCGGTCATGTCGTCGGCGACCTCAGGCAGTGACGGGTTCGTGCGTGATAGCGGGCGAATGATCATCGGGCACCGAGGCCTGAGCTCCCTCGCCCCGGAGAACACCATGGCCGCCTTCCGCAGTGCGGTGGACCATCAGGTGGCCTGGGTGGAGGCGGACGTCGACATCATCGCCGATGGGACGGTCATCGTCTGCCATGACTCGACTCTGGACCGGACTACTAACCGTTCAGGCCGGTACGATGGGCTGACCGTGGCCGACCTGGCGGGGATCGACGCCGGAGGCTGGTTCTCACCGCAGTTCCGGGGAGAGCCGATCCCGACCTTGCGGAATCTCATTGACCTCATGAATGCCACCGGCCTCAACGCCAATATCGAGATCAAGCCCAGTGAGGCCGGGCGAGAGGAGACACTGCGTCTTATCGACGCGGTCATCGCCGAGCTCGAAGGTATGCGTCCAGGCGTGGAGGTGATCGTCTCCTCCTTCAGTCACCTCCTGCTCCACCTGTTCAAGCAACGTGCCCCGAAGGTTCCCGTGGGGTGCCTCTATAAGAGCGGCACGCTGTCAAGCGACTGGAGAAGCACGCTTCAGATCGTGGGTGCGGACTACATCCACCCAGAGGACTCCGGGCTGACCCGAGAGAAGGTCCAGGCCTTTCGGCAGGCGGGCTACGGCGTCAATGTCTGGACCGTCAACTTGCTGAGCCGGGCCAATGAGCTCTTCAACTGGGGCGTCACCGGCGTCTTCTCCGACATCGCCCACCAGATCCCTCGCCACTGATGATCTTCGCCGCCCGGAATGCTATGTGAGCGCAGTCACCAGATGTAGGGTGAGTTCATGTCACGCTACATCGAGCTCCACCCCGTGAACCCGCAGGTCCGTCTGGTTGAGAAAGTTGTCGACACCTTGCGCGACGGCGGTCTGGTCGCCTATCCCACTGACTCCGGCTACGCCCTGGCCTGTGCGCCGGGGAACAAGGAGGGTCTGGACCGCATCCGTACCATCCGCCAGCTCGACGGCAAGCACAACTTCACCTTCGTGTGCGCCGACTTCGCCCAGGTGGGTCCCTTGGCCATCGTGGGCAACAACGCCTTCAGGCTGATCAAGCGCCTCACACCAGGACCATGGACCTTCATTCTCAAGGGCACCAAGGACGTTCCCCGGATGACGCTCAACCCCAAGAAGCACACGCTGGGCGTGCGCATCCCGGACCACGCCATCACCCAGTCCCTCGTCGCCGAGTTCGGTGCCCCTATCCTGTCCTCCACCTTCATCCGTCCAGGACAGGAGGAACCGGAGACCAACGGGTGGGAGATCGAGGAGTCCCTTGGGCACCTCATCGACGTCGTCATCGAGGGGCCCGTGGGACAGGGTGAGTCGACCACCGTCGTCGACCTGACCGACGATGTTCCCGAGGTGGTTCGTGAGGGCGCTGGAGACATCAGTCTGCTCTGACCGATCCGGGCGCTCTCGTTCTCGCAGTGCTCTCCGAGGCTGGTTGGCGTCGGCCCCGGAGAGGAGATGTCGTAGCCACCTGGGCGACCAGTGGTTCCAGTGGAGTCGAGAGCGGGGGAGGATAGGGTCGGCCCATGGACCTGTTCGAGTCGGCCGGCACTGATGAGGTCGGGATTCCCACGGACTCTCACGCGCCGTTGGCTGTGCGGATGCGCCCCCGCACGCTGGATGAGCTTCAGGGGCAGGCGCACCTGCTGACCCCCGGATCGCCTCTGCGCCGCCTCGTGGAGCCTGCCGAGGCGACGCTGCACTCGCAGCCGGGCACGCGGGCGAGCGCCACCTCACGGCACCCCGGTGCGGCTCTGTCCTCAGTCATCCTGTGGGGGCCGCCCGGCACCGGAAAGACGACGCTGGCCTATCTGGTGGCGCGGGGCAGCGGGCGCCGTTTCGTGGAGCTGTCGGCGGTGACCGCAGGTGTCAAGGACGTGCGCGCCGTGGTCACCGATGCCAGGCGACGCCTGGCGGCGGGGGAGGAGACGGTCCTGTTCATCGATGAGGTCCACCGCTTCTCCCGCTCCCAGCAGGACGCCCTCCTGCCCAGTGTCGAGAACCGGTGGGTCACACTCATCGCCGCCACGACGGAGAACCCGTCCTTCAGTGTCGTCTCGCCGCTCCTGTCCCGCTCCCTGCTCCTGACGCTTCACCCCCTGGACGCCGAGGACATCGGGCGCCTGGTCGATCGCGCCGTGAACGACGAGCGCGGCCTGGCTGGAGCCGTCCGCGTCACCGAGGAGGCGCGCGAGCAGATCGTGCGCATGGCCGGCTCCGACGCCCGCAAGGCCCTGACCGTGCTGGA
>ERZ773083.2739-NODE-2739-length-10651-cov-42.907607_pt1 | contig 10651 bp, 5 predicted proteins | sample MGYA00511465_ERZ773083 | MGnify/ENA primary metagenome ERZ773083 (study PRJEB29015, sample SAMEA2738001) | human oral metagenome | biome: human oral; feature: human-associated habitat; material: dental | place: China | collected 2060 ... | reverse complement strand
AGGCGCTCGACGACGCCCAGGTCCAGGAGCAGGTTGCCGGTGTCGGCGCTGCGCACCTGGGCGCCGTCGGCGGCCTCCCAGGAGTCGAAGGCTCCCGAGGCGGTGACCCACGGCGAGGGGGTGACCTCGAAGGTGGGCGGCGTGGGGCCGGTGACCGCGGCGCAGTCCTGGGCTCGCCAGGTGCTCACCAGGGAGGCCAGCCACCCCGGTGAGGGGATCTCGTCGTCGTCGATGAAGACGAGGGCGTCGGAGCCGCGGGCCTCGCTCAGGGCGCGGTTGCGTCCGGCCACGATCCCCGGCTCGGGCTCATGGACGTAGACCAGCCGCGACGTCACCGCAGAACCCGCCGAAACATCCTCCCCGAGTGGTTCCGACGATTCCGCCGGATCGCTCCCCAGCGCCGCCCGGGCGGCCTCGACAACGGCACGCGCCCCGGCCCGGGGATCGTTGTCCACGATGAGCACGCCCGCCGTCGCATCCGGCCCGGAGAGGTCGTCGACCTGCTCCAGCAGCTGGGGGATGACCTGCGCCAGGTACTCGTTGCGGCGGTAGGTGAGCATCGCGATGGTCAGGTGCACGTCCAGCCCGTCCTTCCTCCCGCCTGCCGGCGGCTCACGGCGTGATATCAGGGTCTAACGGTACTATCACGAGCCGGGTACGCCCCCACGGTCCGTTCCCCGCCCGACGTCGCGAATCGCCCTGTCGGTTCTCGACCCGTCCTGTCACTGGAAGGCTCCTGTCCCCATGACCGTCACTCCTGAGCCCACCCCGCGCACCGACGCCGCCGAGACCGCGGAGTCAGCTGTGCCCGAGAACGTCGGCGGGCTCTCCGGCCACGAGCTGCTCTCCCGCACGGCGGTCGTCGTCGTCAGCTACGACTCGGCGGCGCTGCTGGAGCGCACCCTGGTGCGCGTGGCCGAAGACTCCCCCGAGGCCCGCATCGTCGTCGTGGACAACTACTCCACCCCCACCGCCCGCGAGGAGCTGGTGGCGCTGGCCTCCTCACGCGGCTGGGAGGCGGTGCTGCCGCAGACGAACACAGGCTTCGGCGGCGGCATGAACCTGGGGGCGGCACGGGCCCGCGAGCTCGGTGCCGACCTGCTCGTCCTGCTCAATCCCGACGCCGTCATCGCCCGGGCCGACCTCATCCGACTGGCGGCCCGGGCCTACGCGGACCGCTCGGCCCTGGTGGCGCCGGTGCTCAAGGACTCCACCGGCCGTATCGTCTCCGACGGAATCGTCGTGTGCCTTGCAGATGGATCGATGCGCTCGCGCCGCTCGCCGCGCCCGATCCCCCCGGGCGGTACCCAGCCGTGGCTCTCAGGGGCCTGCCTGGCCCTGTCAACGGATCTGTTCGAGGCAGCCGGGGGCTTCGACGCGCGCTACTTCCTGTACTGGGAGGACGTGGACTTCTCGGCCCGGGTACTGGCAGCCGGCGGCAGCCTGGACCTGGCGCGCGGCGCCGTCGCCGTCCACGACGAGGGCGGCACCCACTCCGAGGCTCAGGGGTCCCATGATTCACAGGACTCCGAGCAGGAGAACCGTTCCAAGTCGGACATCTACTACTACTACAACGTGCGCAACCGGCTGCTGTACGCGGGTCTGCACCTGGACCGGGCCACGCAACGTCGTTGGGTGGCCACCGCAGGTCGGGCCGCTCGTGAGATCGTCCTGCGCGGCGGCAGGCGCCAGCTCCTGCGCACCCAGCGCCCGCTCATCACCGCCGCTCAGGCCACCCGCGACGGACTGAGACTGCTCCGGGCAGCTCGCCGCGGCGAGCTGCCCGACGTCGATGAACCCCTCATCCGCGGCTGATTCAGCCTGCGCTTCCGTATCCCGTCGTGTCCTGTCCGCCTCGCTTCCGAGGCACGTAAGTGTCACGTCACCTGAGACACTCGCTCCGGCGGGAATCCACGGTAGGGCTGGTCGTCCTGGATGCGACGACGAGCCGATGAAAAAGACCTGGCAGGTGCGGGTGTCCATGGAGCGGACATCAACACCGCACAGGCTCCCACAAGCCGAGCCAGAACCGCAGAATTTCGAGGATCCTTGCCGGACTCATCGACGGCGGGCTCACTGATGTCCGCTGTGTGGACACCGGGCCGCTTGCGTAACCGGGTCCAGGGTCTTCGCGGCAGGTCCTGACACCCCCCCGGCCTCATCCGCCCCCTGCGCAAGGTCCCAGTGACACTGACTCAATACCGGCTCCGACCCGAGCCCTTTCGGGTCAGTCCACTCCACGGGGGTAGGGATGTACTGGCCAAGGGGTGTGAGTACTGCTCGAGCCCCCGCGCCTCATGGAGTACACCCAGACCTTGCCCAGTAGCCCCCGGTCCTCGTGCAGTACACGCCAGGCACCACCCAAACGACCAAGCCCGCTGCCGGCAGAACGAGCAACGACAATCGCGCTCGAGAAACCCGCCCTGCCGACTTCTTGTGATGCCATGACACCCGAAGCTTTCAGAAGCCATGAGACAACGCACTCTTCGTCCCGCCGCCGGCTCGACGTCGGCAGCGGGACGCCTCAGGCTGTCCGTCCCCACGCCTCACAGGTAGTGGGCGCACAGGTCCTCGGGAGTCGTGGCGGACAGGTCGGCGAGCGTCACGTCAAAGACGGTGCGCGCACCGGACTCGCCGCGAGCGGCCAGCCTCGCCACCGCGCGCGCCGTAGCGGCCAGGACCGAGCCGGTGAACTCCGGGTTGGAGCCGAGCTGCAGCTCGAAGCTCACGGTCTCGGCCACGCCGTCGGAGGTGCGCCCGCGACGGATGACGGAACCGCCGTGCGGGATACCGGCGTGCTCGGCGGCCAGCTCCTCGGCGGTGATGAAGGTGACGGTGGTGTCGTAGTCGGCGAAGTAGTTGGGCATCTCCACGATCTCCCGCTCGATGCGGGCCAGGTCAGCGCCCTCCTCGGCCACCACGTAGCAGTCGCGCGTGTGCATGGAGCGAGTGGTCAGCTCGACGTCGTCACCGGCCTTGACCGCGGCGACGGTCGCCTCCACCGGGCGGGTGTACTGCTTGGCGTCCAAGACGCCGTCGATGCGGCGCAGGGCGTCGGAGTGCCCTTGAGAGACGCCGGGCCCCCAGAACGTGGTGGTGGCGCCGTCGGGCAGGACGGCCTCCCCCAGGACCCGCAGCATGGAGAACAGGCCCGGGTCCCAGCCGGTAGAGATCAGGGCGACGTTCCCGGCGGCCTTGGCGGCGGCGTCGACGGCGGCGAAGTGCTCGGGGATACGGGCGTGGGTGTCGAAGGAGTCGACCGTGTTGAACAGGGCTGCCGTCGCCGGGGTCTGCTCGATCAGATCGGTGGCGGAGCCCCCGCAGTTCAGGCAGACGTCGACCTTGTCGGCCCAGGCGGCCATGTCATCCACGTGGGCGACGGGGGCTCCCTGGGTGGTGACCGAGGCCGGGTCGCGCCGGGTGAAGACGACGACGAGCTCCATGTCCTTGTTCTTGGTGATGGCCTGCTCGGCGCCACGGCCGAGATTGCCGTATCCGTTGATCGCTACCCTGATCATGGTTCCTCCTAGTGGATTCTCGCTACAGGGAGATCCTAGAGACGGACCGTGTTGCCGCCGTGTGACATATCGGGGAGTGGCCGAGTGCTGAGCGGCGGGCGTCCGGCCGGATCCATGCCTGTGGTGAAGGCGGATCACATCGACGCCACGGCACCCCCGGTCCGCGGGCAGCTGCTCCCTGTGCGCGCTACAACGGGCCGGGCCGGGAAGAACAAGCTTCTTCACGGCCCGGCCCGTTGCCAGCAGGTGTCAGTGCTGCTTGATGGTGACCTTGTCAACCGACAGGGTGACGGTCTCCGGCCCGGCCGAGCCGGACATGTAGGTGGTCAGGCCCACATTGCCGGCCTCATTGAGGGTCTTGTCGTTGTCGACGACCTCAACACCCCACTCGGCGGGCTCGGTGTTGCCGGCCCAGAGCTTGGCCTGGATGTTGGTCGACTCCGCACCGTCGACCACCATGCGCAGGTGGAGCGGCTGGCCGGCCGTGTAACCCTGCGGCAGCACATAACTGCCCAGCGAGGTCTCCCGGCCCTTGACCACGCGCGAGACCGTGATAACGGGGTTGCCGGCGCTGCCGACCCGAACCGTGGCCTGGTACTGGCCGGCCTTGGTCGAGCGAGCGGCGTAGGAGATGAACGCACCGTTGCCGGAGGGCACCGCGTCCAGGGAGAAGTCCACGACGGCGTCGGTGGAGGTCGACTTGATCTCGTCGGAGATGATCGACGCCGAGGAGCGCGGACCGGCCATGGCAATCCGGCCACTGGTGCCGTCGACGGAGAAGGCCGCTGCGTTCCAGGTCGTCTTCCAGGAACCGCCGGTGGCGGCCTTGCCCCAGCCACCGTTCACGCTGCGCTCGAAGGGGTCCTCCAGCAGAGCCTTGCCCTCGGGCTGCTTGTCCTTGTCCTTACCCTTGCCGGCGTTGTCCTTACCCTTGCCATCGCCCTTGTCCGGCTCGACCTGCTTGCCGGTGGCGGCGGTGTAGTGCTCGGCGATCTGTCGGGCGGACAGCGGTGTGCTGTAGACAGCGGCCTCATCAATGTCGGCCTGGATGTTGGTGTTGGAGGGCTGCCCGTTGACACCGCTCAGGGCATCCCCACCGACACGCCAGTAACCGGAGTAGCTCTGCCCCTTGGTCATGGAGCCGTCGAAGGCGGCGAGGTTACCGTCCACATAGAGCATCGCGCCAGAGGTTGGGCTCAGCGAGGCCACGATGTGGTGCCACTGGCCGTCGTTGTAGCTCTTGGGCGTGGTGATGGTGGCGAGCTTGCCCGGGTAGAGCATGAAGCTGAGGGTGCCGTCGTCACGCATGTACACCATGCGGTCACGATTCCACGACTGGTTGGTCGCGGAGGAGCCATAGCTCATGATCGCCCCGCCCGAGGTCGAGCTGGTGCGCACCCATGCCTCCATCGAGAAGGCCGTGGGGGCCTGGGAGGCAACGCGCGTCGCGGCGTGCGACTTGTTATTGGCGTCCGAGGTCATGGTCAACGAGGCTCCGGAGCCCAGGACGGACCCGCCCCCGCGCTTGTAGGCCTTGCCGCGGATCGTCATGTTGCGCTCGGCCACGAAGTCCTCGGCCTTGTCGCCGCTGGTCTCATCGAAGGACCAGTAGTGGGCGGCGCCGTCGGCCAGGACGCGGGCTCCGTACTTGCTCAGGCCCTGTCCCTCACCGGCCTTGACAGTCACCCAGTCGGAGGTCGTGGAGGCGCCCCACTGGTCGGTGACCTGAACCCGGTAGCGGTGAGTACTTCCGGGGTCGACGACGTCGGTGGCGCTGAGGTCGGGGCGCTCCCAGAAACCGGCGGTCACCGACTGGCTGGAGACCGGCTGGCCGTTCATGGAGTCACGGAAGACGTTGTAGGTCAGGGTCTTGTCATCACGGTCCCAGTTGGCCTTGAAGGACAGGGACACGACGCCGGCGCGCGGCGAGGAGCCGGAGACCTTGAAGGCACCGCCCTTGTCCATGGGGCCCTGCTTGTTGGGGGCGATGTCGCGGCGGGCGAAGCGCACCAGACCCTGCTGGGCAGTGCCGTTGACGGCCAGGAACTCACCGCCGTAGACGACGTACTTGTCATTGCCCTCGACGGTCCAGGTCGCCTGGACGGCGCCGGAGATCTTGCCCGGCGTGAAGTCGGGGTAGAAGTTGAGGTTCGTGGTGGCGTTCTGGCCGGCGTAGTTCTTGTAGCCCGCGCCGTGGTTGTCCTCCACCGTTCCGGTGGCGGCGTTCGTGTAGGCCACCGCGTTGTGGTAGTGGTACGAGACGTCCGGGAAGCCACCGATGTTGGAGCAGTCGTGGGAGTGGCTGGCGGCGTAGACGACGTCGCCGGCGGGCAGGACGTCGTAGGAGTCGCCGTGGCAGTCGGCCATGTAGTCGATGTTCCCGGTGGTCCAGTTCAGGCGCATGACGCCTTCGAAGGTGCCAAGCCGGGAGTAGCTCGCGGCGTACAGGCCCTGCTCGTCGGCCTTCACGCTCATGACAGAGGCCTCGGCGCCGGCACCACGGACCACGCTGGAGACATTGTTCTTGCGCAGGGTGCCGTCGGTCTCGAAGATGGCGATCCCGTGACCGGGCTTGTCGCTACCCCCGACGGACTCGAAGGCCCCGCCGATGGCCACGGCCGAGCCGTCAGTGGCCTCAACGATGCTGCGCACGTAGTAGTTGTCGATCTTCGGAGCGAAGCCTGTCACCTTCTGGGTGCTCAGGTTGATCGCGGCGACGCGCTGGCGGGCCGAGGAGTTGATCTGAGTGAAGGCACCGCCGATGTAGAGCGTTTGACCGTTGGCGGAGACACTGAGGGCCTTGACGCTGTTGTTGGCGGAGGCCCCCAGAGGCACCCGCTGACCGTCGGCGGCCCTGACCGCACCGACGCGCCATGCCGTCTGGTTGTTCAGCGTCGTGAACTCCCCGCCCAGGTAGAGGGTCTGGCCGTCGGCGGAGGCGGCGATCGTGTTGATGGTGGCGTTGGTGGTGGGAGCCCAGTCGAGGATCTCTCCAGTGTTGATGTTGTAGGCCATCGCGTTACTGCGCGGCGACTCGTTCTGGCCGGCCGGCGAGCCCGCAGGCCGGACCGCGGAGAACTTTCCGACGGCGTAGACGACGTCACCCACCACGACCTGATCCCAGACGATGCCGTTGATCTGGGCGGTGGGAAGGGCGTCGGCGGAGACGGTGCTGGGAGCGCCGGCAGCGCCGGCCGGGGCCGGGTCCGCGGCGGCGGGTGCTGCCGGGGCAAGAGTGACGGCGCCAAGGGGGATAAGAGCCGCAGCCAGGAGGCCGCTCAGAAGTCGGCGGGGGAGCTTCACAGGTATTCCATTCAGAACATACGCAGATCACGGACACACAACCTCACGAGCGGCTGGTATTCCGTGCCCGACCAGGGTCGACGGGTCGGCTTATAGTACACCGACAACAACTCCCTTGCCGAGCACTTGGCGCAAACCACAACCCAGAACATTTCCGGTCCGCGTCGACCTTTCGGTTAGTTTGCGCTAATTTCCAGTTATGGCAATGGTTTTACCGCATCCATAAGTCTTAATCATCAAAGTCAGATTTTGCATCGACATTATTCAGGTTGACATCAGAGAGAAGTCAGGCGATGTCACAGTACGGCAACACGACAGCCCTCGCCGCGCCGCTCAGCGCAGACACACAGGCGCCGTCCGAGCTCGCTTCGACGAGCTGCGGACGGCGCCTGGAGGTGAAGAGCCGCAGGAGGACAGATCCTGCAAGGACAACGACCTGCGTCAGCCGGCGGACCCCCGGAATGTGGCAGCACCGTGGTCCGCCCCCAGATCAACAACCACCTTGACACTCGCGCGATCCTCAGCCGGGATGACGAAGGCGCGATTGACGGTCACCGTCTGACCGGCGGCGAGCGAGGCGGGCACTGCATCCGAGGCCGAGACGATCTCACTGGCGGGCGTACCGGCACCCTCGCCGTAGTTGACCGTGGTGGACAGCACGCTGGCCAGTGCCAGATCCTGACCGGAGTTGTTCGTCACCGTCACCGGCACCAGGACGCCGGGGCCTCCCACTTCAGCGGGTCCCGAGGCGAAGTCCTGAGCCTGGAGCTTCCCCAGGGAGATGACGACGTCCCCGTCAACGCGGACCGACTTGTCCAGAGACACCTCAGGATACTCGTCCTTGGACAGGTCTCCAGTCTCAACGGCCTTGGGGTCGATCGAGGAGGCATCCGGAGTGGCGACCTCGTTCGACGGCGACGGAGGTGCCGGCGACGGCTTCGCGGTCTGGACCGTCGGAGTGGTGGCGTTCGAGGCCGCGGCAGGTGCCGAAGCCGCGGCCGACCCACTGGCAGACGCGGACGAAGCGGATGAGCTGGCGGCGCTGTGGGACTTCCCGCCTCCGCAGGCGGCCAGCCCCAGCCCCAGCACCAGGACGGCGGGCAGGATCATCAATCGAGTTCGTGACACATGCCGAAGCGTACGACCTCCACGACGCGCAGCGACGCCATCGGCGGCCACTGAGTTCGGGAGCACACCGCTACCGACCTGAGAACCGGAGGACTCAGCAGGACGGGCGGACCCGGCGGGATTCATGGTCACCACCACCACCAACCGCCGCCCTGGTTGTTGTCGCCGGCATCCTGGTCCCAACCGTCCTGGTTGTCCCAGTCGTCCTGGTTCTTCTTATTCTTCTTCTTGTCCTTCTTGTCCTTGTTCTTCTTGTCCTTGCCGTCGTTGTTGTCGCCGTTGTCGTTGCCGTTGTTGTTGTCACCGTTGTCGCCCGGCTGAGCACCGGCGTTGCCCCCGCTCATGGAGAAGCGGACGATCCCCTGCTGGGCGGTTCCGTTGACGGCCACGAACTCACCGGCGTACACGAGGTACTGACTGTTGCCCTCGACAGTCCACACGGCCTGGCTCAGCCCGCTGTAGCTACCGTTCTCAAAACCGGGCAGGAAACCGTCGTACTGAGTGGGAGCGGGCTGCCCGGAGTAGTCGCTGTAGCCCCTCGCCGTGTTCGGCCTCACGGTACCGGTGGCCGTGCTGGAGAAGCCGACGGCGTGGTGGTAGACGCCCTCGTCCGAACGGTCGGAGAAGCCTCCGATGTTGCTGCAGTCGTGGGAGTGGCTGGCGGTGTAGATGACGTCATTGGTGGGCAGCACGTCATAGGTGTCCCCGTGGCAGTCGGCCATGAGGTCGATGTCCCCCGTGGTCCAGTTGGCGCGGAACATCCCCTCGAAAGTGCCCTCCTGGGAGTAGCCGACGCCGTAGAGGCCCTTGGAGTCCGACTTCAGGCTCATGATGCCTGAGTCCTTCCCGCCGTTGTGGACCACGCTGGCGACATTGGTGTGCCGCAGGGACCCGTCCTTCTCCAGGATGGCCACGCCGTAGCCGTCGGAGGATCCCCCCACCGTGGTGAAGGAGCCACCGATCGCAACTGCGGAGTCGTCAGCTGCCACCGTAATGGACCGCACCATGAAGTCGTCGACTGCGGGCGCGAAGCTGTTGACCTTCTGAGTCTTGAGATCCACGGCGCCTGCGCGCTGACGCGCCGAGGAGTTGATCTGGGTGAAGGAGCCCGACATGTACAGAGTGGATCCGTCAGGCGAGAGCTCCAGATCCATGACCGACCCGTTGGCCGAGGCAGCCAGCGGCTTGCGCTTGCCTGCAGCGTCGACCGCAGCGACTCGGTAGGCGGTCTCATCATTGACAGAGGTGAAGTTGCCACCGAGGTAGATGGTGGATCCGTCGGCCGAAGCCTCGACCGCGCTGATCTTGCCGTTGACCTTGGGCGCCCAGTCCAGCAGCGCACCCGTGGTGATATCGAAAGCCATGGCGTTGTAACGAGGGGACTCGTTCTCGCCGTCGGCAGCGCCGAACGGGCGGGCGTTCTTGAACTCTCCGACGACGTAGACCGTGTTCCCCACGACCGCCTGATCCCAGACGATGCCGTCGATCTGGGGGGTGGGCAGAACCTGCGGAGAGGCGAGAGTGACCTGCCCCTGGGCAGCAGCAGCCGGGGGCGCAGCAAGAGTAGGGGCGACGAGCGCACCAAGAGCGAGGGGGAGGGCGGTCAGGACCGCCCCCACACTGGAGACAGCACGGGAAGGATGCACGAGTGCTCCGTTCTTAAGACGTGAGGGAACCTGGGTAAGTGGCGCAGTATGACGGGACAGTCCCAATACACAGTCCGAAGGGCTGGTAGTAAGACCGGCGCCGGTCACGAGGCTATTACAGAGGTAACGTCTTGATAACGGTTCAAGCAGACTTTGTTCCGCCTCTTGTTGTGGAATCAATCACTAACGTCGCCAGAGCGTACCCTCTGTCCACTTTTCTCACAGATAGCCTCTCATTAACCTGCGCTGGGTTCCACACCTGATTCTTGACCGGAATGCCCAGCCCGCGCCCAGGTGGAGTAGACCACCTGCACCGGCGCCAGTCGGGTCCTGCTCCCGCACCCCGACGGCTCCGCGATAGCGCACCAACGGTGCGCCGATACAGCTCCACCGGGCATCCTCGCCTGAGAAATTGCAACGGAATCGCACGCATTCCGCATGTGTCGGATCGTGTCTGCCTCTAGACTCCTGACCAGGTGTACCGGGGTCTACGTCGACGCGGCGCAACCACCCAGCGGGTACGCACGAGCTCGCGGGCAGAAGCCGAGTCTGCTCGTCATCCCCGTTGCCCGTATTGTCCGCGTTGTCACCACCCCTGCGTCATCCTCCTCGGTGACCCTCCACCCGTGCCGCCGTCGGCGGTCAGATCCAACCAGGGTCACCGGTTCCCATCCCTGACCGGCTCCGCCGCCTTTCGAAAGGACTCCGTTGACTGCCGTGAACCCGAACCGGCTCCGCATCGCCATGATCGGGACGCGTGGCGTCCCCGCCCGCTACGGAGGTTTCGAGACCGCCATCGAGGAGGTCGGCCGCCGCCTGGCCGACCGCGGCCACCAGGTCCTGGTCTACTGCCGTAACCCTGAGCCGCAGACCCCGCTTCCCAGCACCTACCTGGGGATGCGTCTCGTCGAGCTGCCCTCGGTCAAGAACCGCAGTCTGGAGACCCTGTCTCACACGGCACTGTCGGTGGTCCACCTGCTGCGCCGTACCCACCCGGACGCCGCCTTCGTCTTCAACGCCGCCAACTCCCCCTTCCTGCCCGCGCTGCGCGCCGCC
>ERZ773083.2738-NODE-2738-length-10659-cov-3.964070_pt1 | contig 10659 bp, 9 predicted proteins | sample MGYA00511465_ERZ773083 | MGnify/ENA primary metagenome ERZ773083 (study PRJEB29015, sample SAMEA2738001) | human oral metagenome | biome: human oral; feature: human-associated habitat; material: dental | place: China | collected 2060 ... | reverse complement strand
CAAATCGCTGCAACCCTCGCTGTTTGATTAACGAAATTTCTTTCGCCGCGATTTGTTTTGTGCTATTTATTACGCGCTCGCTTAAATTTCACTTCGCACCCTCTGCGTGCATTCGGCGCCAAAATTTAGCCTACCCACATTGCAGCGCCCGTCATCAAAATTTACTTGTTGCGGTACCTATCTTTAAATTTTGAAATTTGCCGCTCCTTTTTCAAATATCCGCCAACCTCGACCGAGGTATGCCGCCTGTGCGGCTTTAGCTGCACGCGGATTTCAAAACGAATTTTGATAAAGCAAACATTCGCTACGCCGTAAATTTATCCACATATTCACCCTGCGGCAGTTTAGAAAGTAAAATTTTGTGCAGCATGAATATCGTCCCGCGCCGTACTAAACAAATTAAAATTCCGATCTATGCTAAATTTAGCCCATATTTGCGCTGTATCAAAACTCAAAATTTTAAAATTCGAGACTTTAAATTTAGTGCGAAATCAAGCGCGGAATTCCCCGCGCAGTTTCGCGCGCGAAGGCGGTAAAATTTAGAAATTTTAACCAAACTTTCGCTATCATCACGGCTTAAATTTCACCCAAAGGAAACCGATGTTTGAATGGATCGCCTCACCCGAGGCATGGATCAGCCTGGCGACGCTCACGGGGCTTGAGATCGTGCTTGGTATCGACAATATCATCTTTATCGCGATTTTATGCGGCCGCCTGCCCGAGGCGCAGCGCGGACGCGCCCGTATAATGGGGCTCGCGCTTGCGATGTTCACGCGCATACTGCTGCTTCTTAGCCTAAGCTGGATCATGGGGCTAACTAAGCCGCTATTTAGCGTGCTTGCGCGCGATTTTAGCGGACGCGACCTCGTGCTGATCGGCGGCGGATTGTTTCTGCTCGTCAAATCCACGCTCGAGATCCACTCCAGCGCTACCGGCGAGTCGCACGAGCATAGCGCTAGCAGCGGCAAGGCGAGCTTCGGCGGCACTCTCGTGCAGATCGCCGTTTTGGACATCATCTTTTCGCTCGATAGCGTCATCACCGCCGTGGGCATGGCGCAGCACCTGCCCGTGATGATCCTCGCAGTCGTCATCGCCGTGGGCGTGATGATGCTCGCTAGCGGCGCAATCGCGCGCTTTGTGGACACAAACCCGACGATCAAAATTTTAGCGCTTGCGTTTTTGATTTTGGTGGGCGTCTCGCTGATCGCCGACGGGCTGGGCTTTCACATATCTAAGGGCTACATCTACTTCTCGATGGCGTTTTCGCTACTGGTGGAGCTCATCAATATCCAGATCCGCAAAAAATCCGCCGCGAAATAGAGGGGCGAAATTTTGCGAGATCTGAAAAGCGCGCATGGGATTTGCTAAATTTCTTTCGCCGCGGCAGATCAAGCTTGCTCGCGGCACGGCTAGGGATTTAAAGCTACAGCCCGCGGCTGCAGACACGGCGAAATTTAGCTTTACGCTGGAGGGCTTGCGCTTTGCGGGAATTTTAAATTTAAAACGCGACGGACTTTATCTGCCGATACGCGAGGGCGACGAGCTGGCGGTGATATACGAGGCTTCAAGCTCAAATTCCGGCGGGGAGGCTTTGAGGGGCTTAAATTCCGATCGCGAGGCTTCAAGCAGTGCCGATTTAAGCGGCGAAAATTCCGCAGAGCGCCCTAACTGCGAAATTTCAAGTAGCGGAAATTCCACCGCCGCAAATTCAAACCGCGACGCATATAGCGATACGGCGGCAAGTGCGCGCCAAAATTCTGCGGTATCTGATTTAGTGGGCAAAGATCACAGCGGTATAAATTCCGCCGCTTTGGGTTTTATCCATAAAGATTTAAGCGGCTCATTCTCTTTAAATTCTACCCGCGAGGAGCACGGCGCTTCGGTAAATCCCGCCCTCTCCCCGCTAGATTTCGTTAATCTAAGCCTAGGCGCGCAGCGCTGGAGGGACGCTGGCAGTACGGCGCTCGCCGCGATATTCGCAGCCTTCGGCGTAGCGCTAGCCGCGATGAGCATCTACTGCATAATCTTTATTTTTGAAAAGAGCGATCCTGCGGTGGCGATAGCCCTGCCAGTCCTCACACCTTTTGCGTATTGCAGCTTTAAGTTTATGCGAAGAGACTGGCGCGCCGCAAAGTTCGGACGCATATTCGCAGCGCTTCCGCACTCCAAAGAGCCCAAGCGAAGCGGCGAAGCGGAGGGCTATGCTAGCGGCGTGCGCGTGCTGCAAAGCGGCGACGTTTATTATTATGGCTTCGCGCTGGACGGGCTATATTTATCGGGCGATAGCAAGCGGCGTATTGTCTCTGACGCGCTACGCGCGGATCAAAATTTAGCGGAGCTTGCGGACGGCGAAAATTGCATGAAATTTAAGAATTTAGACGCAGAAAATTCCACAAATTCTGCGAGCATCAAGAATTTTGCGAAATCAGCGAATTCCACAAGCTCTGCAAATTCTACTAACGCAGCAAATTCTATAAATTCCACCCGCTCTGCCGAAGCCACGGTACCCGCCAAGGCGAAGGACGCTTCGCAGAGCTTCGAGCTGCAAAACGGCGATATTCTCCGCGCTCGCTACAAAGACTACCGCGTAAGCGGGCTTTGGAATCAAAGCCGCGGCATGAAGCTAGGCGATACGCGCAGCGGACTTCGGCGCGCAGCGGATTTTATCGCGGGCGTGGCGCTACAAATAGGTCTGCGTCTAGGCGGCGCGCTCGTGTTGACGCGGCTCGGCGATCACATCGGCGGCTCCTTCGGCAACGCCCTAAGCTTCATCGGATTTTTGCTGCTGCTTAGCCTTATGCTTTGAAGGGAGAATTTCAAGCGACAGCCTCGCGGAATTTTGCAACTTCAAGAAATTTCGCAATTTCGCAGAATTCCGCAGCGAGCGGATTTGGATTTTAAATTTCAAGGCTTTGGGGCTGTGAATTTAAAGGCGCGACAAAATTTCAAATTTCATCAAATTTCAAAGCGCGCAGAGCTGTAGCATGTGGAGCCGCGGCGCGGCGTGTGAAGCTATAGTGCGCGAGGCTGTGACACGCAAAGCCACGGCGAGCCGCCCGCTAGCTCCAAATTCTTTCGTTTAGTTTTAGGTTTTTTACGATCGCCAAAAAGTGCGAAAGCTCGCGCTTGAGCTGCGCGGCAGGATCGCGGCGCAGTACGCTTTCGTCGATGTCGGGCTCGAAATTATCGCGCCCCGTATTTACGAAAATGTAAATTTTGCTATCTGCGAAGCTAAGGCTAACGGGTGCGGCTACGGCGCCTGCGAAGCGCAAGAGCCTCCGCATAAAGGCGGGCGTTAGAATATACATCGCGCCCGCCGCGTCCTCGCAATACACGGCGAAGGTGGCGTTAAACTCCGCATCGTCCATATCTATCTTTTTTAGCCCGAGGGTGTTCGGCGCGCCGGCGCGAGCGGGAAAAATCAGGGTTTTGGCGCTTATGCGTTTGTTAAATTCCGCGTAGAAAAAGGTGCCGAGGATTTCGCTTTCTGAAAATCTATTAAATAAGCTCACGTCACAAAATGCGAACTTCACGCCGTCATAAACGCCCGAAACCCTGTCGTTGCCGTATGAGTATCTGTCTAGTCGAAAAAAGAGCCCGGAGAGCTTGAGTTTGGAGGGATCGATATCGCCTGAAATTTCATATCGGTAGCCGAACGCCTTAAAATAAGGCATTAGATAGTGCTCTTTAAAAGCGCACTGAAATTTTACCGAATAATCTTGTTTAAAGCCTCTAAACAATACGAATAAGCTCGAAGCAGCCAAGATTAAAGTTATAATCGCGAGTAAGATATATTTGGAAATCGTGGGGCGATTTTGTAAATCGTTTAGAAATAGGCTCATAGCAAAAAGGCAGGCAGCGTAGATTATCTTAGCTTTTATGGAGCCTTTATCGCACAAAACGGCTACTATAAGAACAACCGCGAATAATCCGATAAGAGACAACAAATCTGCCATGCCTCCTCCGTCGCGCAGTTTGTATAACAAAAACGCGCCGTAGCCGAGCATGCACGCCGCCGCGAAGATCGTATTTCTTTTCGCCTTATACAAAAGCCCCAGTCTGATCTGCTCCAGCTCGCTTGCGCTCATTTTGCCCCTTTTAAATTTAAGATGGATTATGACGCTTGCGGGCTTTAAATTTGCTTACGAACGGCGACGAAATTTTAAAATTTAGACTTGGATAAATTTGCGGCTAAATTTAGCGGCGGATTGTTTAAATGGAGCAAAGACGGGATTTCGGTATAAATTTAAGCGGCGCGAAATTTTAAAAATTCCGTGCCGCGAATGGAGATAAAATTTTACGAATGCGTTTAAATTTCGCTACAAAATTTCATCTGCGCGGCAGCGTAAAATTTCGCAAAATAGACGCCGTAGTTTATGTCTCGAAATTTAGGGCGCCCAAGCGAACGCCGATAAATTTACGGGCGCTCGCACTGCAAAAAGCGCCGCGCGGACGCCGCTAGCAAAATTTAAATTTTTCTATAAGGCGCCTGTCCGACTTCGTAGAAGTTATTGCCCTCGCTGTCGATCGCTACGATAGCGGGGAAATCCTCGACGGTAAGTCGCGCAACCGCCTCGGGGCCGAGCTCGGGATAGGCTAGCACTTCGTATTTTTTGATGCTTTGGCTAATCAGCGCGCCCGCTCCGCCGATGGCGACCATATAGACGCAGCCTGATTTTTTCATCGCCTCTACGACGGCGTCGCTGCGGTAGCCCTTGCCGATCATGCCGTTGATGCCTACTTCGTTTATCATCGTCGGAGTGTATTTATCCATACGTCCGCTAGTCGTAGGTCCTGCGGCACCGATTGCCTGACCCGGTTTGGCGGGGGTTGGTCCCAGGTAATATATCGTCTCGCCCGCTAAGTTTACGGGTAGCTTCTCGCCGCGAGCGAGGGTTTCGGTTAGCGCCTTGTGTGCGGCGTCGCGAGCTGCGATGATGGTGCCGCTAATTAGGACGTTATCGCCCGCCTTTAGGCTTTTTACTACGCTTTTATCGAAAGGTGCGGTAATTCTTTTAACTTCTGACATGATTTCCTCCTTATAGTTCGGCGTCGGCATGGCGAGCCGCGTGGCAGTTGATATTAACGGCGACCGGAAGCCCCGCTATGTGGGTCGGATACCACTCTACATTTACCTTAACGGCGGTGTTTATGCCGCCCAAACCCTGCGGACCGACGCCCGTAGCGCGAGCCATCTCCAGTAGTTCATCCTCTAGCTTGGCGTAGCGCTCGTCGGGATTTCTGCTGTCGATCGAGCGAACCGCGGCTTGCTTGGCTAAAAGCGCCGCCTTATCCATCGTGCCGCCGATACCGACGCCTACGACCATAGGAGGGCAAGCGTTAGGGCCTGCGTATTTGACCGCCTCTAAAAATACCTTTTTTACCCCCTCGATGCCGTCTGCGGGAACGAGCATTTTTAGCACCGATTTGTTCTCGCTACCGAAGCCCTTCGGGGCTACTTTGATCTTAAGTTTATCTCCGGGGACGATACGGGTATTGATGACCGCGGGGGTATTGTTTGTGGTGTTTTTGCGCTCAAAAAGTGGCTCTGCGACCACGGATTTGCGCAGATAACCGCCTACGTAGCCGTCCGCAACGCCTGCGTTGATAGCATCCTCCAAATATCCGCCCTCGATATGCACATCCTGACCGAGTTCGACAAAAACCACCGTCATACCGGTATCTTGGCAGATTGGTGCAACCTCTTTTGCCGCTAAATCGGCATTTTGCAAGAGTTTGCCTAAGATATCTTTGCCGATAGGCGAAATTTCATTTTCGCGTGCTTTTTCAAACGCCGCGCGCATATCGGGCGTGACTTGATAACAGGCTTTTTTGCAAAGCTCGCTGACTACTTTGGTAATTTCATCCGCTTGGATCGTTTTCATGATCTCTCCTTGTATTGAAATTTTAATGGATTATATTCCGTTAAACTAAAAACTTAGTTTAAAATTTTATCTTCATTTAATAAATTTTAACAAAAGGCTAGAAAATAAGCGGTTTTTAATCTTTTTATAATAAAATACCACTTTTCGAATTATCAAATACTAAAAATTTTGCGAAGAAATTTTAAAATCAAGGAAACCTATGAAAAAGAAAACTCTTGTGCTGCTCGTGGGCGCTTGTGTGCTTATAGGAATGATACTTTCTCTTGGGATTGCGGAGATGGTTCACCTTACGGGCACCGATAAATTCTGCGTATCCTGTCATACGATGCAGCCGATGGCAAACGCATTTCACAACGATGTTCACGGCGGCAATAACCCGCAAGGCTTCAAGGCCGATTGCGTCGCCTGTCACGTTTCTCATGAAAATACCTTTATGTATCTTTGGACCAAGGCTCTAACCTCCGCAAATGATGTCTACAAGACGGTCTTTACCGATGCCGATAAGATCGACTGGCAAGAAAAACGCAAGGAGCGAAATCATTTCGTTTATGAAAGCGGCTGTCTAAGCTGCCATCGAAATTTAAAAGAGCAGAATAACCAAGTAAATAAAGCCTGGCTCGCACATAGGGATTATTTCGCGGGCACTACCGGCAAAACCTGCGTGCAGTGCCACGAAAACGTCGGTCACAAAAATATGGGTATAGAGATCACCAAATATTGGGATAAATACAACCTAGAAAATAACAAAACCAAGTAAAGGAGAAGCAATGTTAAAAAAAGTCGCTATTTTAATAGCCTGTATCGCATCGTTCGCATTCGCAGAAATGCCCGCGCAACATGCGAATATGTCCGCGTCGGACGCGAACGTAAGCAATTCCGTAAACGTTAGTCTTACGAAAAATTTAAAGGTAAATAGGCAGCTTACGCCGCTAGCTAGACGCTGCGTCGAGTGCCATGCCGAAAAAACTCCGGGCGTCGTTGCGGATTGGAAGATGAGCCGTCACGCTCACGTAGGCGTTAGCTGTACCGACTGCCACTCGCAGCCAGCAGATAGCCCTATGGCAGCTAAAGAGCCGCATCCGAAAGACACAGACAATCATATTTCGGTGCTAGTTAGCCCAAAAACCTGTGCCAAATGCCACAGCAACGAGGTTAAAGAGTTTGAAAACAGCGGTCACGCAAGAGGCGCTATGCAAATGCAAGCCAACAAAGGAATGGTTGATCTAATGTATCACTACGAAGGACGTGATATCCCTGATCTTAAACATGCACCTGATATTACCGGCTGCTCTCAATGCCACGGTAGCGTCGTTAAAATGGATGAGCATAACAAGCCTACCAAAGAGACCTGGCCCGTTTACGGCATCGGTACGGTTTATCCGGACGGTAGCGTAGGCGGATGCAAATCATGCCATTCTGGTCATAAATTTTCGATTGCTGAAGCTCGTAAGCCTGCTGCTTGCGCATCTTGCCACTTAGGACCTGATCATCCGGATATCGAAATTTACAATAACTCAATGCACGGACACGTATTTAACGCTGAAGGCAATGAGTGGAAATTCGATAGCGCTCCTGGTACTTGGGCGGTTCCTGATTACCGCGCCCCTACATGCGCGACCTGCCATATGAGCGGCGGTGTTGGCGATTTAAACTCCACTCACAACGTATCTCAACGCTTGAAGTGGAATTTGTGGCAGCCTAAGAGCAATCTACGCACCGGCGGTAATGAGACTGCGGTAAGCGAGTTTTTAAATACCGGCAAACTAAACGTTGGCAATCCTTTGGCAGGTAACCTAAACGGTCCTGAGGCGGCACGTGCCGAGATGAAGCAAGTATGCAAAGAGTGCCATGCAAGCACCCATACGAATAATTTCTTTGAGGTGGGCGATAAGCAGGTACTTCTATATAACGTTTACAACGACGAAGCGACTAAGATGCTAAAAGAGCTTAAGGAAAAGAAACTTCTAAAAGACGATCCTTGGGCGGATGCGTTCCAGCGAATCTATTATGTTTCATGGCACCACGAGGGTCGCAGAATGCGCCAAGGTGCGCTAATGGGAGGACCTGATTATTCGCATTGGCACGGCGTATTCGAGCTCAAAAATGACATCAGAGAGATGCGCGAAATCTATGAGCGCCGCATCAAAACCGGCAAGATCGAGGAATAATCCTTTTTAGTCTGCTAAATTCTGCCAGACTAAACAGATCAAGCTTGTAAGCCCCTGCGCTTCGCAGGGGCTTTTTTATTTACACAAAATTTTGGAATTTTATTTTGTAATCCGCAAAGCCCATCGAAAATCGCCCCTAAAAGCCACTACAAAATCACTGTCTAAATTATTTAAAATTATTGAGAATTTATGACGGAAATGACTGATAAATTAGAGTAAATTTATCTCTTTGCAATCCAAAATTAGCTACAATCGCGCATATCATTTAAAAGGAATTTTATGGACAAGCGAACGGCATTAGACTTTTTGAGACTTCATCAGCCAATGCCTGCGCAGCTTTCGGATCAGCTCGTGGTAGAGTTTCGTGCGGTACGGGAGTTTTTGCGTGACAATCCATGTGATGAAGCGCTTGAGCCGCTTTTGCGCTCGCTAAATGAGGGCGACGGCGCAGGTGAATATCCACTCGTGGACGAGGTGCTAGGTGCGGCGGACGATGCTGCTGCGGTAGCTGCGATTAGAGCGGTCTTGGAAGATCCGAGCACGGGCAGCGGAGCGCGATTTTGGGCGACGCTTTTTAGCGTGAGCTTCGTCCGTAAGGAGCTCATCACAAGCCTGGAGACATCGCTTAAATACGTAAACGATGATTTGATCGAGCTTACAAAGGAACAGATCGAAATGTTCAAGCAGCTGGTGTAAAGCTAGCTGCGTAACTTAGAGTTGCGCCTTATTCGCCAGATTGCGCCGCTACAAAGCAAATCCAAATTTATAAAAATCGGCTTAATCGCAGGCTGCTTTTAAATTTTAAAATTTTGCGGTCGCTTAAAATTTTTTAGAGGCGGCGATTATGCAAGAGGCGCGCTTTATTTTCTATGCGCTGTGGTAGGCGTCCTGTGCGAGGGTTGCTATCGGCAAAGAATAGCGTCGCTGCTAAGTGCGAGCGGCGCAGGCACCGAGAGATATGTGCCTAGGCAAGAGTAGAAATTTCACGGCGTCGTTTGAAGTAAAATTTTAAATCTGCGGGCTTGTGATAGAATTTAAGTCGTAATAGTGAAGCAGAATTTAATATGCGGCGAGCACGACGCTGAAATTTTAAGCTTGCGTCACGCAGTGGCGGGATTTTGCTCAGTGCGATCCGTACGAAATTTTAAGCCGTAAAGATAAAGCGGAATTTCTCATACGCGATTTTTTTGAGACGAAATTTTAAGTAATGAGTTTGAGGCGGGATTCTAAGGCGCGAGTTAGACTATAAACTCGCGCCGTCGGTAGAGAATACCGCGCCTTTTTGCGGGCTGAGAGCTTCGACCGCGCAACAAAGAATTCCACGCCATTTCGTACTACAGCTACAGACCTTGGCTACGCAGCGAGTAAAGTAGTGCTATAGCTATGCGACTAAGGATACTGCGCCATTTCGTAAGCGATCTTGTAGCGAGGCTAGGCTATGAGTCTTGGTGCATGGCATAAGAAATTTGTGCGGTGCGATCCGCGTGGAATTACACGGCGCAGATTTCGCGCCTCCATCTGCACCGCCAAAAATTCTACTGAGCGGAGTTGTGATCTAGAAATTTTGCGGCGGCACGAAATCTTCTAACGCGGATTTTGAGCTTGCGCGAAATTTCGCACCGGCTAGCATTTGAGAGACCTGAAATTTTAAATCGCATATCGCTTTAAAATTTTAAACTTATAAAATTTGAGCCGCGCTTGCTTTTAAATCCTAATTGCGCGCCGTGCTTGGTAATGAAATTTTAAAATTTCATCGCGTCAAGAGCAGTTCGATAATCGGCAGGCGCAGTTAAAATAAGATAGATAAAATGCATCAGCGCGCGAAGCGGGGCTAAATTTAAATTGAAATCAAAATTTTAAAGTGCGATTTAGACCGCTTGCGGGCGCTCGATCTTGGCTTTAAAATAGTTAAATTTAGCGCTAGCGCCTGCGGGGGCTTCGGCTACCTGATTTTTGCGGTGCCGAAGCAAAGTCCGTTTTCGTTGCACTGCATATTTTCTATCTGCGGATCCTCGCTTTCGCCGCAAATTTGAATCATCTGATGCGACGCCTCGTCCATTTTAGGCTCGCTGCAATACGAAACGCCAGGCTCTGGATGCTCCGAGTTAGAGCAGCCGCATATAATCAGCGCCGCGCAGGCGAACAAGAGGGCATTTTTCATTCTAAATCCTTTTAAAGAATTTTGTAATTCTATCTTTGCAAAGCTGAAATTTTACGAAATTTAAAGCGTTTCGGATAAATTTAACGCGCCCTTACGGCGAGTATGGCGGCGAGCGTAGCGATGAAATTTTAAAATTTCATCGCGCCAATTCATATTCTTGCGTAAATTTTTAAAATCACCTCAGCGGGCGGCTTTTTCGCAAGATTTTTGCAGTATCTTGTTAGAATCGACACTCATGATTTTTTTGCCCAATTTGCACGCCTTGTCATAGTATCTCATCGCCGCTCTTTGATCGTCGTTCTCTATATTAGAGGCGTATATCGCGCAAGATACCCAGTTCCCCTCAGAATCGCAAGATATTCTATACTCTTCGGCGATTTTTGCTTTAATTACGTCCTGCACAGCTCTTAAATTTTGCACTTCAAGCTCAGCAGGTCTGCTGCAA
>ERZ773083.2737-NODE-2737-length-10665-cov-3.587936_pt1 | contig 10665 bp, 8 predicted proteins | sample MGYA00511465_ERZ773083 | MGnify/ENA primary metagenome ERZ773083 (study PRJEB29015, sample SAMEA2738001) | human oral metagenome | biome: human oral; feature: human-associated habitat; material: dental | place: China | collected 2060 ... | reverse complement strand
AAGGAGCAAACCAGCCGCCAACACTACTTTGTTTCCGCGTTTCATGAAAAAATCATCCTCCTCAATACTTACAGAATTACGGCAAAACCCCGTTGCCGGGGTACGTCGTCCAGAGAATAAAACGCTGCAAAAACCCCCGCCTCGCGATGGGCGCGGGCGGGGGCGTCACAGACGACACGCTCCTGCGCCATCGCTCGTGGCAAAACGTCTTGTGTCCGCTTGAACGTCAGGTATTCCGGCTTGGGATCCAAGACATAGTTCGATGGAGCCGCGCCTTCGCGCCCTCCCCGAACCTGGCTTGTCCTCCTCTCACGGCGGCGGGACCGCGCGGGCGTTGCACCCGACTTCCCCCGACGAACAAGAGTTCTGTTTATAATTTATGATAACACTTTTTTTCTAAATTTTGTTATGTTATCAAGATAACCAGGCAAAATAAAGTCAAAAATTGACCAAAGTTCCATAATGCTGTTTTCAATTGGAGTACCTGTCAAAGCAAAGTTTACAGCGCTTTTTAACTTACTTGTCGCTTTTTTTACAAGAGAAGATACATTTTTTATATTTTGCGCTTCATCCAATATTGCCACATCAAATTTTTTATCCTTATAATTTTTCACATCATTTCTAAAAGTCTGATAAGTCGTTATCAAAATCCCTTTTTCAGTTTTTTTAACTAATTCTTTCCTTGTTTCAGCATTCCCTTCTACAAGAATCGGCTTTATATCCGAAAATTTATAAAACTCCTCCTTCCAGTTATGTAAAAGCGAAGTCGGAACAATAATTATTCCAAGCAAATCCTCATTTTCCAGCTGAATTTCCGAAATAAGCGAAATCGCCTGCAAAGTTTTCCCAAGTCCCATATCATCTGCCAAAATTCCACCAAATCCAATATCATACATATTTTTAAGCCAATTAAACCCAATTTGCTGATATGGAAATAATTTTACCTTTATATTTGAAGGCTCTTTATTTTCACGTTTTTTTATTTTCTGAAAAAGCTGCTTAAATTCTTCAATTTCATTCAATTCCTTGTTAATACTGCTAGAAACCTGTGCCAGCTGCAATGCCTTTATTTTAGAAATTTTATTTTCACCAATTCTCAAATCGTTCATTGCATCAACGATTCCAACCATTTCTTCAGTGCTCCTATTGGCAATTTTCACAAGTTCACCGCTTGACAATGTCACAAATTTTTCTTCATTTCTCACTGATTCTAAAACTGTTTCAACATCCTTCTCATCAATTCCCTCAATATTGAAATTTACACTAAAAAGTTCATTTCCTACAGATCTTATATTAATATCCACGCCAATTTTACGAACTTTTTTTATTTTATCACTTACATTAATATTCACTTTTTCTGAATATTTTTCATCAATAATATCAGCCATTGCTGAAAATTCATTTCTATCAATCACTAGTACAATATCATCTGATTTTAACTGCTTTTCTCTAAATCCAATATAAATTTTATACTCTAAATCAATAATCTGAGCATCTGCATATTTTTGAAAATCTTCAGAAATTTCCCTTTGAAGTTTTTTATTTTTTTTAGGAATAAAATATTCGTCATCTGTCCTAATACTTTCCTCAATGCAGGAAATCGTTACTTGAAGTTTATTTTTTCCATTGCCTTCCTCTACAAAAATATTTACTGCTCCATACTTTTCTGTAACCTTAGCAATTGGAATTTCATATTTTGAAAGAACTTCTTTTATTTCATCAAACAGCTTTCCTGATATTTCATTCAGATATTCTGTCCCTTTTCTAGTTCCATCTGTAAGAGTATTCATTATTTCCCACTCTGCATCACTCATTTTATGAAATTTTTCAATATTTGACACACCATTTTTTAAGGTAAAATAACGACTTGTTGATGATAAAACTGTAAAATTTCTTATAATTATTTTTTTATTTCCATTCTTATTTTCTTGAAATGCAAATATTGGCTCGTATTCTCCAGTCACATAAATTGTCTTGCTGCCAGATCTTATTGTCTTTTTATTTTCTATGGCTGAAAATATCTGTTCTGCCAGCATTGGATTCATTATTTCACCTTGTGGCTTTCCATAATAATAATTATTATTAAAATTCATTCCAAACTCATTTTTTTTCTTAAAATAGTTGCTAAGGTTTTTTATCACCTTTTTATCTGTTTCATTAAAATAATGCAAATCTGGATTATAAATATTTTTTTGAGTAACTTCATAAAACTGCTCATTTTCTACTGAATAAATAAAAGATTCTAAATCCTTTATATAATTTAAACTTTTTTCTCCTGCCTTTACTCTCAATGTTGATAATGTAGATGATAACTGCTCTATTTCAAGTGCCAGTTTATACTCGTTTTTTTCTGAATCTGGAATCTTAGTTTTATCAATTCTTTTTTTTAATTTTTCCAGCTTTTCCCTAAACTCTTTAATTTCTTTTTCTTCAATCTTCTCATAAGTATTTTCTTCTTTTTTTCCTAAAATTTTTTCAGCTTCTCTAAGAATTTCATCATACACTTCATTTTCTGAAATTTTTATACGATTACTGCTATTTTTACCTTCTTTTTCTCTTTTAAATTCTCTATTTTCCTTAAAATAAATATTTCCAGCCTTAACTTCAGCATCTGCAGCCATCCCAGTCGCAATAATATGCTTACAAGGCTTTTTTTTATCTTTAAAGTTAGGACAATCACAACTATATATAATTCTATTATCTAACTTTCCATCTTCATAAAAATAAGTTATATTAACATTATAAACATTTTTATAATTTCCATCAACTTGTGATTCCACCACTATTTTATCATCTTTTTTCATAAACAACATTAATTTTACTTTTTGCTTATTAAAATACTCAACTCCCCTATTCACAATAGACAAAGCAGTTAATTTTCTCAATCTGTCAAATATTCTTTCCAACTTTTACTTTCCTTTCAAAAAATATTCTCAATTCACACTAAATATTATCTTACCAAAGAATTTTCATTTTTTCAACAAAAAAAACAGCAAAACCGAAATTTTGCCGTAATTTAAAATATTTTATTAAGTTTGAACAAATAGTTTTCCATCTTTTATAAACATATTTTTTACTTTAACTTTTTTGTCATCATCATAAGTATAAACTTCGTTAGTTTCCAAATAATTTGAAACAAGTGCTTTTAGCGACTGTGCCATGACTGAATCATCTATTTTATTACCTTTTTCATCAGTAATTTTAGTGATGTCTAAATCTACTAAATACAATTTATTTGTTTTTGGATCAAATTTTACTTGACTGTTTAAAAATATTGAACCTTTCGCTTTTCCTGCCAAAAGTGAAACATCATAATCAGCTGAAAAATAAAGTCTATTACCTATAAAACTCATCGCAGGACTTTTAAGTCCAACTTTTCCAAGTAAAAAATTTTTTTCAATTGGAAATTTTTTATTTAATTCCTTTGTAATCATAGAATTTGGTATTCTTAATGTCTTATTTGCCAAAAAATCGCAAGATATAATTCCAGCAACTACAATTACCACAAGAAATATTAATTTGAAAAATGATTTTTTCATTCTTACCTCTTTTCATTTTAAATTAACGCTTTAACATCAGATTTTTTTACTAAAATACAATTTTTTTTAAAATCCTTCTACTCTTATAATACCGTATTTTTTTTATTATTTCAACTATTTTTTATCAATAATTTCATTTTTTTATAAAAAATTTTTTTAGAAAATTTAGCCAGTCAAAAACTCAAAATATTTAAATTAATTGCATTATAAATACTTCTTCAAAAACTTTAAAGTTAATATTCTCTCAATAAAATTTTTAACTATAATAATAATAATAATAAATTTTTTTATTTTTTTTCAAGTATTTTTTTCTAATTTGATGTTTCTTCATTCATTGAAATAGATTTTGATTTTTCTACAATAATTTCATATTTTTTCTCAGTATTAAACTCAAGATTTTTTATTTTTTCAGAAATTTCATCTGTCATTGTTTCATTCCCAACAACTAAAACAACAAAGTTCTCATTATTATTTGCATCTATCAATTTCCCAATTTTAACTTCACTAATATTATTTGAAAAATTTTTATATAAAATATTTTCAACAGTTTTTAAATCATTTTCCAAAATTTCTTGATTTTTATTTTCAATCGGTAATGAAACATCTTCAGCATTTTCTTTTATTTTTTCTTCGTTCAGATATTTTGATAAGTCCTGTGCTGTTAAATACTTTTCATTGGATAACTGCTGTATTTTTAATTTATAGTTTTTCAATTTATATTTTTCCAGTTTTTTTTCTAATTTCTCAATATCCTGTTTTTTAAAGGCATCTCCTACAATTTTTAAAGTAACAGTTTTATCTTTTTTATTAATAGAATTATCAAAAACATAATGATTTTTTAATTCCCTTGAAATAAATTTTTTTAATGAATTTTCTCTCGCTGTATCTTGAACTAAAGTTGTTGCTGTATATATACTTGGAATAATTATGATTAAACTTACTATATAAAATATTATTTGTTTTTTTATTGAAATTTTATTTCTTGCTTCAAAAATATTTCCAGAATAAACTATCAAACCAACTAATGTTGCTATCATTATAAAAAATACATTTATTATAAACAAATATCCTGCTCCAAGAAAAATTTTCAGATTCCCATGAGCAATCCCAAATCCTACTACACACAAAGGAGGCATTAATGCTGTTGCAATAGCTACTCCAGGAACTACATTTCCACCATCTTCTTCAGTTTTTCCAATTACTCCTGCAGTTCCACCAAAAATTGCGATTAAAACATCCCATAAAGTAGGATAAGTTCTTGCTAGTATCTGTGGTGTTGCATCATTTATAGGGCTTACTAAAAAATAAAAAGTGGAACTTACTACACTTATTAATATAAAAATTCCCAATCTAAAAAGTGACACATAAACTCTTTTTAAATTTCCATTTGATAATCCCAATCCTAGCGACTGAATTGGCGACATTAGTGGCGAAATCAACATTGCTCCAATAATTACTGCAACAGAATTTGTATTTAATCCTATTGAAGCTATAATCATTGCACAAATCAGAATAAACATTGTTTCCTTTGTAAAATCAGAATCTTCAATAATATTTCTTTTTAAAATCTTGTATTTCTCATGTTTTATTTTTTCCATTTTATATTCTCCTTTTGATCTTAAATTTTCTAAAATTTATTTTTCATAATACTTAAAATTAATAATATAAAATAGCTGTAACCATTACCATTTTTCTAAATAAATCTAAAATTTCACTACTTTTATATTTTTTAAGTTTGAACAAATAATTTACCATCTCTAATGTACATATTTTTAATTTTTACATGTTTTTTTATTCTATCTTTATTTTTCTCTTCATATTCTTCACCATATTTATACACTGGCGTAGTCTCAATATAATTACTCAATAAAGATTTCAACATTTTTGCTTCCGAAGAATCTGCCACTTCCTTACCATTTTCATCTAAAATCTTATCAATCGACAAATCCACTAAATATAATTCTTCTTTATTTGTATCATATCTGACATTTGTACTCAAATACATTTTTCCACTAATTCCACTTCCAACAAGTGAAGCTGAATAATCAGCGTCAATATACATTTTATCACCTTTGAAATCAACTTTAGGATTTTTCAAAGTAACCTTTGCAAACAAGAAATTTTTTGTAATTGGAAATTTCTTATCCACTTTTCCTTGTATTATAGACTTTGGAACACTTAAAGTTTTATTTTCCAAAAAAGTGCAAGAAACTATTCCTAATGCAACTACAAATACTAGAATCATGATTAATGCCAATTTTTTTTAGAAAACTGTTTTTCTTTTTTCCCATTTTTACATCTCCTTTTTAACGTTTATCTTTGTTTATTATATCACACAACAATTAAAATAGTATGAAAAAAAATATGTATTATCTTTTTTAAACACTACAAATACTTCTTTAAAAATTTCCCAGTCCAAGACCCTTCATTCTCTGCAATTTCTTCAGGAGTCCCTTCTGCAATAATCTGTCCACCTTTGTAACCACCTTCAGGCCCTATATCAATAATGTGATCCGCAACCTTAATTACATCCAAATTATGCTCAATTACTAAAACTGTATTCCCTTTATCAACCAATCTGTTTAACACTTCTAATAATTTTCTGATATCTTCAAAGTGAAGTCCTGTTGTAGGTTCGTCCAAAATGTAAATGGTTTTTCCTCTTGACATTTTTGATAATTCAGTCGCAAGTTTTATCCGTTGAGCTTCTCCTCCTGAAAGAGTTGTCGCAGGTTGCCCTAATTGAATGTAATTCATTCCTACATCCATCAATGTTTGCAGTTTTCTCTCAAGTGATGGAATATTTTTAAAAAATTCGTATGCTTCTTCAACTGTCATTTCTAGCACATCTGCGATACTTTTGCCTTTGTACTGAACTTCCAGTGTTTCCCGATTGTATCGTTTTCCTTTACAAACTTCACATTCCACATAAACATCTGGCAAGAAATTCATTTCAATTTTATTAATTCCAGCACCGCTACACGCTTCACATCGTCCACCTTTTACATTAAATGAAAATCTTCCTTTCGAATATCCACGCACTTTCGCATCGTTTGTCTGTGAAAATAAATCACGAATATCATCAAAAATTTTAGTATATGTCGCAGTATTTGATCTTGGAGTTCTCCCAATCGGCGACTGGTCAATGTCAATCACTTTTTCCAAGTTTTCAAGCCCATCGATTCCACCATTTTCAAGTGGATACAATTTCCCTTTATTTAGCCTGTTGTGAAGCTCCGGAAACAATGTCTGATTAATCAATGTCGACTTTCCGCTTCCTGAAACCCCCGTTACAACCGTTAAAACTTCAAGTGGAATATGTGCCGTCACATTTTTCAAATTATTTCCTTTTGCATTTTTCAAAACTATCTCTTTTGTTGCTTTCCTTCTTTTTTCAGGCACTTCAATTTTAATTTTTCCGTTCAAATATTGTGCTGTCAATGATTTTTTGTTTCTCATAACTTGTTTTGGCGTTCCTTGTGCTACAACTTTTCCTCCATTAATTCCAGCACCTGGACCTATGTCAATCAGATAATCCGCCTCTCTCATCGTATCCTCATCATGCTCTACAACAATCAAACTATTCCCAATATCACGCAAATCCTTCAAAGTCGCAAGTAACTTGTCATTATCCCTTTGATGAAGTCCAATACTCGGCTCATCAAGCACATAAATCACGCCAGTAAGCCTACTTCCAATCTGAGTCGCAAGTCTAATTCTCTGCGATTCCCCACCAGACAACGTTTTCGTCATTCTAGCAAGACTCAAGTAATCAAGTCCTACATTTATCATAAATTTTAGCCGCTCTTTTATTTCCTTCAAAATTTCAGCTGCAATCTGCATTTGTTTTTCCGTAAGCTGAATTTTTTCATAAAAATCAAGTGCATCGACGACACTCACTTCAGTTAGGTCAATAATACTCTTGCCATTAACCGTTATCGCCAATACAACATCTTTAAGCCGTTTCCCGTGGCAAGTTTTACAAGTTCTCTCTGTCATATATTTGGCTTCCATCTCTTCCTTTGCCGACTCCGAAGCAGTTTCTCTATATCGACGCTCAATACCATTCACAATTCCCTCAAAATCCCTATTTCCATTATAACTAAAACTATCTCCGCTCCAAGAAAACTTAAACTTCTTATTACTTCCATAAAAAATTATATCCTTCTCTTTCCGGGTCAATTTAGACACCTTTTTATCCAAATCAATTTTATGTGCCTTTGCCATCGCCGTGAATAAATCCCAGTTCCAGCCCTTTTTCGTAGTCGCTCCTGGAAACACAATTCCACCTTCATTAATTGATAAATTTTCATCTACAATTAATTTATTTTCATCCACTTCCAGCCTTGAACCAAGTCCATTACAAATTTCACAAGCTCCATAAGGTGCATTAAACGAAAAAAGTCTTGGTACAACATCTGGAAATACAACATCTGGATGGTCTGGACAAGAAAAATTCTCACTAAATTTGTTATCTTCTCCATTAATATTCACAATTATTTTTCCATCAGAAAGCTCACTCGCAGTTTCAATCGCCTCTGTCAATCGACTCAAAAACTCCTTATTATCCGCCTTAAACATAACTCTATCAACAACAACTTCAATATGATGCCTTTTATTCTTATCCAAAACAATTTCATCACTCAAGTCAAGAATATCGCCATTCACTCGAACTCTTTGAAACCCTCTTTTCTGCAAATTCAAAAACAAATTTTTATGAGTTCCCTTTTTATCAATCACAACTGGCGACAAAATTATCATTTTATCCTTTTCTTTCCGAGAACTCATCAAATTATCGACAATTTCCTGAATCGACTGTTTTTCCACTTTTCTATGACAAATCGGACAATGCGCTTCCCCAATATGTGCCCACAAAAGCCGCATATAGTCATAAATTTCAGTAGTTGTACCAACAGTCGAACGAGGATTTTTTGACACACTTTTCTGTTCAATCGAAATCGCAGGAGAAAGCCCTTCAATACTATCCAATTCAGGCTTCTGCATCTGCCCAATAAACATTCTCGCATAAGCCGACAAGCTCTCAACATACCTTCTCTGCCCTTCTGAATAAATCGTATCAAACGCAAGCGAAGACTTCCCACTCCCAGAAACCCCAGTAATTACAACCAGCTCATTCTTTGGAATCTCAATATCAATATTTTGTAAATTATGCTCTCTAGCTCCAGTAATCTTTATTTTGTTGTCTTTCATTTTCTTCAATGTTCCTCTCTAATTTTTCTCCTCAATTAACTTAAATCCCTCTAAATCAGCTTTTTTAAATTCTTCAATCAATTTTTTTCCATATATCCCAAACTTTATCATATTCTTCATCATCTAATATTACCATTTTTTTATACTCCAGTCTATAAAAATTTTTACACAAAAAAGTCTGTCCCATAAATTATTTAAAAATCTATGAAACAGATTTTTTAAATCACAATATTTTTACTAAAATACTTTCCTTATAATTCTTTATCTTCTAAAACTTCTACTTTCGGCTCATCCTTAACTAAAGCTACTTTCATTTTCTTGCTTCCTTCAAACATTCCACCTTCCTGAATAACTAATGTTAATGAAGTAATATTCGATCGAACTTTTCCTTTTGAACCAATTTCAACTTTATCAGCAACTATATCTCCAGAAACTTCGCCTTCAATAAAAACTGATTTTGCTGTGATATTCCCTTTAACTCTTCCTTCTGTTCCTACATGAACTAAACTTCCAGCTTTAATATCACCTTCTAAAACTCCATCGATTTGAAACATTGAATTTGTCTCAATTGTTCCTTTTATTGAAGTTTCCATCGATATTATACTCACTCCGTTTAAATCATCTTCTTCTGAAGTGACAGAACTTGAAGTTACAGACTCTAAATTTTTTTCTTTTACCTTTTTTCCATTATCAAATAATCCCATTTTTCAACCTCTTTTCTAAAAATTTATTTTTTATTTTTCATACGGCAAGCCAGATGCCTTCGGCGCTCTAGCTTTTCCAACAAATCCTACTAATGCCAATATTGTCAAAATGTACGGTATCATCGTCAAAAATTGCTGAGGTATTGGAATTCTTGTCGCTTTGGCATAATCAGCAAATGCTTGACCAAAGGCAAATAGTAAACTTGCTAATATTGCTCCGATTGGATTCCATTTTCCAAAAATCATCGCCGCCAATGCGATATATCCACGACCTGCTGACATATTGTTTGAAAATGATGGAAGCAGTACAGTTGTCAAATATGCTCCACCAAGTCCTGCGAGTGCTCCCGACAAAAGTACACTTATATATCTTATCTTGTAGACACTTATTCCAACTGTATCCGCTGCAAGTGGATGCTCTCCAACCGTTCTTATTCTAAGTCCTAAAACTGTCTTGTATAGAAAAAAATGTGCCAAAATTGCAACTGCATAAATAATAATTAGCATCAAAGGTTTATTAGCAAGTGATGGATTTCCTGTGGCATTTTTTGCGATTGGAGTACTTCCAGCTGTGTTATATAGTGCCTTTATTAAAAATGAAGTTACTGCGACTGCAAATAAATTTATTGCAACTCCGCTTATAATCTGATTTCCTTTTAAATTTATACTAATTACTGCATGAATTAACGAGATTAAAACCCCTACGGCCATTCCTGCCACAATTCCTAAATATGGATTACTTGTGGCTATATTTACAACTGCTGCGGCAAAAGCTCCACTTAACATAATTCCTTCAAGACCAATATTTACAACACCACTTCGTTCTGAAATACACGCTCCAACCGCTGTTATTAAAATTGGTGGCGCAATAATTATTGTTTGCTGTATTAAATTCCCTATTTCTTTCATTTTTCTTATTTTTTCCTTCCTTTTAAATTTAAATTTTAATATTTAAAATTTTTAGTTACTTTTTCTTTTTTTTTTATAAAAAACTTAAATAAATTTTCTGATGCTACAAATATAATAATTAATGCTTGAATTATATATACAATGTCCTTATCAACTTGATATCTTTGCTGCAACATCTGTCCACCAACTTCAAGCGCCGCATAAAAAATTCCCGCAACTAAAATTCCAAAAGGATTATTTTTTCCAAGTAAAGCCACCGCAAGTCCAGTAAAACCGTAGTCTCCCATAATTAACTCTGTATA
>ERZ773083.2735-NODE-2735-length-10666-cov-49.872302_pt1 | contig 10666 bp, 15 predicted proteins | sample MGYA00511465_ERZ773083 | MGnify/ENA primary metagenome ERZ773083 (study PRJEB29015, sample SAMEA2738001) | human oral metagenome | biome: human oral; feature: human-associated habitat; material: dental | place: China | collected 2060 ... | reverse complement strand
AGGAAGCCCTGGCCCACGCCGCCGGCATCTCCACCTACACCTACCAAAAGTTCGAGAAGGGTGAGTCCCGCCCCGGCACCCCGATGAACCCGCGCCTGCGCACCCTCATCGCCCTGGCGGCGGCGCTGGGTGTGCAGGTGGAGGAGTTGGTGGGTGGGCTGTCGTGACTGGGCAAACGCATCAGCGCTTCTGGGGCCAACGATGACTGCTCCCGAGTGCCTACCCAACACACGGCTCTGCCCGCGACATAGTTGTCATCTGAAATAGTAGGCCGTGAGCACTAACAATGAAGTAAAACATGCAAAGAAGCATGTCGGTCGCCACTCTCTACCGTGATCTACTTGTAACCACCGCTGCCCGGCCTCCTCACAACTCAAGTGGAACACTAGCAGCATGAACCTCTCCTGCAACAACGCTTGATGAAAATCCGAGCAGACCCGTGCAACCTGAAGCGTGCCAGAGTAGCTGGCTATTCACTTAAAACCCGCAGAATGTTAGAATCTACGAAGAAGACATACAATGACAAGTAATGGTAGTGTGTCATCTGAAAAAGATGAAGGCCTTAGCAGTGAAAACATGCGAGAACTAAAGTCGCTTCGCCCACACCACGAGTCAGAGCAGCATGACATGTATGTCAAAGCTCTCAACCAAGCTGTTCGACAGCGCGAGGTAACAAACATCGCCCTAAGTGGTCCATATGGTGTCGGCAAAAGTTCAATCCTGCAAGGCTTCAGAAAAGGTCCAGACGGAAAATATAGAGATGATACTATAATCATATCGCTTTCGACGCTAGGGTTCAGTAAACCGACCGCCTCGAAGTCTCCTAAGTCATCTGATGGATCGGTCTCTCCGCAGACTAATCAGATTCAGAAAGAGATCGTCAAGCAACTTCTCTATCGAAGGTGTCCAAGTACTCTACCGGCATCGCGATTCAAACGTATACAGAAACCTGACTGGAAGCATTTGCTAGTCGTATCTGCGCTGATTGGGTTTGCGTTGACTATCATCGTTGCAGCAATCGGGGGATTCTCAAAGATACCAAAAGTTTGCGACTCAGCCTGGTGGGAATTCGGCGTCAAGTTTGTCTGCTTATGGCTACTGCTATCCCTAGCGACATGGCTCGCCAGCCAGTATTTACAAGGCGCTGTTCACCTGGATAAGTTTACTGCTGGCCCTGCAACGCTCACGCTATCCGGCTCTGACAACGGCAATGACGACAGCTATTTTGATCGATATCTCGACGAGATAATCTACTTCTTTGAAATGTCGACATGTCGCATCGTCGTATTTGAAGACATCGATCGGTTCAGCAACTGGGAGATTTTCGAAGAGTTGCGTGAACTCAACACGCTACTGAATAATGCCGAGCAACTCCAAGATAAAAAGAGTGAGTCTGACGAAAACAAGGTAGTCTTCATTTACGCAATGAAGGACTCAATTTTCGAGCCTCAGGCAGTCACTGATACCGATGAAGTAGCGAAAGGCATCCACGACAGAGCAATTCAGGAGATTCAAAAGGCTAACCGTACAAAGTTCTTTGATGTCATCATCCCTGTCGTGCCGTTTGTAACTCACCGAAGCGCACGAGACTTGATGCGTCAAGAGCTCGAGGGTATAGAACCCGAGGTCTCAGGGGAACTGATCGGTCGCGTCGCAAAGTACGTCCCAGATTTCCGCCTCCTTCGCAGCGTATGCAACGAATACATGATATACGCACAATTTATACTCGGAGACGATAGCCTCAATCTCGAGCCTGACAAGTTATTTGCGCTCATGCTATATAAATCTGTTCACCTGCAGGACTTTGAAAAAATACATCTCGGCCAAAGCAAGTTAGATGAGGTCTACAAGAAAAGTGTGCAGGTACTAGAAAATCGCATTAGTGCGCTCGATGATGAATACGATGCGCTTGAGAAGCAGTTAGATCCTCATGCCGAGTCCGAAATGCGAGGCGCAGCGTTTAAAGAGATGGTTGACTGGTTAGCCGCACGTACTTCGATGCGTGTTGAGTCTTTTACTGTCAACGTGGACTCTAACGTGTTCTCTAGCGAAGAAATTACAACTCCGCAGTTCTGGCTGGCCGTATACCGTCTAGCAACTAACGATTCCATAACCATAACAAACATCTACAACCAGTATGGCCATCAAATGCCTCTTGAGTTCACTAAATTGGACATGGCAAGGTTTATGGGGCACGACCTGGTGTTCGCCCCATTTGATGAGCGACCACGCAATGCTATAGCCTCAGAGCTTAAACAGCTCGATACTGCTCGACAGAAATACCGGTCTGCGCATATGTCTTACCTGATGAGCGATCCCCTTGCTATGGTCCCATTGGATGATACCAGTCAGCCTTTTGCTACGTACGTCGAGGCGACACTCGGTTCAGAGCTGGCGGCGGCCCTTGTCCGCTACGGCTATATAGACCAGAATTTCTTGCTTTATACGTCGACCTACCATGATACGTTCTTGTCCGTTAACGCGATGACGTTCCGGCTCCAACACATGGAGCGAAACCTAATGAATCCTAATTACGAACTGAGCGATAGTGACGTGCTGCAACTCATGTCCGATACGACGATCAGTTTGAAAGAATTCTCTCGTCCCGGCGCTTATAATGTAAGCATTCTGGATTACCTTTTGGTGAACAGGAACACGTATCGGAAGTGCCTTGACTCCATCACGCTGTCTTTTCTTCGAGACAATGTTAATACAACGTTCTTTTTGCAATCGTTTTTTTCGTCCGATAGTCTGAACAAAGATCGTTTAATCATCGAACTTACACCTCAATACCCGGGAATCTTCACGGTCCTCGTAGGACTTCGTGGTATACTAGACGAGAAGCAAGTTAATTACGTTGATATCGCACTTCAATGTGTGTCGCCAAACGTAAACTACGACACGTCATCGCTAAAAGATTTCGTCGAAGCGTCATATGGCAATATGACTGTCTTTACCTCTACGTATGCCGATAAGCCTGCAGATACTATAGCCAGACTCATGGCACAGGCCGATGTGAAGTTTGCGGATTCCACTGTGATCGAGACAGATGTACGTGAGCGTCTGATTAGGAACAACTGCTATGAAGTCAACCGTCAGAATTTGGTTGCTGTATCAGGTGATCATCAACCAGCTCTTGATATCCTTTATGGTGAAAAACCAACCGTTTATACCTACCTTCTGCAGTCGTTAGAAGCATATTTGGCCATCATTGCTGAGGATGAGAGCGACGAGTCGTCGGCATTAGTTGGGTCAGCCGACACGGCCAAGGTCGTCGCTGACGTTGTGAAGCTTGATGTTGCAGCGAGTACGAGACTGAAAGATTCGGCGGCAGATGATGCGAAGTTGGACGACAGCGAAGCGTTTCCGCTGCTGTCGAGTCTTTTAGCGTCATCAGGGAGCCGCTGGTCGATTGAGTTAGATAGTCTGCCAGCTGGATGTTGGCCGGCGCTAGCGTTACATGATCGCTTCGCTGCGACAACGTCGAATCTGTTGAGCTACATTGGGCAGCGAGGTGTTGATGATGCCCTAGTCAAGTTGCTAAAACGCCATTCCGCTATTGAGAACCGAGAATACAACTTAAGCGATGACGAGTATATTGAACTCGCTGCAGCGATTATTAACTTGGGTAGTGATCAACTGCCTGTTGATCGGCGTGTGAACTTGGTGCGGTCAATTGGCTGCGACGTTCTTATCCCGACACACCTGATTACTCCACAAAAAGGAAAGTTGATAGGAAGTTTAATCAAGTCCTGTTTGATTGCTGATACTCCAGACGCTTATAGTTTGACAGAGGGGCTCGACTGGCCTAGTCGTAGATTTGCGATTCTGTCCTCGCGCGGATTTGTAAATTATATGACTCCAGAACTTATTGGCGGAGATACGCTAAGACTTATTCGGAGCAATTTCATCCCGGAACGTATTAAACAGGCGATAGCCGATGAACTTATATCGTACTGCGCTGGAATGTCGATCGCCGATCTGGAGCAGGTCGTCAATTATATGCGACGTAATGATAATCTTCACCTAAATGCGTCAGCGCTGACGTGGGTCGCGTCTCGAGGAATACCGTCTGATCTCATTTTTCCATTGTTGATTCGGGATATTGATGCGCTGTCTGATTGGGATGTTCTCGAGGTTATAGGAGCGTTGGATTCGCCGTATCGAGACTTGGTTGCGGCAGAGCATGAGTTGATTAATATAGACACTACGGATAATGCGTATGCTCTGTTTGAGCGTTTGAAGCAAATGGGTAAGATATTTAGTTATAGCAGAGACGAAAGCAAGCATCTTTACGTCGTTCGAACTCGTACTTCGTCAAGTCATTAAACCGAGAAGGGTTCCTTTTATGCCGATTTTGAGTTGTAGTGTGTGAAAGACTTTGCTTAGATCCAATCATTGTTGGAAAACTTAATTCGATAAGCACATGTTTGTCGTTGTTCCGAATGGCGGTTGGTTCTTGATACTATTAGTGATTTATTGTGCAGGTGCCTCCGCTCGCTGGCGCTTGGCCTGCTGGATGTACTTGCCGACTGTGCTCAGTGCCACATCGTACTTCTTGGCGATCTCCGTGTAAGTCAGTCCGCGGTCGAGGTGGTCGGCCACCAGCTGCTTGACGCCTCTCCGCCCGAACCGCACCAGGAGGCTGCGCTGCTTGAGGTCTGTCCGCTGCTCGGCCGGCCTGCCTCCAGCCATCGCCGCCTCCAACGCGCGTCGAGTCGCCATCAGCGTGTTACCGTATCTGGAGTAAGCCTGCAAGATCTCCGCCATCTCATGCTTACTCGAACCCTCGGTAGCCGATGTGCTGCCGGGGGTTCGAGTGTCGCGGGAGCGGGGCGGTGAGAACGGCGGTCGCGACGCGATTCTCACCAGAATGACGCATGTGGCTCAACTGTAGAAGTTGACCGGACTACCGTCGCCTACTTTGTAGTAGTAGTAACTGTCTTCGAAAGCTCGTTCCAAGCTGACGCATTTTGTGTCACCAGCGTAGACGTCGAAGTTATAACTTGGGCCGCGACTGTTCGTCTCAGGATAAAGACGGACGTTAATATATCCCCTATACCACCCAGAGTTTTCAGTTACGCAGAACTGGTCGCTTGCGTCGTTGTAACTAACTATTGCGTTCCCGTCGGTGCCGTAATCTGTGGGGCCGAAAGAGTTCGCTGAGGCCGGCGCTGCGAGTGCTAGTGCTCCAACAAAAGCTGAGCCGATGGCTGCGGTCTTGATGAGGTTTCGTTTTGTGAATCGCATGGGGATTTCTCCTTTTGTTGGATGCTGAAGTCGGGATGAGTTCTCTGTTGGTTGCGCACAACTATGAGACCTCGAAAATAGTATGAGCGGTAGGGGGATCAATCCCCTGTGGTTCGCGTACGAGGGGGGTGGGAGTGGTGGGGTGTGTTGGGCTTCTGTCAGCGTGTAGCCTTATCTGGAGTGATCCTGTCAGGTCGCCATTCAGGAACCTGCACGTGCACTCGAGCCCTCGGCAGGTTGAAGTGCCACCGAGGGCTCGAGTGTCGTGGGAGTGGGGGAGATGGGAATGGAGACTATGACGAGATATCCAGGAGGCGTCCTGCTCAACCCTATTGGCGGCGCTTCTCAATTCGCCCCCACCCTCATTGGGTTACTGATTCTCTATCCTATGCGGTGGGAGGCGTTGTTATTTTTGAGGGTGGAGTTGAGGTTGGCGAAAGAGTAGGGCGGAATAGTTTGGCTGGGTCCCTGGTAGTTCGAGTTGAAGTAGACAGTCAATGGCTTGTCGGTAAGGTTTACGACGGAAGCGGCGTTGTTCTTTAAGCATCTCCCTGCGCCATTGAGAACTCCTTTGAAATCGTAGCATCCGGGCTGACTGCTGCCGTATTGTGCAACAGATGTGTCGAAGTCAGAAATTGCTCCACTCTGATCGCTGTTGTAGAAGAAGCAGACCTCTCCATACTCGCATCGGGCGTCGCGTGCTGCAGCGCTGGCTGTGGAGGTAGGTACTACTAGTGCGCCGATGGCGAGCATGGCGAGTATGGGCATTGATCTGATGATGCGGTGAGCGCGTCGGGTGGTCATGGGACTAATCCTCTCGGGGGTGGTTACTTGGTTGCGTTGGAGGGTGGATGAGTGGTATCGAAGTGGGGTGGTTAGCTGTAGAAGTTGATCGGACTACCGTTGTTTACTTTGAAATAGTAATAACTGTCCTCAAATGCGCGTTCCAAGCTGACGCATTTTCTTTCACCGCTTCGGATGTTAAAATTGAATTGTGGGCCGCGACTGCTTGTCTCGGGATAAATGCGGATGTTTACTGGGAGCAGCGGGTGCCCGACTCCGGTGACGCAGAACTGGTCGGATCCATCGTCGTAGCTAACTATTGCTCGGCCGCCGGTGCCATAGTCTGTCGGTCCGAAGGAGTTGGCGGACGCTGGTGCCGCGACAGCAGCTGCTCCTAGAAGTGCTGAACCGACTGCTGCGGTCTTGATGAGGTTTCGTTTTGCGGGTCGCATGGGGATTTCTCCTTTTGTTGGATGCTGAAGTCGGGATGAGTTCTCTGTTGGTTGCGCACAACTATGAGACCTCGAAAATAGTATGAGCGGTAGGGGGATCAATCCCCTGTGGTTCGCGTACGAGGGGGGTGGGAGTGGTGGGGTGTGTTGGGCTTCTGTCAGCGTGTAGCCTTATCTGGAGTGATCCTGTCAGGTCGCCATTCAGGAACCTGCACGTGCACTCGAGCCCTCGGCAGGTTGAAGTGCCACCGAAGGTTCGAGTGTCGTGGGAGCGGGGGAGATGGGAATGGAGACTATGACGAGATTGTCAGGCGAACGCTTCAGGATGTGCTCGGGTTAGCTGTAAAAGTGGACTGGATCGTAATTTCCTCCAGTCAGAGGATCTTCTGCCTGATAGAAGTAGCGAGTGTCCTCGAAGGCTCGTGCTAGGCTGGCGCACTTTGTTGCCCCTGGGCCGACTGAAATATAATAGCTCGGCCCTCGCCGTCCGTTTGATGGTGCTACGGTGACTCCTGCGTAATCCGTGCCGGTTCCTGTGACGCAGAATTGGTCGTTCGCGTCGTCGTAACTGACCTTTGTGTATCCTCCTGTGGCATCGTCGGTCGGTCCGAAGGAGTTGGCGGACGCCGGTGCGGCGACAGCAATTGCTCCTAGCAGTGCTGAACTGACCGCCGCGGTCTTGATGAGGTTTCGTTTTGTGAATCGCATGGTGAGTGTTTCCTTTTGTTGGGCGTTGAAGTCCGAGTGCTTCGTGCCTGTTGCCGTGCAACTATGAGACTGTGGAATCTACCCTTGCGGTAGGGGGGGTTAATACCCTGTGGTACATGCGTCAAGGAGATGGGAATGGCGGAATGACGTGTTCGTCAGGCGGGAGCGTCTGGATGTGGTCGGGTCAGCTGTAGAAATATACCGGGAAGTTATCCAAGGCTACTCCGTGATAGAAGTGAACGGTATTCATTTGATAGTAGTAGGCGCTGTCCTCATATGCGCGAGCTAAGCTGACGCACTTGGTTTCTCCGGCGTTGACTCGGATGTTGTAGGTCGGTCCGCTGCCAGCATTCGAGGGCGCAACAGTAAAATCAGCGCCATTGTAGATACCGTTTACGCAGAAGTCGTCGGTTGCGTCGTTGTAGCTAATTGTCGCGTCGCCGTAAGTGCCGTTGTAGGTCGGTTCGAATGTGTTCGCTGAAGCTGGTGCTGCGAGTGCTAGTGCTCCAACAAAAGCTGAGCCGATGGCGGCGGTTTTGATGAGGTTCCGTTTTGTGAGTTGCATGGGGTGCCTCCTTTGGCTGGACGCTGACGTCCGGGTGATCTCTCTGTCTGTTGCTGCACATCCATGAGACCTCAAAAATAGTATGAGCGGTAGGGGGATCAATCCCCTGTAGTCTGCGTAAGAAGAGGGGTGTGCTGGGACACATCGGTTCGCCGCCGTCGTGTAGCCGCCTCTGGAGTGATCCCGCCAGGTCGCTATTCAGGAACCTGGACATGCACTCGAGCCCTCGGTAGGTGAAGTGCTGCCGAGGGCTCGAGTGCTGCGGGAGTGGGGAGATGGGAATGGTGATTATGTCGCGATCCTCGCCAGTATTATGTGTGCGGGTCAGCTGTAGAAGTTGATCGGAGTTTCATCGTCCGCCCGATAGTAATAGTAAGTGTCCTCATATGCTCGTTCGAGACTGACGCATTTTGTTTGTCCTTGCCAAACATTGAAGTTGTAACTTGGTCCGCGACTGCTTGTTTCGGGATAGATGCGGATAGTGGTGAAGTCCCATGCCTGCATTGTACCTGATCTGGATACGCAGAACGTGTCAGTTTCATCGTTGTATGAGACCATTGCGTAGCCGCCGGTGCCATAGTCTGTCGGTCCGAATGAGTTCGCCGAGGCTGGCGCTGCGAGTGCTAGTGCTCCAACAAAAACTGAGCCAACGGCGGCGGTCTTGATGAGGCTTCGCTTCGTGAGTCGCATGGGTCTTCTCCTTTGGGTAGGCCTTCGAAGTCGAGGTGACTTCGTGCTTGTTGGTGCACAACCATGAGACCTCGAAAATAGTATGAGCGGTAGGGGGATCAATCCCCTGTGGTACACGCACCAAGGAGATGGGGGTGGAGGGGCGCCTCTCTTCTCCGCTGTGTGTTGCGCATGGATTTGGTGGCCTACCGCTTCGGACGCCGTCGCCCCAATTTCACAGGTGCTTGAGGGTCTCGCGTCGGCTGAGCGGGGACAGGTCCGGATGTGCCCGGACGAAGGCGCGCACCCAGTCGCCGTCCGTACGCGCGTAGTCGCGCAGCGCCCAGCCGATGGCCTTGCGGATGAAGAACTCTGAGTCCTCCTGGTTGGCCTCGATGACGCCAGTGAGCAGGTCAAGGTCCGTGTCGGCCTTGTGCTGGAGCTGGCAGATGATGGCGCTGCGCCGTACCCACATGTCCGGATCGGTGGCCCACACGCGCATGCGGGCCGCCGCAGCCGGGTGCTGACGCACCACCAGCCCGACGGCGTGGGAGGTCTCATCGACCAGGTCCCACCACTGCCCCGTGCGTAGAAAATGCTCGTAGAGCGCCAGGGACTCCATGCGTCCAGCATGCGACACAGACGGCTTGGATCGGATGATGGCCAGGGCCGCGTAGCGCTCCTCGCGGTGGGCGGCCCCGTCCCACAGGCGCCGCAGCGCGGCCTCCCAGGTGGCGGCCTCTGCCCACAGGTCGGCATGGGCGCCAGCAGCCCTTCGGGCGAGGCGCCGCGTTTCTGGGACTCCGACGCCGTACATCGCCATCTCGGACTTCAGGTACGCCCGCTGCTGCTCCGCGCGGGCAGGGTCACCCGCGCCTTCCAGTGCCTCGCGCAGGTCGGTGAGGAAGGCTGTGATCCGCGCACTCGTCTCCCCGCTCATCGGCTCTTCACCTCTCTCCGCCTCCTCGCAGTGCACAGCGCATGTCTCCCGTCGCCACATGACGAGTTTCCGGGGACATTATGACCCCGGTGCAGGCCGGAGGTCTCGGGGTGGCGGATCCGGAGATGTCGGGCCGTGAGTGACGGCCGCAGGCCGTCCTTCCGGCTCGCAGCTGGGGCGCCTCAGGCCAAGCTGCCCGCGACATGTCGTCGGGCGGTTTGCTCGCGGGGCGCCCTCCCGGTAGGCTGCCCGTGCGTCCCACGGCGGAGCTGTGGGAAGGCGATGGAGATGTCGCATAGTGGCCTAGTGCGCCTCCCTGCTAAGGAGGTTGGGGTGGAAGCCCCTCGGGAGTTCGAATCTCCCCATCTCCGCCAGAGAAAGAGTTCCGGCGCGAATCAGCGCGCCGGGGCTTCATCGTCGGCCCAGCCGTTGCCGCTGAGAGGGCTGTGCCTGGGCCGGCCTCCCTTTAACCGACGAACGGTCGACGGCTCGCATCCTGCGGTCTACCCTGGCAGTGGCCCATCAATCGTGCTGGGAGTGAGCGGCCATGACTGACATGGACAACCGAAGACAGGCCATCGTCGGATACGCGCTCATTGGCGGTTTCGTCGCCCTCTTCATCGTTCTTAACTGGGCCGGTCCCGGGCGGGTCCTGTCGCTCGTGTCCGCAGTGGCCGTTGTGGTGACACTGCTGGCGATCAGAACCAGATCGCGTCTCGCCGTGATCGCAGCCGTCATCCTCCTGGTGACGCTACCGTTCGTCGCGCTGCGGACCCACGCGGGCTCCGCCGTCGGCGCCATCGGTCCGCTGGTGATGTTCGTCGGGGTTGCTTGCTGGCAGCGCTGGAGGGCTCCGGCTGGATCGGGAGCCGGCGAAACCGCTTCGGCGGCCACTCCCCGCTGATCGGGCCCGCGAATCAGCCCCGGTCAGGGCGTTCGCCTCTGGCCGATCGGGGCGCCTACGTGTCCTCCCGGGCCGATCCGGGATAGCGTGATGCTGTACCCGACTGAGAGGGAACTCATGTCTGACCACGACGCAACCCAGCCTCCGGCCTCCGGAACGCCCCGTCCCGGTGAAGGGGACGAGTTCAACGCCCGGACCGTCCTCATCAACCAGGAGCTGCTCGACGCTGCACGTTCCGAGTCGCAGCCGGCAGCCGGGCAGGTTCCCGGCTCTGCACCCGGTGCGGTACCTGGCGCTCAGGCTCAGGCCGGCTCGTGGCGCCCCGCACAGCCCGACCTTCCCGCCGGGCCTCCCCCCGAGGAACAGACGCGCGCCTACCCCGCAGGCGCTGGACG
>ERZ773083.2729-NODE-2729-length-10684-cov-3.160034_pt1 | contig 10684 bp, 9 predicted proteins | sample MGYA00511465_ERZ773083 | MGnify/ENA primary metagenome ERZ773083 (study PRJEB29015, sample SAMEA2738001) | human oral metagenome | biome: human oral; feature: human-associated habitat; material: dental | place: China | collected 2060 ... | reverse complement strand
TTAAAACCATTTAGTAGTATTGGCTCAAAGCCAAACTGTGATGAATCAACTAGATTGGTGATTAAATTGCCGAACTGTATTTGTATTGCTTCGGAGTCTGATCCAGGGCCCATCGGAGATGACACACTATTGGTAAACATAAATAAATCAACATTATATGCTCCATATATTTCCCCCATAAAACAGTCACATAGTTTTCTTATGGCATGTCTAAAAGAAATTAGTGTTCTATAGTACAGACTGTCAGCAATATCGAGATAGTGCGTTTTTGGCGAAAAAGTCGGAGGCGTACAGTTAATCCTGCTTCCTGCTTTTGTATTATCAATCTGTTTTAATATTTTTTTCATATCCTCTAACATGTTTTATTCCCATTCTTTTTATAATATTTCAGGTAATTTATATAGATCATTTTTTAATAATGAACTAATTTTTTCATTCTCTTTTCCAACCGGATTAGCCAACATACTATTGCGGTACTTTAATATGTATGCCATGAGTTCTGATGCAATATCATGACAAATAATTGGTAACTTCTCCGCCTCTGTCGTTTTAATTACGTTAAATAGTACGTCATCTTTTATTCCAATAAGATAGGAATAGAGTGATATTGATTTTATGTAGCTCTTTAAGATTCTTCCACGAGTTTCTCCTCCATTCGGCTTAAGTCCTTCATTCAATAATACAATGGCAGTAATAATAGCATCCTCTATTCTATAACGTATATTACTGTTTTTTATAAAATCAAGTCCAAGGCAGTAGGCATCAAGTACATGATTGAGGCCATATTTTTGTTTAATAATAGTCGTATCCCCTAAAGCGAGTTCTACTCCGAGCTTTTCTCCACTTGATAATTCAATTATGATGATATTACCAATATCATTAAATTCACCGGTCCTGCAGTTTCTTATTGAAAAATTAAAATTTCTCCCACTAACTTCTTCAATCCCATATTTATGAGTATAGTACTTGTCCGGCTTTTTATTGAAAAGAATTTGATTATGGCCCAGGGCGGTCATTTTTATAGCATTAAATAAGTCCCCATCTTTTTTGTTTATATTGATATTAATATCGTTAATATCAATCTTAAAGTATTTAGTCAATAGTTCAATAGCATCTAAACAAATCCGACATAAGTCAGAATATCTAACAAGTATACACATTCCAGTAAAAAATGAACCCCAATTTGGTAAAATCGAAGGTTCATATAAAATCTTTTGGTTTTGCGTCCTTATACAATTTTGTTTCATTGCAATACCAGTGTCCGGAATATTTTTATTTAAAAAGTAAGGCTTAAGAATACTGATAGGTGCACCAATGAAGCGTACTGATGGATCGATTTTTGAAGTTATATTAACAGGCTGTTCGATCATATAGCCTTTCGAATTTATAAAATCCAAAAATTCATTAGTAATATGATTAAGCGCTGTATATCTTTTTTCATCTTTCATCTTAGTATATAATACAAATATATTGTACTAATGTAAATATGGAGAATATACAATGTCAACCAAGCCTTCAATAAATGATATCGCGGCATTAGCCAAGCGGAGGGGATTTATTTTTAATAGCAGTGATATTTATGGCGGTTTTGGTGGAATATATGATTACGGTCCATATGGTGTTGAATTAGTTAAAAACTTAAAAAACGCCTGGTGGTACTACATGGTTCAGATTCGACCAGATATAGTTGGTTTAGATAGCAGTATTTTTATGTCTCCAGAAATTTGGAAAGCTAGTGGGCATGTAGATGGTTTTTCTGACCCATTAGCAGAATGTAAAGAATGCCACACTCGTATACGGGTAGATCATGTATTAGAAGATATTGGGGTATTTGCCGATGAAAAAATGAGTTCGGAAGAAATTAATAAATTATTTCAAGAAAATATTGAAAAAATAAAATGCCCTAAATGTAACAAAAATAACTTCACAGAGGCAAGGAAATTTAATCTACTTGTTAAGTCTAACCTCGGGAATTTCTCAGAAGATTGGAGTTGCGATCCGGCGTATCTACGCGGAGAAACCTGTCAGGGGATTTATGTAAACTATCTTAACGTGCTTCAATCCTCAAGAGTAAAAGTGCCTTTTGGAATTGCTCAAATTGGAAAAGCTTTTCGCAATGAGATTAGCCCAAGGCAATTTATTTTTAGGACTAGAGAATTCGAGCAAATGGAGATGCAGTATTTTACGCGTCCAGAAACTGAGCTAGAGGAATATGAAAAATTGCGTGTTTATAGGTGGGATTTCTTCACTAAGTTTCTTGGATTTTCTGAAGAGAATATTAGGTGGCATAAACACGAAAATTTAGTATTTTATGCAAAAGAAGCCTATGATATTGAATACAATTTCCCATTCGGATTTAAAGAATTAGAGGGGGTACATGCTCGAGGTGACTATGATCTAACACAGCACCAGAAAGGTAGTGGAAAGAAATTAGACTACTTAGATCCAATCACTAATGAACGATATATTCCGCATATAATAGAATCCTCAATAGGGGTTGGCCGTCTTGTCTTAGCCACATTAACTGAGTCGTATAGTATGGTTAGTGATGACGAAGGAGAGCGGTTCGTCTTAAAATTACACCCCCTTATCGCTCCAGTTAAAGCTGCGATATTCCCACTTCTAAAAAATAAGCCACAGCTAGTTTAGAAAGCGGAGCAGCTTTATAAAAACCTATCAAAGAAATTCATGTGTGAGTATGATGATAATGGTAATATTGGTAAGAGATACAGACGTCAAGACGAGATCGGTACTCCATATTGTATAACGGTTGATTTTCAGACTCTTGAAGATAATACTATCACACTAAGAGATCGCGATACCGCTGAACAAAAACGTATTCCTATTGATGATCTAATTAAAGTATTAAATATACAGAATGAATTTAATTAAACCCAAAAAACTCCACGTGGGAGACGAGGTCTCGGTAGTATCTTTATCAAGCGGCATTCTTGGCGAGGATACTACCTCGTATCAAAGAGAAATATTAGAAAAAAATCTAAAAAAGCTTGGATTGAGGATACATTATACTAAGAACTCTCTTAAGGGAATTAATTATATTAGGAGTCACCCAGAAAAACGTGCAGAAGATCTAATCGAAGCATTTACTAGAAAAACAACCAAAATGATTTGGTCGGCTATTGGAGGAGAAGATACAATAAAAATCTTACCGTTTTTAAATAGTGATGATTTTAGAACAATTATAAAAGATAATCCTAAAATCTTTATGGGTTTTTCAGATACAACCGTAAATCACTTATTTCTATATAGTTGTGGCTTAACGACATACTATGGACCAGCACTTCTCCCAGATATGGCTGATCCAAGTGGAGAAATCTTACCATATACAGAACATTGGCTAGCGGAGCTATTTTGCAATAGTAAAAACAAGATAATTAAACCTAGTGCAAACTGGTATCATAATAGAACAAGCTTTGGGTATGATCAACTAAATAGTGTACTTGGTCAGGAATCGGAAAAGCATGGCTTTGAGTTTTTTGGCAGTGATGGAGTAATAGAAGGGGAGTTATTAGGGGGGTGCCTGGAGAGTCTTATCTATGGGTTGAATGAGGATAAAAAAGGTATTTTTTTCCCATCATTGTATATATGGAATAAGAAAATTCTTTTTATAGAGTCTAGTAGTGAAAAACCACAGATTAAAAGATTTAATGCAATGATATTTGAATTAGAGAAATTTGGTATTTATAAGGTTATAAAAGCGATAATTGTCGGAAAACCATGCAATGAAGAGTGCTATTCTGAATATAAAAAAATTATTTATAAAATTTCGCGTAAATACTCACTTCCAGTTGTTTATAATTTGAATTTTGGACATTCCATGCCAAGAATGATTATTCCGTATGGTCAAAGAATATTGATTGACTTTAAGAAAAAGCAAATAAGCTACATCGGTAACCTATTTAAAGAATAATTTAGCGTAATATATAAGTTACACTGGTATCGAGGACTATAAAAAATACAATCCTACGGTGGCACCAAAATCTTTAGACAAATTAAACTAGGTTTTGTGATAGAATAAATTTAGCGACAAGGTCTATGGTCGCAGACAAAGTTTTATAGGAGAACACGAGTGTGTTCTTTTTTCATGTATCCGCACTAGATAAAAGGAGGTTAAATGAGCGAAGGTCGAGCGGAAGGAGATAATTTAGGGGCGCTAGAAAATATAAGGTGTAAACTGGACTATAAAAAAGTTGAAGGATATAGTCTAGACGAGCAGCAAGTTTCTTGTATTGAGAATGACACCATGAATACACTTGTAGTGGCTGGAGCAGGGACTGGAAAAACCACCACGATTATTGGGAAGATTAAATGGATTTTAAAAAACTGGTTTTCAAAAAGACAGCTAGCTCAAAAATCAACGGAGCCGCCACCAAAAGTGCTAGTAGTGTCATTTACGCACGCCTCAAAAGATGAGCTTGAACGGCGGATTCTGTCGGAAATTTTACAGGATGATTTAGTGTTTAAAATATATCACCCTGGTGATTTTGTTAAGGTAGAAACTTTTCATAGTCTAGCCCTGCGGATGGTTAAGGGCCTGAATTTTGAGGATTTTAAGCTAGAAGTATCGGGTTTTGAAGGATTCTTAAAAAATCTTATGGAATCAACGACTGCAACCGACGCACCGGATCTGGCCTTAGCAGAGGAAAAGGCTGAAAGATTTTCACATTTATATTCCCTACTTCAGAACTATCACGTGAGTATTTCTTCCTTACAAAGATTAGTCCGGGAAAAATTTCACTATTTTTGGCAACGAGATGAATTGCAAAAATTACAAGCTTCCCTACTGGAACTGGAGAAGTATATACGTGGATATCAGGAGTCGTTAAAAAGTACTGGAAGTGTTGATTTTCCTGGACTGTTAGAAATAGCAAAAACATCTTTGGATACTAATTTTTCCTATGATTATGTGATTATAGATGAATATCAAGATATATCACCACTCGAATATTTATTAGTAAAGAGCTTGCGTGAGATTCACTGTTTTAAGTTGTTTTGCGTGGGGGATGACTGGCAGACAATTTACCAGTTTGCGGGGAGTGAGATTAGCTTAATTTTAAATTTTGAAAAATGCTGGGGAGAGACTAAGGTTTTCAAAATTGAAAGAACCTATCGTTTCCCTGAAAAACTGGCTGAATTATCAGGGAGTTTCATCATGCAAAATAGAGCGCAGCTGATGAAGCAAATTCGTGGAAAAAGGCTAGATGAAGACGACCAGGTTGTCGAGATTAACGGCCCATCCGAAAGGACTGACCTTAATGCCCTGTACTATTTTCTGCTAAGTCTACCGATACATGCGAAAATCTTCTTGATTGGCAGATATAATTTTGATATCCGAAAAATATCACACTGTGAATATTTAACGGTAGAGGCATATGAGGATAAATTCCAGATTATTATGCGCGAGCGACCAGATCTTGAGATTAGTTTCTTAAGCGCACACAAATCTAAGGGCCTGCAGGCAGATTATGTATTTATCATAAATTGCCGAGATGCAACATTAGGATTTCCAAGCCGAGTGGAAGAAGATGAATTAGCAGGGCTTGTAAGAGAACTGGCCATACTCAAACTTTCAAACAATAAAGATACTGGAGGGAGTAAAGATACTGGCGGGGTGTTTCAATTTTTCAGCGATTTTTTGCTAGAGAGAAAGCCTAGCGACTCAGACTTTGCATTTTCAGAAGAAAGGAGGTTATTTTATGTAGCAATGACACGTGCACGGAAGAAAATTTTATTTCTCACGGTAAAGGACAAAGAGTCGCCATTTATTTTAGAGCTACGCGAGAATAGTAACTTAAAGACCTATTATCTGGATTAGTGAATTATTTATCACTAGAATCTTTAGGACCAAAAGTATTCTGGACGCGACGCTTAGCTTCTTTTTGAGCCTTCTCAACCTGAGAAAATGCAGAGCGCGCAATCTTGCGGCTGAGGCGTGAGGCTTTCTTGTAATAATTTATGCTGAATTTCTTGATTTCAGCTGTTAAGTCAATTGTGCCACCGGTCATGCGATTAGTAACATTGGCGATGGCGATAGTGGAGAAGATGATATCCGCAATGAAGATAATAGCTAGGATAATGGCGACAATGAGAAGTGTAAGAGGAGAAAAATATGCGAGAAAGTTAGTAAAAATTGGCTGAACGAGATGAAGAATAGCAATGCCACCAACCCCAAACCCGATGGAGGTCTCAAGCGAAATACGGCCGTTTAGGTGCAGAAGTGAACCGGTAGTGTAATCCCACCAGCGAACGTGGTAGATTTTCTCAAGCACAACCGAGGTGACGTATTCTATGACATCACAGAGGATGACCATCGTGAAAAATGTGGCCGGCCAGGACAAATTGAGTGGTGCGAGAAACAACACACAGAGCAACGAGCCGACACCATAGATTGGACAGATTGGCCCAAAAAGGAAGCCGCGGTTCTCTAGTCGGCGCTTCGTGATTAAAGTCCAGATACATTCAACAATCCAGCCGCCAAATGAATATAGAATAAAGAGGAGAAAAAGATAGGCAAGGAGTTCGGGGAGTGGACGTTCGGCGACGATGCCTAAGGATTTAAAAAACATTAGGCTTATTATACTCTAAACTATGTTTCGAGTACATACCTGTGCTTCGAGTACGGACAAAAACAATAAGCCCCTGGCGGAGCTTATTGGTAGCCTGAATATTGCTAAAAATACTAGATCTTATTGAAGGCCTGGATATTGCTAAAAATACTGGACCTTATTGAAGATCTGGATGTTGTTAGTAAAAACTCTAAACCTTATTGATGACCGGAATAACGATTGGAGTATGACCAGTAGCGTCAAAGAGGATACGGGTAATATCTTCTTTGATTTCATCTTTTAAGACCTTTAGCTCTGGGTCGGAAGAGATGGACTTTTCAGTTTTCACGCGGAGATAGTGGCGAATTTTACCGATTAATTCTTCAGAATTATCAAGATAAATGAAGGCACGAGAGACAATGTCTGGGGTCTTAATGAGGCGACCGGTTTTCTTACTGAGAGTTAGGACGATCATAAAGATACCTTCGCGAGAGATATGAATACGGTCTTTTACAACAGCTTCATGGACCGGCTTATCGGCATCATCGTAAAGTTTATTACCAACATGAATGCGGCCGTTTTTGCGAATGGTGTGATCTGGCATTAATTCAACAACGTCACCATCGTCGGCAATGAGGATATTCTCATGTGGAATACCAACCACATTCTCAGCCATCTCGGCATTATGCTCCATCATGAAGAACTCACCGTGGTATGGCATATAGTTCTTTGGCTGCAGGCGAGTGACAAAATCGACGTGATCTTCGTAATATGCGTGACCTGAAAGGTGGAGTGGACCGATATTAGTGAGGTGGGTTTTGCCGTTTTGAATAACCTGAGCGCCCTCACGCAAAAGCCCGTCAACAGTATTAACGACGTGTGGTTCATTACCTGGGATTGGGTTTGAGCTGAAGACAATAGTGTCGGAGGCCTTAATCTTGATGTACTTATGTGCACCACTGACCATACGATTAAGCACGGCGTTGAGTTCACCCTGGGAACCGGTACAAACGATGGTGATTTTATCGTCAGGAAGTTTGATAATATCTTCCATCTTCATGACAGTGTCTTTTGGCACCTTGATACATTTAGCGCGGAGTGCGACCTCGATATTATTAATCATCGAGAAACCAGCAAAGGCAACTTTGCGCCCACGCTGGTAGGCCTGCTCGAGAATCATGCCAATACGATTAATCTGTGAAGAGAAGCAGGAGATGATCACACGGCCATTAGCGTAATGATCCATTACCTTGCCGATATTGTCACCAACGTCGTATTCAGAGTGAGGATGATGGCCTGGAGAGTCGATGTTGGTAGACTCGTTGAGCATCAAGGTGATTCCCTCGTTTTTGACGATTTCATCAATACGCTCGAAGTCGGTCTGTTTTTCGATTGGGTTAGCTTCGGCGCGCCAGTCACCTGAGAAATAAATGACGCCATTTGGGGTGCGGATGATGATGGCACAGTTACCTGGAATGGAGTGAAGAGTGTGAATAAACTCAACGCTTAGGTGTTCAGAAACCTGAAGTTTTTCGTGCTTGAATGGATCAACTACCTGGTAGTTCATCTCTGGAACATCTTCAAGTTCACTCATCTGTTTCTTGATCATGCCAATGGTGAAATCAGTGGCGTAGATCGGGGTAAGTGGGTTGAATTTTGGAAGTAGATGGCGGCAGGCACCGATGTGGTCAAGGTGGGCATGGGTAAAGAGGATCGCCTTCACCTTATCCATATTATCTTCGAGATATTTAATATCTGGAACCATGTAGTTGACGCCAGGGTAATCTTCACTGGCGAAAAGAACACCCATGTCGATAACGATAATTTCACCCTTGTACTCGATGGCGGTCATGTTTTTACCAATACCAAATTCACCAACACCACCGATTGGAATAATACGAACGGCTTCATGATCAGGACGAGCAGATTTGAGCTGCGCGTTAGTAACCTGGGCACCGTTATAACCATTGAAACGGGATTTATTAACTGGGATACCGATGATGTGCTGAGTGGCCTGAGCATTTACGTCCTGGGAAAGCATACGCTGGTGATGAACCATGTCGCCGCGTCTAGTAGAGACAGAAAGATTAACCTTGCGTTCTTCAGCTTCAGTACTTTTTGTATTTTTGGCAACCTTTGGAGCTTTGGCTTTTGGGGCTTTTTTATTCTTGGACTGATCGGCAGTTTTATTTGCGCGAGCATCGGAATTATCGCCAGAGAAATTGTTTTTTCTCTTTGAACGAGCCGCATAGTCCTTGCCGCCTGGCTTGAAGTTACTGTTGAAATTACGCTTCTGGGCCTGTTCAAAAATTACTGCTGCACCAGTCTCAACAGGAGCAGGAGTTTCGGCAAGTTTCGCACGATTCTGATTTTCTTCGAAACGGCGTTTGATTTCTGGCAATCGCTCAGCCTGCATTTTCATGAGTCTGGCACGTCTTTCTTGTTCTTGTTTATTCATGATTTCCTTTTTTAAATAATAAGATCTACAAAGTTTGCAAACAAAAAGATTTTCGCTTGAATTCTGTTCTGTTTGAAAATAAGTAAGATTAACTAGTTAGTATTATAGCAAATTATGAATACTTTGACAAGAATATGCCAGTGTATCACCTGTTTTTATGAGACATTACGGCCAATTTAAGAAAATAAAATCGCTCAAGGTTGCCATTTTTGCCAGCGAGAGTATTATCGCGTTTATTCACGATCAAGAAGCCGTTATTTTTGAGCCAAGCTTCAAAATCTTTGATGATGTCGCGACGAATAGTTTCGTTTTTGACGACACCATTCTTCAGTTGAAATGGTCTGGCTTCAAATTGAGGTTTTAACATGACAAGAAAATCCGTCTGAGGGGAGGCGAGTTGTTTTTTGGCATGAAGCAAAACTTGCTTTAAGGAAATAAAAGAAACATCAGCGAGAATAGTGTCGATATTTGAGTCTGTTTTAGATTCATTTTTAGATTCATTTTCGTTGGACTCATCTTGATCTCTCGACAACGAACTACGAGTCACGAAAAAAATATCCGTTTTTTCTCGTAAATCGATACGCGGATCAAAACGAAGGGGCGCTTTCATTTGTTTAGTGCCCTTTTCAACGGCAATAACTCTCTTGGCGCCGCGAAGAAGAGCGTATTCGGTGAAGCCGCCAGTGCTGGAACCAATATCGAGCACGATTTTGCCACGAAAATCATAAGAAAAAGCCTGCGCCGCACCCGCAAGCTTATTCTCAGCGCGTGATACTGGCATACCAACACGCGTAGTCTGCATGTTGGCATGCGATTTTAGATCACGATCATGATTACGATCACGATCATAATCACGCAATGAACGCATCTTATTTTTGACGTTCACGGTAGGCATAAGTTTCCGTATCAACAGAAATTACATCACCAGTCTTAATGAAGGCTGGGACTTTAACTACGACACCAGTTTCAAGGGTAGCATCTTTCATGACTGAAGTAGAAGTATCACCCTTAACAGCGTTTTCAGTATAGGTAACCTCAAGCCAAAGATTTTTTGGAAGAGTGAGGTTGATGGCGGAACCGTTGTAGAACTGGATTTCCATCTCATCACCATCTTTCATGAAGTCTTTGGAATCACCGACAAGGTCGTTTGATAGTTCATACTGCTCAAAAGTTGAAGGGTCCATAAAATAGAACTTATCTTCATCCTTGTAGAGATACTGAACTTTTTTGGTGGTAACTTCGGCTGGTTCGATTTTTTCCTGACCTTTAAAAGTCTTTGGAATTAATGCTCCGGTGATTAAGTTTTTGACACGTACATTGACGATGGAGCCACCACGTCCCATAACTTTTTGGGAATATTCAATGACTTTGTATGGCTGGCCATCTAAGGTGATTAGTACGTTTTTCTTTAAATCGGTTGGACCGTACATGGTTTTTCTCCTAAATTAGTTGGCAGACACAAATGGAAGCAATGCAAGATGACGTGCACGCTTGATAGCGACAGCTAATTGTCTTTGCTGTTTAGCAGAAAGACCAGTTTTTGAAATTGGTTCAATGCGACCATAAACGTCAATATAACGTTGCATAGTCTTTACATCGCGATAGTCGAAGTAAAGATTTGGATCATTTTTAATTCTTTTCATTTCTCTCAAAACTCTCT
>ERZ773083.2725-NODE-2725-length-10701-cov-17.184482_pt1 | contig 10701 bp, 10 predicted proteins | sample MGYA00511465_ERZ773083 | MGnify/ENA primary metagenome ERZ773083 (study PRJEB29015, sample SAMEA2738001) | human oral metagenome | biome: human oral; feature: human-associated habitat; material: dental | place: China | collected 2060 ... | reverse complement strand
AAGGTGGAGTTGGAAAAACAACGACAACTGCAAACATAGGTGCTGGTCTTGCAGATAAAGGACATAAGGTTTTACTTATTGATACAGATATTGGGCTTAGAAACCTAGATGTTGTTATGGGATTAGAAAATAGGATAGTCTATGATTTAGTAGATGTTATAGAGGAAAGGTGCAGGATTAGTCAAGCATTTATAAAGGACAAAAGATGTCCTAATTTAGTGTTGTTACCAGCAGCACAAATAAGGGATAAAAATGATGTTAGTCCTGAACAAATGAAAATCTTGATTGACTCTTTAAAAGCAAGTTTTGATTATATTTTAATTGATTGTCCAGCAGGGATAGAACAAGGATTTAAGAATGCAATAGTTGCAGCAGATGAAGCAATAGTTGTTACCACACCAGAAGTTTCTGCTACAAGAGATGCTGACAGAATAATTGGTTTATTAGAAGCCTCTGGAATAAAAGAACCAAGACTTGTTGTCAATAGAATAAGAATTGATATGGTAAAAGATAAGAATATGTTAAGTGTTGAGGATATACTTGATATATTAGGAATAAAATTATTAGGAGTGGTTCCTGATGATGAAACTGTTGTTATTTCTACTAATAAAGGAGAACCTCTTGTATATAAAGGTGATTCACTAGCAGCTAAGGCTTTCAAAAATATAGCTAATAGAATTGAAGGAGTAGATGTCCCTTTATTAAATTTAGATGTTAAGATGAGCTTATTAGATAAAATAAAGTTCGTGTTTAAGAGGTGATAAATGTGGGGATTTTTAGTAGTTTTTTTAAAAAGGAAAATTCAAAAGAAGAGGCAAAAAATAGATTAAAGCTAGTTTTAATTCAGGATAGAGCAATGCTTCCATCTGGTGTTTTAGATAATATGAAAGATGATATATTGAAAGTTTTATCTAAATATGTTGAGATTGAAAAATCTAAACTAAATATAGAAGTATGTCCTTATGATGATGACCCTAGAAAAATTGCCTTAGTAGCTAATATTCCAATCTTAAAATCAAGTAATAGAGAAGTAACAAAAACAACAAAACAAAAGCATAAATAGTCTTAATTATTATAATAAATGTATAAGAGAACTTTTTGAAAGTTCAGATAAAATAATAAAATAAACTGCACCTAAATCTTAGATACAAGATTGAAGGTGCAGTTTTTTATCAAAAAATTATTCAGCTCCAGCAAGTAATAAAATTTCAACAATTTCAGTATATCCTTTTTCAGAAGCATAGAACAAAGGAGAATTTTGTGAATTATCAACAAGATTAACATTTGCTCCATTTTCTACTAATAATTTGACAAAATCATTGTAGCCTTCCATTGCCGCTATTAATAATGCTGTTTCTCCCATTTCATTTTGACCATCTATTTCAGCTCCAGCTTCTAATAAAGCTTTACCTATGTATTGGTTCCCATTTTCTGCTGCAAAATGCAAAGCTGTATTTCCATTTAAAAGTCTTTGCTTTGCATCTGCTCCAGCTTTTAGCAATAATTGAACAATTAGTAAATTACTTTGTATAGCAGCTATTATTAATGGTGTATTTCCATTATCATTTACAGTATTCAATTTTATTCCATCTTGTTTTAGAAGTTCTCTAACTACTTCACTTTGATTGTTATAACAAGCCTGATGAAGAGGAGTATTTCCAGAATTATTTTTACTATCATTATTTTCATTTTTTAGTAACAATGTAATAATATCACGAAGTCCATTAGCAGTAGCATAATCAATTGCCTTATGACCATCATTATCTTTTATTTGACTATCAGCTCCTTTTTCCAATAATAATTTTGCTGCCTCAGTCCTGTTTTCCATAAGAGTATATATCAAAGGAGTTCTTCCTTCTTTATCAGTTGCATTAATATCAGCACCTTCATTTAATAGTAAAGAAATAATTTCTTTATTTCCACTTTTTGATACAGCATGAAGTGGAAGCATACTATTGTTATTAGCCAAAGAGCAATCAGCACCATTGCTTAATAGCAATTTTACAATATCTTTACTTCCTTTCATACAAGCATAAAAAAGTGCAGTATTTCCAAGGCTATCTCTTTTATTAAAATCAAGTCCACCTTTTTTTATAAAAGCCTCTACAACACCTTTTTGTCCATTTTTACAAGCATTTAAAAATATCATACTATTATCCATTCTATATAACCCCTTTTTACATTTTTGTTAATAAAAATTTTACAAATTCTTCATTATTTAAGTCAGTTGCTATTTCCAAAGCAGATTTTCCATCATTGTTTACATGTTCTAGTTTTGGATTTCCAAAATCAAATAATAATTCAGCCATTTCTTTCCCAATACTTGCATTTCTATTTCTAGCTGCATATATTAAAGGAGTATCTCCATTTTTATCAGTGGCTTCTATATCAGCTCCAGATTCTAAAACTTGAATTTGTAAATCTTGAGCTTCTGTATCACGACTAGCACATAAAAACATTAAAGCAGTTTGACCATCTAAATTAGTAGAATTAACATCACAATTTTCTTTCAAAAGAAATTTTGCTACAACAGCTGCTAAGGTTCGTCCATTGTGTAAGGTATTTTCATCAAGTGATTTACAGGCTTTTATAAAAGCTGTGTTCCCTTTTTTATCCACAGAGTCATTTAATTTTAAACCATTATCTATTAAAAGTTTTAAGAGTTTTTCTACAAGAGGAATTTTGTCATAACTAAAATAGTTATCTTTCATATATCCTAAAATTTCTCCAAGAGCAGTATTTTCTTGAATTGTTTTGAGATTAACATCAGCTCCAGCCTCTAACAAAGCCTTTACACTGTATTCATCAAACATATAGAAAGCTATTCCTAATGGAGTCATTTCTTTAAAAAGTGTATCTTCTTCCTCTGAAAAAGCATTGACATCAGTTCCTAATTTTATAAGGGCATTTATAGCTTCATAATCTTTTTTCTCAATTGCTCTATGCAAAGATAGCCCACCTGTTTGAATTAATAATTCATTTGGATTTTCTTCATCATAATTTCCTAATAATAAAGCTGTTATTTTTTTATTATTTCTTTTTATAGCAATATCTGTTGCTGTTTCATCATCATTATTTTTTTCAGTGGGATCTAAACCAGCTTCTAATAAATATTTTATAGTTTTAAAGTACCTGTCTTCATCTTCTTTATTATAATCAGAAAAATATTGACAAGCTATATGTAAAGCACTATTTCCCTCATTATCTTTTAAAGATAATTTCAATCCTCTATCTATAAAAACTTTCAATATTTCATAATAACCATTTTTAGCTGCTAATATTACTGCTGTTCTACCAAATCTATCTTTTCTAAGTACACTAGCTTTTGCATCTAATAATAATTCTGCACATTTAACTATTTCTTCACCATTATTAATATGTCTTGTCTCTTCCACTAAACGATGTAAAGGTCTTTCAGCCTCACTATCTTCTATATTGGCATCCATTCCTCTATTTAATAATACTTCAATAGCAAGACTATCACCATGTTCAGCTGCTATATGTAATAGAGATGATTGAAGATCATCTTTTTCTTCTATATCAGCAGTTCTATAATATTCTAAAACTTCTTCTCTACTTTCTGGCTCATCTTTTAATTTCCAATATAAATCATCTAAATCATATGATATCACAAATTTTCAACTCCTTTTGATTTTATCTTTTATATTTTTATAATTTTTATTTTTTAAACTGTTAATAACTCTATACATATCTTCTTTTTTTTCTAATATAAATAAAATATCAACCATAAGTCTTAAAATTTGTTCTCTTGCTAAGTCTGGGAATTGAAATGGGGTTAAATATAACATAGGTTTTGTATAAGCTTCATTTTCTTCCTCAAAAGCTAATAATTCTGGATAATTATCCTTTGATATTTCAATACTTCTATTTCTTCTAATTTCTGCTAAGGCTTTTTCTAAATAAAATAAAACAGTTTCATATTTTTGGGCTTTTAAATAGCAAAGAGCAATATTGAAATAAACAGCACTATTTTTATCATCTTCTAGTAATAATAAATATTTAATTGCTTCTAATGGTCTATTAAAGTGTAATGCAAGCATTCCTTGTTCAAAAACATCTTTTTTTTCTAAAAAGTTATTATCATCTCTAAGCATAATCTCTCCTTTTCATTATTATTGTAATTAAATTATACATAATAAATTATTTATTTTCAAGTAATATCTAATTACATAATAAAAAATCTCCTCTATTTAATGTTAATCTAAATAAAAGAGATTTTTTAATTTATTTTATATTTTCTTTTAACATTGCAGCCTTTAATATTTCAAATGACCACTTTATATGAGATTCCAATAAATTTTTAACTTTTTCTAAATTTTTGTTTTTAACTTCTTTTAAAATATCTAGATGTTGTATTGTTGCTTCTTTTCCAGTATTTGAAACTTTATAGGCTTTGTACTGATATCTATGTATTTTAATTTCTAAAGTTTTTAAAATTTCTTTAACACAGCTATTTTCACTAGCTAAGTACAGTACATTATGAAATTTAGAATCTAAATCATATAAATACTCATCATCTATTTGGTTATCTAGGTTATATAAATTTATAACATTTTCTAGTTCAGATTCTAAGTTATCAATTTTCTGAGAATCTATTTTCAAAATTGCTGATTCTAAAGCAACTTTTTCTAAAGCGATTCTAACCTCATATATTTCAGCTAAATCTTTTAATGAAAGTTCTTGAACAATTAAACCAACACCATCTACACTTTTTAAATAACTTTCAGCTTCTAATCTTTTTATAGCCTCTCTTATTGGAGTTCTACTCATGTTAAGAATTTTTGCTAAGGTATTTTCAGATAGTAATAAGTTATTATTTATTTCACCAGAAACAATACCAGCTTTTATTGAATCATAAGCAATAGATGCTAGAGTTTTTCTTTTTATTTCAATTTTTTCAAACAAACCAAACACCTCTTTTTTTATTTTCATTTAATTATAACATAATTTAAAGAAAACTTAAAAGAAACTATTATGTTTATTAAATAAATTTTATTAATTAATTTACTAAATCTACTGGTTTTTTATTATTCAGCATGTCTATTAAATTTTTTAAAGTTTTTAATTTTAAGTCTTTAAAAGATTCTTCAGATATATATGAAATATGAGGAGTAACAATTATATTTTCACAATGTAAAATAGCTTCATTTCCAATAGGAGGTTCAGTTTTTATGACATCAAGCACAGCACCAGCTATTAATTTATTCTTTATAGCCTCAATTAAATCATCTTCTTTTATTATTTTTCCTCTTGCCGTATTAATTAGATAAGCAGTATTTTTCATTAATTTAAAATCTTTCATAGAAAGTTTATTAATATTTTCATCACAGCCTTTTAAGTTCACACTGATATAATCAGCTTGTTTTAGACCTTCTTCCCAAGAAACCTTTTCAACATTATATTTTTTTATTTCTTTTTCAGATAAAAATTCATCATAGGCTAACACTTTTATTCCAAGAGAATATACTCTTTTTGCTAGTATTTTACCAATGGTTCCAAAGCCAATTATCAATAAATTTTGATTGCTTATTCTTTTTATTTTTTGTTTAACAGCAGGAGCTCCCCAAAGTTTATTATTTAGATTATTATAAAAATATTCTATTTTTTTATTAAATAAAAATATTGCTGCAATTATATAGTCTGCTAAATCTTCAGCACAATACCCTTGTACATTAGTAACAGAAATACCTTTATTTTTAGCGGCTTTTATATCTACCCTATCATATCCACCACCATAAATAGCAATTCCTTTACAATTTTTTAGTTTATCAATGGTGTCTTTTGGGATATCAGCATAAACTTGAGCCAAAATTCCATCAGCCTTATAACCAAATTTTTTTAAATCTTCTTTATAATTGTAATTTGATATTTTTATTTCACAATCTGGAAAGGTTTCTCTTAGAATATCAATCTCAACTTCATAATCAGACCATTCTTCGTCTATTATCCAAATCAATTTTTTCATTTTTAATAATCTCCTTTCAATTTAGAAAAATAGTTGTTACTGGCTTAATATAGGTTACTAATAGTAAGACTATAATTAAACCAACTATCATTTTTAATATTTGTTTAGAAATTTCATCCATTCCAACTTTTGAAATAGCTGAAGCTACAAATAAATCTATTCCATATGGTGGAGTACAGAAACCAACAGCTAAGTTCATAGTTAGCATTATTCCAAATGTAATAGGAGACATTCCAAAAGAAATTGCTATTGGAAGTAAAATAGGTGTTAGTATTATAGTTGCAGGTATGTTATCAATAAACATTCCTACAAGCAATAAGAAAATATTGATTAATAGAAGAACTATAAAACTATTGTTACTTATTGACAATATAAACGAAGCAATCTTTGCAGGTATTTGTTCCATAGTTAAAAGTGCAGCAAAGGCTGTAGATAAACCTACCATGAATGTTGTTGCTCCATTTACAACTATTGCATCTTTAAAAGCAGTATATGCACCTTTAAAATCTAATTCTTTATAGATAAAAACTCCAACTACAAAAGAATATACAACTGATATGACTGCTGCTTCAGTAGGTGTAAATTTCCCTGAATAAATTCCACCTAAAATAATAACTGGGGATAAAATTGCCCAAAACGCTTTTTTAAAACTGATTAGAATATCCTTTAAAGAAATTTTTTTATCACTTCCTTTATATCCATTTTTCTTTGAAACAATATAGCAGATAATTATCAAAGCTACTCCCATTAAAATACCTGGTAAAAAACCTGCTGTAAATAATTCTGTAATTGATGAACCAGATACAACTCCATAGATAACAAATGGAACACTTGGAGGGATTATTACTCCTATAGTTCCTGCAGCAGCAGTTAAGGCAGCACTAAAAGATTTACTATAGCCATGTTTTACCATTTCAGGTATCATAAAAGCTCCTACAGCTGATACCGTAGCTACAGCAGAACCTGATATAGCTGCAAAGAACATACATACAACTACAGTTACCATTCCTAGCCCACCTGTAATATGCCCAATTATACTTTCAAAAAAATCTACTAATCTTTTTGCTATTCCTCCACTGCTCATTAAATTTCCAGCTAACATAAAAAAAGGAATTGCTAATAAAGGGAATGAGTCTACTCCTGCTACAGCATTTTGAGCTATCATTGTAATTGGTATATTTGAAAAACTAATTAAAGTAATCAGTGTTGCAATTCCAATTGCATATCCTATAGGAACACTTAACATAAGTAGAATAAAAAATATTAAGAATAATGTGATTACATCCATACATCACTCACCTACTTTTCTTTTTTAATTAAATCCACTGTATTATCAATTAATCTAATTAAAACAATCAGTGAACTTATAGGTAAACAGGAATAAATAAATACTAAAGGTATTCTCATTCCTGAAGATAATACATTTCTTGTTATCATGGATCTACATAATAGAGAACCAGCACATAATAAGAAAATACTAAAAGCAATCCAAATTAAATTAACTAATATTTCTAATATTTTTTTATTTTTTGTTTTTTGAAAAAGATTTATTAAAATTTCAACTCTAATATGGTGTTTATATTTTAAAGCAATACTTGTTCCTAACCAAGTTTGCCAAATAAAAATATATCTGGATAACTCTTCTGTCCAAGACAACGAATAATTAAAAATTGTTCTCATAAGAATTTGAGAAAAAATTAACAAAACATTAAAAAATAAACTTCCTATTAATAAACGCTCTTCAAAGTTATCATATTTTTGAAAAATTTTTTTCATATTAGCCTCCTTCAATATAGCTATTTATTGTATTCATCTGCAATATTGAATAAATCATCTCCAAAATCTTTCTTATATTTATCATACATTGGTTGAAGTGCCTTTTTGAATTCTTCTTTTTCATCAAGTGTTAGAATATTAACTTTTAATTTTCCTTCAGTTCCTAATAATTCTATATATTTATTATTATCTTCAAGCTCCATATTTCTTTGATTTTCTATATATTTTTTTGCTTTTTCTTGTAATATATTTTTTTGTTCATCACTTAAAGAATTAAACTTTTCTGCATTCATGATAAAAGCAAGAAAGTTATGAACATGTTCTGTTACACTTAAATATTTTTGAACTTCATAAAATTTATTTGCAAATATTAGAGAAGGTGGATTTTCTTGAGCTTCAACAGCTCCTTGTTGTAAAGCAGTATATACTTCTGTAAAACTCATAGGAGTTGGGTTTGCACCTAAAGTTCTAAAAACATCAATAAAAACAGGACTTTCCATCACTCTAACTTTTATGCCTTTTAAATCTTCTGGCTTTTTAATTTCTCTTACACTATTTGTGATACTTCTAGGGCCATTATATGTGTAACCTAAATTAATTAAACCAGATGATTTTAAAGTTTCATTAAAATATTCACCCATTTTCCCATCCATTGCTTTAAATGCAGCTTCTGAAGATTTAAAAAGATAAGGCATATCTAAAATACCAAAATTATCTGTATAAGAAGTTAAAACAGATGTTGAAGGTAAAGCCATATCAATTGTTCCCATAGCAACAGATTCAGTTAATTGGACATCTCCTCCAAGAGCGCCATTTGGATAAATTTCTATCTTTATACTTCCATTAGTTGCTTCTTCAACTTCTTGTTTAAAAATTAAAAGAGCTCTATTAGTAGACCTTGTTTCAGGCTCAACATGTGCAACTTTTAGTACAATTTCTTTTTGTTCATTACTCTCTTTAGTTTTTTCACATCCAAATAACATAAAAATAAATAAACAAAACACTAATAAATTAATTTTTTTGAATTTCATATAACCTCCTTAAATTATAAAATTTCTATTTTTCCATTAGTTGCATCCAATCTTATTCTATCACCATTTTTTATTAATTTATAAAATCCTTCATCAACTTTATCAACCATTGGTATTTCCATAATAATTGCACTTGCTACTAGGACAGTTTCAGGTCTTTTTAATATCATTCCTTTAGGAGCATTATTTTTCATTTTTAATTGGTAAAGTCCGTCTGCTTGTACAACTGAGCTTCCTTTTCCACTTGGGAAAATTAATATTTTATTTGCTATACTTTTACCTTCTAAATCATGTTCAGCTTCCATAACTTCTCCAGTTTCAGGTTTAATAAGATAAAACATAACATCATCTTTGGAAATTATAACCTCTCCTTCAATATAACCTTCTGAAATCTTATGACAATTAAAAATTTTTTCTTTCATTTTATTTCACCTCCCCAGTTAAAGCGGCTTCTATACATTTATCTAAATCTCTGATTACAAAATGTATTCCTCTTCTCTGTGGATAATATGCACATTTTGGAGATTCAGTAACACCAATTTTTCCTTTTAAATGTTTCCAGCAAGGCTGATCTGGACAAGTATCAGGAATTATTGAACCTCCTGAATTTTCAATAATATCATTAAGTCCCATTCTGATAGCCATATCTTTAATATAACTAGATGTTAAAATATACATATCTTTTTTTAATTTTTTATCTTTAATTCTACCGGCTATATGTTTTACTTCATCAAGAGTAAAGTGGGGACAACCAAACATTACAAAATCTATTTTTCTATTTCCTTCAAGTGATATATCTTTTAGTATTTCTTCAAAATCATCATCTGTTATAATAACTTTTTTTTGAGGTTCTTTTTTACCAAAAGCTGTTTCTAAATCTGGAGCTTCTGGAGTGACTCCTAAAATATGGTACATATCATATGCACCTGAGGTATTTAATTGAGCACCTAAATTTCTTAAAGCTTCTTTTGAAATATGTTTAGGTAATCCTGTGAACACAGGAATTCCATGCCCTATTTTTTTACCACACATTCCTAACATATGATAACAATAATCATTTTTCATATCTGCTTTTACTTCAACTAAAATAGTTCCTTTTCTATTTTCATCAAATAATAATCCATATTCAGGAACATAACCAGTTATTGCAGCACATAAAGCACTATTAGCTCCTTCTCTGTTAGTTCTTGCCCCCCACACAGCATTTGCATAAGGAGTAGCACTTGATTCAGAAAAAGCAATTATTTCCCCAAAATTTGGAACATTAGTGTCAATATATGGAGTGCAGTTGTATGTTAATTCAGCACCTAAACCCTTATAAGCTTCTTCTGTTCTTTTCATCATTTTATAATCTTCCTCTGATACAAGTTCTCTTTCTTTGAAATATGATAAACAGAATCCTGGATTAACTGTAGGAGTAATTCTACAGTTTGCTCCAGCATTTAAAAGTTTTTCTGCAAACCATAAATCTGCATCTTGATTACTTAATGCAACATGAGCTCTTGTTATTGGAACCATTCTTTCTGCTTCAAATGATTCTCCAATAGCTATTTGAATTTTCATTGCTATTGCAGCACCATTACCATATTTTCCATTTAATAAATCCTTTTGGTCCTGTGTTAATTTCATATAATTCACTTCCTACTGTTTTTATTATTTACAAATAAACTAAAAAATAAATATTTATTTCTTTTTACAACTTGTATACATATAGTATACTAATATATTTTCAAATAGTCAACAGTATATTGCATTTATTTTTATAATTAAATTCATAAATAAAATAAATATAATTAGTTAGAAAATAAAAAAGAGAGCTCCATTTTTAAGCTCTCCTGTCTCAATAAATTAAATTACATATCCTTAGTTACAACCACATTAACACCAGTGTTAAAAACATTTTTTATA
>ERZ773083.2723-NODE-2723-length-10703-cov-3.516717_pt1 | contig 10703 bp, 8 predicted proteins | sample MGYA00511465_ERZ773083 | MGnify/ENA primary metagenome ERZ773083 (study PRJEB29015, sample SAMEA2738001) | human oral metagenome | biome: human oral; feature: human-associated habitat; material: dental | place: China | collected 2060 ... | reverse complement strand
CGCTTAACCTGCATTGCCGTAAAGGCAATGGCAGGTTGAAGCGGGTGTTAGGTTTGTTCTCGTTTCCAAACAGCTTAATTATAATTAGAACTTACTCAACAGATTGAATATTAGCATACACAGACTGCATATTTTTTATAATCTTATCTACTTTACTATTATTCATTCCCAGTTTTATACTCTTTTCAATATTATTTATGCATTCTTCTTTTTTACCATTAGCCATGTTAATAATAGAACGGTTTAAATATGGAAGCGGATATTTATTATCAATATTTAAAGCCTCTTTAATATATTTTTCTGCTTCTTCATATTGTTTTTTATTTATATAAATACAACTAATATTGTGTTTAACCATGGCTAAAATATCTATCGTATAAACAGACCATGTCATCCAGAGAATCGTTTTTTTCCATGGTTTTTCCTCAATACAACGCTCAAATTGTAAAAAGTGATATAATGCTTTATCTAAATCATTTTTATTCATATACTTTCTACCGGTGTAGAAATCTTGATAAAAGTATTGACTTATTCTTCCAGGTATAAGCAAAAGTAAACCAATAAAAAGCGAAGTAACAAGGCGATAATCCTTGTTAGTATTTGATATACTCCAATAAACAATGGTAGCAAGTGATATAAGTATTACACCGTAAAGTATTTTTAAACAGAGCGTCCTATTCATTTTTTATCCTCCGCGCCGTAGGCGTCAACCTAACACCCTTTAGCCCCTTCCTCATAATATCATGGAAATTTCACGCTTTCAATCTAAACTGACACCCATCGCAGCAGCTACATCTTTCTACTATGAATACTCACTGGAATGCAGCAACAACAGGCAGATTAAGCCTACCCTCACTAAACAAGCTAAAGCAAAATCACATCCTATCTATAGGAACTAGGAAAAATTTTATCCATTTTTTCTGTCGTCTACATTTTTATATACTTCCATACGATCTCGTTTCCCGATTCCCCAAATTTCTATGATTCCTTTTAATTTAAAATGATCTCTATCAGTTCACTGCGTTCCAAAGAGCTCTCTAAAATAGTTCAATCGGCAGTTTGACTCTCAAAAAACCGATGCAAGGCTTCTTGTGCCCGAACCGGTTGCTGTCCCTGCTGCAAAGTTTTGCGGTGCCAGCTGCCGTCCGGTTGCATTTCAAAGGCCTTTACGTTATCCGCAAAGTACACGCTAAAAAAATAATCCAGAAGCTTCTGATTCTGCTTATCCAAAACAGGAAACAACAGCTCTACCCGCCGCTCAAGATTGCGGGGCATCCAATCCGCACTGGAAAGATACCATTCAGGATTACCGCCGTTTTCAAAATAGAATATCCGGCTATGCTCCAAATAGCGGTCGATAATACTGACGACGCGGACGTTTTCGCTGATACCCCGCTGCCCGGGAATGAGCATACAGATACCCCGCACGTTTAAATCGATACGAACGCCCGCCTGTGAAGCTCTGTATATGGCGGCAATCAGTTCGGGGTGCGAAAGGCTGTTCATCTTTGCGATAATGCGGGCGGGCTTATGCTGTCGTGCAAAGTCAATTTCCCGCTCGATATGTTCCAGCAGGGTATGCTTGAGTGCGTCAGGCGCGGTAATGATATAGCGGGGTGTCTCTTGTGTATATTTACCGCACAAACGCGAAAAAATAATGTGCGCATCGGCAATCATACGCGGATTGACGGTAAACAACGATATATCCGCATAGAGCCGTGCGGTGGTATCGTTGTAGTTGCCGGTCGACAGGTGCACATAGCCCTGCTCACCGTGCGCCTCGCGTCGCATAATCAACAAAAGCTTTGCATGAACCTTCAAATGCGGCAGATCGTACACCACCCGCACACCGTGTTTTTGCAGCCGCTTTACCCAGCCGAGATTCCGCTCCTCATCAAAGCGCGCTTTTAATTCCACAAATACCGTAACCTGTTTTCCTCGCTTTGCAGCATCCACCAACGCGCGTACAACGGGCGAGCTTTTACTGGTACGGTACAAGGTCATACGGATGGACGTTACGGCAGGGTCTTCCGCAGCGTCAGACAAAAGCCTGATAACCGGTTTATATGACTGATACGGCACGTGCAGTAGAATATCGTGTGCTTTGATACTATCCCACAGCGTACCGTCAGAGGAAAAGGCAGGATGTGCAAAATGCTTCCATTTTTCATTTCTCAGCCGTTTAAACCCGTCTATTTCCGTGATTTTTGCAAAAGAGGAAAGTCCGATGGGAGCCTCGCTCAAATAAATATCTTTTTCGCCCAGTTGAAACAACTCGCTCATCCGCCGCACCAATGCGGGGGATTCATGCGTACTCGTCATCCGCACGACAAACGAGTATCGGCGTCTGATAAGAACCTCTTCCAATGCCTCGATAAAACCGTCATCGGAGGAATCGTCAACCGTCATACTGGCGGAGCGATTAATCTTAAAGATTCCCGTTCCGGTAATCCGGCAGCCGGGGAAAAACGCTCCGCCGAAATACCGAATCAGCTCGTCGATCAGTACGAACCGAACCTTTTTTGCAGGGTCCGATTGCAAAAAGACAAAGCGCGGAGCCGATGGCACCGGCACAATCGCGAGCCGGTCTTGTCCGCCTGCATCACCCGAAAGCAAAAACCCGACGTGCAGCCGCACATTGGCAACACTGTCTGCAAGTGCCTGTTCATTTTCGGAAACTTGCGGGGTAATAATCGGGTAGAGGTGCCGGTAAAAATAATCTTTCAAAAAACGCCGCTCCGCTTCGGAACATTCTTCCGGCTTGCAATAGGCAAACCCATGCGCTTTTAGCTGAGGCAGAATTTCGGTATTTAATACCGCTTCTTGAATGTCAAACAAGACGCGCGTTTTTTGCACGATGGCTTCTAACAGCGTTTCTACCGGCCAATCGTCAGCATCGGCAGGTGGATGCCCGCTTTTATAAAATTCCTGCAAGCCGGCCACCCGTACCATAAAAAACTCGTCAAAATTTGAAGATACAATACCGATAAATTTGAGCCGCTCTAAAAGCGGTACCGAGGAAGAGCACGCTTCCGCCAATACCCGCTCATTAAAATCGATCCATGAAAGTTCCCTATTAAGATAGTCCATCATAGTGAAGGTCTCGCGAAACTTTGCAGGCAGCTCCGCTTACAGTTTGTCGATGAGCATCGAACATTTACCGGAGGGTATCGGCAGCGTTTTCTTTTTTTGTCCGAGGATATTGATGGTAAAGTAATAGAGCTTTTCGCTTTCCATGTGGATTTCCCAGCCCCGCTGCGTTTTTGACGATAGGATGGTAACGAGGTTTCGTTTCAGGCTCAAGTTTTCGATTCCCATTACCTCAAGATTCGGGATAATCCAATCGACGGTCTTTCGCGGGAAACTGATAGAAAGTCCGATCACATTTTCAATCATCAACGTGATAGTCGAGAGCGCTGCTGAAAAGAGATATTGCTTGCGCGGGAAATTTTCATGGTCAGGCCATTGCGCGGGGCCTTCTTTTTGCGGCAAATACGCTTCCCACAACGCGCCTTTTTTGCTGTTGCCGTCGGGAGCAAGGCCGTCAAGCACATAGTAGATATGGCGGATAGCGCATTCCCGCGCAAGTTCCCACCGCTCATATTTTTCCAAGCCCTTAATGACTATAAAGTTCAAATGCGGGAATACACTACCCAACGCCCCCATACCGCGTTCATTATACGCAGGGTCATCAAGCGACAAACTGGGAATAGGATGGTCGGAACCGAAGGTTTCGGGATTGAGCAAGTGTGCGGAAAGCTGTTCGGCCTTGTCCTCATTGGGGATTTCGGCAAGCAGCGGCCAAAAACCGGCGATTGTCTTTTGCGGCAATTTTTGTTCATCCGCATCGATATCGTGATAAAAACCTGTTTCGGCATTCCACATAAGGGCATTGATACGGGTTTTCAGGGTAAAATAAACCCGCTTATACTGAAAACTCAATTCCTTGTCGTTAAGGATATCCCCCAGCACCGACATATACAGCGCATTAACCGCGACTGCCGCATTAAAGTCTACCAGATATGCAGCTTTCTTGCGCGGTGTATTGTACATTTCTACGGCTGCGAGCGGGACGGTATACAATCCGTTCGCTTGTTTGAACGAAGTATCCAGCCACTTCATATAGCGGGTTAGTACCGGCATGACATCCTTCACCCGTTTTTTATTCGCCGTCTTGTGGAACATATTATATTCCGCCCATGCAAAAAGCGGCATACCGACACCTTCGGGATTATCGCTCGAAAACACCGGCTCACCGGTTTCGACATTATACTGAGACCGAATCGCCCCCGATTCTTCCTGATGTGCATAGAAAAAATCCAATCCCTGATTCGCACTATAGTTTCGGTTTGAATAGACAAAAAAGAACGATGAAAAGATGGTTTCATACTGATTTAAAAACCATCCGTTGTTATCGGGATACAGAAAGAAACTTTCAGTTGTTCCTTTTTCGGTCTTTATATTGAATAAAAAATCCTGAATAAACGACCACGTTCTATCATAAATATCAACAAAATCCTGATCATAAAAATGAACTTTTGGAAAATCGCGCTTGTTCACCACTGCTCCTCAACAATCCGCCGATAAAATAATTCCGCGAATCTTTCGCGTATATAGTATATCATATTTTTACGCATAGTTGTATAATTTTTTCTGTTTTTTGTATATTCTAATAAGAATCTCTAAAACCTATTGATTTTTTTAGAGATGCGCTGATATCATTGCTGTGTTGCAGGAGGAACGCTTGTACCAATCGTTTGTTTTTCTTGAAATCCGTGTTTTAATGTTATCGGATGAGAAAGCGTTTTGTTCCTGCAAAGCAGGCTCCGCAGCCGGAAGTTGTCCTATTTGTACACGCACACCGGGATATCCGCTGCTTTTAACAGAACATATTGCCCGCGATGCGTACCGGCTCGCTCAAAGCCTCGGCTGTACGCTTATCCCAAAAGCTCAATATGAATACCCTTCGGGTATGCCGGCCCTTCCGCCCGAATATCAGCTCTGCGGCGCTTCGGTAAAAATTGCCGAAAAAGGCGTGCTCGATATCGAATTTCACAAACACAAAAAGCAAATTGATATTTTGGAAATACGCATCGAAGAAGATGCGGGCCGCCTTATGCACGCCGACGGCAAGGCTTTTATGGATTACAGCTCTGCGGGAATGCCGAGCATCAGGATACGCACCGGTAACAATCTTGAACTGGGCGAAGAAGCGGAGATGTTTTTAACCGAACTGAACAACCGGCTGCGGTACATCGGACTCCTCACCGATTCCGACAGCAGTCATAAAATCCGCTGCAATGCCTACGTTGCTTCTACCGAATTTCCCAATCCGCCGCAGCACTATGTAAAACTGCGGAACCTTAACTCTTTTAACTTTGTACGGAAGGCGGTAAACGAAGATTTACGGCGACAGGAAGATATGCTCAAACAGGGGAAGGAGCCGATTTCGGAAAGCCGGTTGTGGAATGCCCGCATGGAGCGTACCGAACCGTATAAAACGCGGGATTTTATCGATTACGTTAAAACGAGACCGGCAAAAGAGCTGCACTTTTACACCGCGCCTGATACGCTGTTGCAAGAAGTATTGCAAACTGCTCCGGAAAATCAACAATCGCGAAAGCTGCGCTATATCCAATCCTTCGGTCTATCCATTCCAATTGCACGGGCACTGTGTACCGAGGCGCGGCTTGCGGATTTTTTTGAAGCGGTGCTGCAATTCGGAATTGAGCCGAAAATCGCCGCAAATGGGATACTGGAAGATATCCTTCCGCTGCTGAAGCGCGCCGGTAAAACAATCGACGCCTTTGTTTTGCAGCCTGAATACGTTGCCCGTATTTTGCGGCTTGCGCAGGAGGGAACGATTAACCATCCGATTGCCCGCACCCTGCTGCAAAAGATTATCATCGACGGCGCTGACCCCGCAGTCCTGCTTGCTCAAGATGAATGGATAAAAATATCCGACGAAACAACACTGCGGACGCTCGTTCAAGAAGTGATTGCCAAACATCCGAAAGAAGCGGAACTGCTCAAAACCGGTTCGATGAAATACCTCGAAATCTTGTGCGGGCAGGTGATGAAGCGGACAAAAGGATTTGCCGACCAGCAGTTGGTAAAGCAACTCATTAAAGAAGAATTGAATATCCGCATTATCTATGTGCTTTCGATGGGCGGCGCAATTTCGGCTACCATACAAAACGGACAGGTGAAAGCGGGAAGTACCAAAATTCTGTCCGAGCTATTGGATACCGATATTGCCAAACGGCATATCCGCATTGAGCCGAGTATTTCCGACGGGCTTTTCAGCGAAGAGCTGGAGCCTGCGGATTGGGCGCGGCTTATCCACGCAATCTGCGAAAAGATTGCTTCCGGGACGGCCAACGGCATCGTGATAACGCACGGAACCGACACGCTTGTTTATACTGCACCGCTGATATACTGGCTTTTTGCCGACACCCCGGTTTCCATCGTATTGACGGCCTCCGGTACCGCCCCTTCGGAATCGGAGGAAGCGCGGCGAAACTTTAACGCAGCAATCAAGCTCGCATGGGAAAAAGAAAACGGCGTCTATGTTTCTTTTAACGGTAAGGTGCTTTCACCGCTCAATCTCAAGTTCGTCGATTCCGGCGATATCGGCTTTGTAAACTGGAATATGCAAACACCGCTCTTTCGGGGAGAAGGGCTGCTTTCGGATTATGAGGAAAGCGACAGCCTTGTTTTTGAAAGTCTCTTGAGCGAAGCTGCCGACAATATGTTTTTGATAAAAACCTATCCCGGCATTCGGAGCGAGCGTCTTATCTCATTACAAAAAGATATACGCACATTCTTTTTAGAGCTGTACGAAAACGGTACGGCCAATATGAAAGACAGTTCATATTCTTTAAAAGAGTTTCTGAAACGCGGCAAAAAACGGCAATGCAGGTTTTACTGTACTTCTCAACAGGAAGAAGCTATCGATTTCTCCACCTATGCCAGCGCGCGGGACTTATGGAAAGAAGGCGCCGTACCGATGGGAATGCTCACAACTGAAACAGCCATTGCACTGTACTATGCAGCATCTCTCGTATGCGACAGTCAGGAGGAGCTTGACCGTATTATGGAAACAGCCGCGCTCTTAAACGAAAAATAAAAAGGAAAAAAACAGTGAAGCAACTGATTATTACCAACAACCCTAAAACCGCCGAATATATCGAACATCAACGTAAAGAATGGAATAGCAGCGCTGGGATAGATACCTCGAATGACGATACCGCAGCTATTGAACTGATATTCTGCGCTTCGAGGGACGAACTGTACACACAGGTACGCGACTATATCCATCGAAACTGGAAGCTGCAAAACCATGCAATGTACGGGAACATCCAACTGCACAAGCAGCCGTACCGCAGTATGGTGTTAACAAAAGGGACGGAGCTGGATACCCGTTCCTTGCAGCTGTGGGAGCAAGCCATGGAACGGGTAAAACGCACTAATCCGCCGAATTATTCGGAAAAAGTGCTGGAAGACTTCCAAGCCCTTGACCTTTCTTTATTTAGAAGTGCCCTATAGTATCTTGTACGTAAATATGATACACATATAAATCTTTATCGCACACGTATCAATATCCAGAGGAAGAAAAGATGAATAAAATTATTGAACGCTTACAAGGTATTACCTATACGGCACAAACAAATCCCGCAACGTTAACCGGTGATGATATTGCATTCGTTACCCAAAGCGTTAAAAGCAACAACGAGAAAGTAATTGCGCAGGCATATACCACTATCGGTCACATCGGAAATAACAGACCGGAAAAAATTATGCACCTCATAGACGGTGCCTTTGCTGCATTAAAAGACAGTAACTGGGAAATTCGGGAACAAGCTGTTTTAGCGCTCGGCCGCATAGGCAGGGCGGATATCAATGCGGTAAAAAATCGGCTGGATAAAATTATTCAATTACATTGCGATTCAGTACCCAAAGTACGGGCAGCAATGCTGGATGCGTGTCAAAGTATTGCCAACGCCAAAGCGTCCGTCTTTAAACCATACATCGGCTTATTTGAACGTATGCTGGACGATCCCGACAAGGAGGGTGTACGTGAGCATGCCCCGGACATATTCCGCATCATCGGGAAATACGAACCGGAAATGGTTGAACGTTCATTGGTGTTGTTAAAGGACAAGCTGCGCGATCCTTCCCCGAAAACGCAAGCTCGTGCCGTCGAAGCCATACGCACAATCGAAACATTCTTGCGCAGAACTCCGACGGTGTAGAGCATTTGTCAGGGTATCACTAAAAATCTAACCAAGTTTTTAGAGATGCCCATTAGTTGTTGGGGAGATTCACATCGAAGATAATCCCCACACGCTTAAAGACTATCTTGTCCAGCTTACTTTTATCGATTGTACGTTTTTGATAAAATGTTTTTAAATCACCGACTGTATAGTTATGAGCGGTCTTCCATTGTGCAATCAACATGATCGTCAGCTGATCGATCGGTTTAAAGCTGATGATTGGGCCAAACACAACATTATAACGATCTTCGCCCCAATTACGTTTATCAGCGTCAGAGGGAACTTTAAAAAAGGTTTTCTCCGTTTCCACTCTCAATGCAATCATGTTCATCGGTAGGGGCATTTGATAGCCTAGGACATACGAGCCACAGTACGTAAAACCGTTTCTGTTTTCGCCGTCATCATTCTGAAACACCCACGAATCAAGCGATCCGACCCCTGTTACGCCCTTGTATAAAAAGTACTGATCAACCCTCGCGATTATATGAGTCCAATCATTCGGAATAATTGCCCCCAAATCAAATTGCAAAGCGGCGCCTAAATTAGCGGTATAAAATGCCTTCTTAAAGTTAATAGGAACTTTCTGCGTTGTGCCGGAAACATCCTGATTTAACGCAAGGCCGTGCCACCCTGCAAGTGTCCATCCGGATCCAACACTTGCCCCTCCGTATATTTCTAAAAAAGCGAGCGGAGTCCAGACCACATCAAACTTCCCTTCCACGGTAACCGGCGTAAGTTCCGCCCCTAGTTTAAATTTAATATTATTACCACGCATAAACGGATTATCAAAGTTCAAAACCGGAACTTTAATAACTTCCGTTACACTCAACTTACCTGCCCAAGGATAGGTAATAGCCAGATTGATATTTGTCGAATATTTTACCTTTGACTTTTCCTCTGCCCCTTCTTCCTGTGCAGAAAGCGTACTGAGAATCAGCAGGGCACCAATCACCGATGCAATCAGTTTCTTCATAAAACACTCCTTAGACTGCTCGTTTTTTTCACGACAACGTAACATAAAAACAACGTTGCATAAAAACGGCGCGCTATCAAGCCTACACGGATGCAGCTTTTTATGCAAGACCTGCCCAGCCCCCATCCCCCAAACTACATTCCTGTGTTGTCTTTTCTTTTATTTATGTTATAGTATTTAAAAAACCGGATAAGACACAAGGAGATTTTTATGACACCAGCTGAAAATGTTTACAAAGCATTGCAAGATATGGGTATCAGCTATGAAGTAGTTGAACACCCGCCGGCATTAACTACAGAAGAAGCCGATAAATACATCGAAGGCAAAGAAGGATGCCGGACAAAAACGCTCTTTTTGCGGAACAGAAATAAAAAACGGTGTATTCTACTCATTATGGATGAGGTAAAACGGCTTGATATGAAAAAATGTGCGGAAATGCTTGACGAAAAAGAATTTAAATTTGCTTCAGCAGAATTATTGGCAGAAAAACTCGGCCTTGCAGCTGGAGTGGTGTCGCCGTTCGGTTTATTAAACAACACCGCGCATGACGTAACCGTATACTTCGATAAAGCAATGCTCGACGAATATCGCATTTTAACCTTTCATCCAAATGAAAATACAGCGACGGTTTTCATCGATTCCGGCGACCTGCAGCGTTTTATCAAAAACACGGGACACGAGTATTTTATCATTAATGCATAAAAACCGGTCAATAAAAGGCTTGACAATTTTCCAATATAATAGAAAATATTTTCTATGAAACCGCGAAAAATTTGGATTATTACCTGTTTATTTTCCGTTATTCTCATTTCTACCGTATCGTATGCGCCGTCTATCTTTGCTCAATCACAGCAGGATCGGACTCAAAGTACAATACCGTATATGCAATACCTGCAATACTTAAATGAGGCGCTCCAACGCTATTATGTCGATGAGGTAAATCCGGAGGTACTCTTTCAGGGCGCCGCGGAAGGAATGCTCAATGCACTCAAAGACCCGTATACCATGTATATTGACAACGGCAGCTTAACCGGCGTAGGATTACAGGATACCACAACCGGCTACTTCGGCGGAATAGGTATTACCTTTACCAAGCCTACTGCTTCAACAGCTGAACGTCCATCCTATATTGAAGTTGCATCTGCCCTCGAAGGAACCCCTGCATGGAAAGCCGGTATTCAGGCAGATGACCTCGTTACCGAAATCGAAGGAGAATCCACTATCGAGATGACACAGGCAGATGTAGTGGCAAAGCTCCGCGGCAAAATCGGTACATCCGTTACCGTAACCGTCCGGCGCGGAAAGAATATGGAGTTTCCGGTTAAGCTGGTACGGGCACGGATTGAAGTGCCGACCATTAAATACATGAAGCTCGATAAGGATATCGGCTATATCCGCCTGATAGAATTTAACCCCAACAGCAGCCGACGCATACGGGAGGCAATGAAAAGCCT
>ERZ773083.2722-NODE-2722-length-10703-cov-7.980090_pt1 | contig 10703 bp, 9 predicted proteins | sample MGYA00511465_ERZ773083 | MGnify/ENA primary metagenome ERZ773083 (study PRJEB29015, sample SAMEA2738001) | human oral metagenome | biome: human oral; feature: human-associated habitat; material: dental | place: China | collected 2060 ... | reverse complement strand
CCGTCGTCACCGCGCCGAGCCCCTTCGTCACATAGACGAGCAGATCCTGCATCTCGGCGACATCCGGCTTCTTGCCGCAGACTCCCTGCACCGTGCAGCCCTTGCCACCCGCTGTCTCCTGACACTGATAACAAAACATTTTAGCATCCATGAGAAACTCTCCTTTGCGATATATCCAATACACATTTGTTGTCCTGATTATAGCAAAGGGCTTTCTCAATAGATGTAACATATGTTACCAGTCAATAATCAATAAAAGTTCTCACTTTCCGAAAACAGAAGCAAACTAATCGGATTTTACGACCGATTTATGCAGGAATTATCGCCCAGAGCAGATTACTATATCACTATAGGCTGCAAAACAGCACAGGTTTTCATATCAAAAGAAAAGGAGCAGAGTTATGGGTGAGATTTTTCCAAACATCCCTCAGATTCCATTCGAGGGCAGAGACAGCAAGAACAAGCTCGCATTCAAGTATTACGATGCCAAGCGCATGATTCTCGGCAAACCAATGGAGGAGCATCTGCGCTTTGCTATGGCATGGTGGCACAACCTCTGCGCGACAGGCGTGGATATGTTCGGCGCAGGAACCGCAGATAAGACCTTCCACGCGCAGCCGGGCACGATCGAACACGCAAAGGCAAAGGTGGATGCCGGCGTCGAGTTCATGCAGAAGCTCGGCATCAAATACTACTGCTTCCACGATGCGGATATGGTGCCCGAGGATCCGACGGATATCAATGAGACAAATCGCCGCCTCGACGAGGTGACGGACTACCTCCTCGAAAAGACGAAGGGAACGGGCATCAAGGCACTCTGGACGACGGCAAATATGTTCAGCAATCCGCGCTTCATGAACGGCGCAGGCAGCAGCAACTCCGCCGATGTCTTCTGCTTTGCCGCAGCACAGGCGAAAAAGGGCATTGAGCTCGCCGTCAAGCTCGGTGCACAGGGCTATGTATTCTGGGGTGGCCGCGAGGGCTATGAGACGCTGCTCAACACGGATATGAAGCTGGAGCAGGACAACGTGGCACAACTCTTCCGCATGGCGCGCGACTACGGGCGCAAGATCGGCTTCACGGGCGATTTCTACATCGAACCGAAACCGAAAGAGCCGATGAAGCATCAGTATGACTTCGATGCGGCGACCGCGATCGACTTCCTGCGCAAATACGGCCTCGACAAGGATTTCCGCATGAACATCGAGGCGAACCACGCAACGCTCGCGGGGCACACGTTCCAGCATGAGCTGCGCGTCTCGGCGGTCAACGACATGATGGGCTCGGTCGATGCAAATCAGGGCGACCTGCTGCTCGGCTGGGATACGGATCAGTTCCCGAGCAACGTCTACGACACGACGATGGCGATGTACGAAATCCTGAAGGCGGGCGGTCTGCGCGGCGGCCTCAACTTCGACGCGAAGAACCGCCGCTCGAGCAACACGCCCGAGGATATGTTCGAGGCGTTCATCGTTGGTATGGATACGTTCGCGCTCGGCCTCATCAAGGCAGCGGCGCTCATCGAGGACGGACGCATCGACAGCTTTGTGCGGGAGCGTTACGCGAGCTACGAAACGGGCATCGGCAAGGAGATCCGCGAGGGTACAGCGACGCTCGAGTCCTGCGCCGCACACGCTGCAGCACTGAAAGTGCCCGCCGATCCGGGGTCGGGACGGCAGGAGTACCTAGAGGGCATTGTGAACAACGTGCTCTTCGCCTCCGGCTGCTGACAGAGCGAACCAGCCCATGCGCTCCCGCTGCATCTCTCCGTAGCGGGAGCGGTAGAGGGCAAGCAGACGCACGCTGTCCTCGGGTGAAAAAAACGACTGAATACAGCCAAGGGAAACGGGTCTCTTTCGACGGGAGACCCGCTTTTTTTGTCGGTATGCCGTCGGCGTGCAGCCGAAATGCGTGTCGAAGAGCTTCGTCAGATAGCGCACATCCGAAAATCCGCAGGCGATGCTGATCTCGAGGATGCGCTGATCTGTCGTCTCCACGAGATGACAGGCGTGCTCAAAGCGCCGCTCACGCAGATACTCCTGAAAGGATAGACCGAGCATCTCCTTGAAGAAATGTGACAGATACGTCAGTGAGAGATGCTCCCGTCGTGCAATCTCCCCGAGCAGGAGTTTGCGCTGATAGTTCTCCTCGATGTATGCGATGATCGAGAGCAGACGGTCGGCGCGCTCGCGCTGCGGCAGATCGTCCTCTCCGCGCAGGATCGTTACAGACAGATGTGTGTGCAGCAGGGCGTAGATCTCGCCGATGCAGCCCAGACATCGGAACTCGCGGCCTGCACTGCGTGCGAAGAATGCCGCCCCGAGTTCCATCAGGATCTCCGTCATGTGCTGATACTGCGCCGAGCTCTGCGGGAATGCAGAGCGCAGGGATACCCCTCCCCCATAGCGCAGGTTCATCGCCTCGGGAAAGATGCGCGCAACGAGCTGCGGCGAGATCTGCGCGATGAGGAGCAGACCGTCGCCGCAGCCACTCGAGAGAAAGCGGTGCGGCTCCATCGGATTGACGAGATAGAGATCGCCGCGCCAGAGACGGTGCTGCGTGCCGCTAACCTCGATGAGCGTCGTCCCCTCGAGGACGATGCCGACCTCCATGTCGTGATGCAGGTGCATCGTCCGCTCCTCCATGCGCACGAGGAAGACATTGAGGTCGCGTAGCTGTTCATAGGAAAAATCATTGTAAAAGGACATGATTCCCTCCTCCTAAAATGCCGAGAATCCGTAAAAGGATTCCCGGCATTTTCATTGTTCTTCAGTGCAGCTCTGGGAACACCTCTCTGAGCGCAGGATAAAGCTTTCGATACGCCGCATAACGCTTCTCATAGCGTTTGGTGAGCTCTGGTACCGGCTCCACCGTCTCCACCACGCGTACGAGTGCAGCGGCAGCATCCGCAACGCTCGGATAGACGCCACACGCGACCATCGCGAGCATCGCGCCGCCCATGCCGGGTCCCTGCTCTGAGGCCAGGATGTCCAGCTTCACATTCAGCACATTCGCAAAGATCCTCTGCCAGAGCTTCGACTTCGCACCGCCGCCGCAAATTTTGCTGCGCTCGATGCGGATGCCAAGCTGACGCGCGACCTCGATACTGTCCCGCATGCCGAATGCCACGCCCTCAAAGATCGCCTGCACGAGATCACGCCGCTCCGTATCGAGCGACATGCCGATGAACGCCGCGCGCGCATCCGTGTCGTTGATCGGGCTGCGCTCGCCCATGAGATACGGCAGGAAGAAGACGGGATTGCGCCCAAGCCGTTCGTCCGTAATCCCCTCTTGCTCTGCTGCATAGTCCTTTGCGCCGAGCACCTTGTCCATAAACCACTGATTACAGGACGCCGCGCTCAGCATCACACCCATCAGATGATAGTTCCCATCTGCATGGGCAAAGGAGTGGAGTGCGTTGTGCGGGTCGACGCCGAACTTCTCACTTGTGATGAAGATCGTGCCAGACGTGCCGATGGAGATGTTACACGCGCCCTCTCCCACTGTTCCTGTGCCGACAGCAGCAGCAGCATTGTCCCCCGCGCCCGCCGCAACAATCGTTTCCTGTGGAATGCCAAGCCGTTTTGCGACGGCGGGTAAGACGGTTCCGACGGGCGCATAGGAGGCGAAGAGTTTTGGCATCTGCTCAGCACGTACTCCGACAATCTCCAGCATTTCCTCTGACCATACGCCGCGCTCCACGTCATAGAGCAGCGTCCCCGCCGCATCCGATGGCTCTGTGCAGTGCACGCCCGTGAGCACATAGTTGATGTAGTCCTTCGGGAGCATGATTTTATCAATGCGTGCAAAAAACTCTGGCTCATGCTTCTTCATCCAGAGCAGCTTCGGCGCGGTAAAACCGGCAAAGGCAATGTTCGCCGTTGCCGCGTTCAGCTTTTCCCTTCCGATCGTCTCGTTGAGGTAGTCGACTTCCTCTGCCGACCGCCCGTCGTTCCAGAGGATCGCAGGACGGATCACCTTGTCCTCTGCGTCGAGAACCACAAGTCCGTGCATCTGACCGCCCGCGCCGATCCCCCTCACCTGTGCGGCGTCGAAACCCTCAAGCAGGGCGGGAATGCCCTCCTCCACCGCACGCACCCACGCGGCGGGTTCCTGCTCGCTCCACCCCGCCTGTGGGAAGGAGAGCGGATAGTCGCGTGACACGATCTTCTTGATGTCGCCCGTTTCATCCATCAGCAGGAATTTGCACGCGGATGTCCCGAGATCAATGCCGATATAGAGCATACTGTTTCCCCTCTCTCTTTACTTCGTCGACTGATTATAGATATCGAACGCGACGGCGGCGAGGAGCACCATACCCTTGATTGCCTGCTGCCAATCGATTCCGACGCCCATGATAGACATGCCATTGTTGAGAACGCCCATGACGAGACCACCGACCACCGCGCCGATGATCGTTCCGACGCCGCCCGTTGCCGACGCGCCGCCGATGTAGCACGCAGCGATCGCATCCAACTCGAACATCATGCCCGCCGACGGTGCCGCCGCATTGAGGCGCGCCGAGAATACAAGTCCCGCGATCGCCGCCATCAGGCCCATGTTGACAAAAACAAGGAAGCGCACCCAGCGCGTCTTGATGCCCGAGAGCTGCGCTGCGCGCTCATTGCCACCGACTGCATAGATGTGGCGACCGAATACGGTACGGTTGCAGATAAACGAGTAGAGTGCGACGAGGAAGCCAAGCAGGATGAGGATGACGGGCAGTCCCTTGAACTGATCGAGCCAGTAGCAGGAGATGAGGCTGACGAGGATGATTGCGGCGCACTTCACCGTAAAAAGCGGCATGCTGTCCGCAGGAATCCCATGACGAATACGCTGACGGCGGCTGTTCGCCACGAGGTAGACCCCGATCGCCGCAATGATGACGCCGATGAGCATCGTGCTCATGGGAATCGAGCCGATGATGGGAATGTCTGCAAGGAAGCGCTGTGCGACAAATTGGTAGCTTTCAGGGAATGGTGAGAGCGTATTGCCGTCCAGAATAATCATCGTTGCACCGCGGAAGAGCAGCATCCCCGCGAGCGTCACGATGAATGCGGGCACGCGCACGAACGCAATCCAGAAGCCCTGCCACGCACCGATCAAAAGTCCGAGTGCAACACAGGAGATAATCGTCACGGGTACACTCATGCCCATCGACACGATCATCGTTGCGGCGACTGCGCCGATCACGGCGACCACCGATCCAACTGAGAGATCAATGTCCCCCGTCAAGATGCAGGGTAGCATACCGATCGCGAGGATGAGGATGTAGCTGTTCTGCATGATGAGCTTCGAGATGTTCATCGGCGCGAGCAGCACACCGTCCGTACACCATTGGAAGAACAGGGCAATCGCAATCAGCGCGATGAACATCGCGTATTTGTGTACGGCAGTCTGCCAGATAGAACCGGCGCTGAGTCCGACTGCCGCCATCTCTTTTTTCTCACTCACGTTGTTTCCTCCTTCAGCTCGCCTTGCGTCGTGTATTGCTCTGCATGATGTAGCGCATGATGCTCTCCTGCGACGCCTCCTCTGCGGGAAGCTCCCCGACGAAACGACCCTCGTTCATGACGTAGATGCGGTCGCTGATGCCGAGCACCTCTGGCAGCTCCGAAGAAATAACGAGGACGCATTTCCCTGCCGCAGCGAGTTCATTGATGACGCAGTAGATCTCATACTTCGCACCCACGTCGATGCCGCGCGTCGGCTCATCGAGGATGAGCACATCGGGGTCGGCGTACAACCAGCGGGCAAGCATGACCTTCTGCTGGTTGCCGCCCGAGAGGTTGCGCGTCGCCTGATATATGCCGGGGGCCTTGATGCGCAGCTTCTTCAGACATTCCTCCGCAACCCCGATCTCCTCCTCCGCGCGGATCACACCGCGCGAAGCAAGACGTGAGAGCGTCGGCAGACTGATGTTCTCGCGGATGCTCTGCCCGAGGATGAGTCCCTGCCCCTTGCGATCCTCCGTGACGTAGGCAATCCCGTTTGCAATCGCCTCGCCCACACTGCCCACCTGTATTTCCTTGCCGTCCTTGAAAATCTGTCCTGTGATATTTCGTCCAAATGACTTGCCGAAAATGCTCATCGCGAGCTCCGTGCGCCCCGCACCCATGAGTCCCGCGATGCCAACCACCTCACCGCGGCGCAGGCGCAGGTTCACATGGTCGACCACCTGCCGCCCCGCAATATAGGGCGACTCCACGCACCAGTCCTTGACCTCGAGGCAGACGTCCCCGATCTTTTGATTCTCGCGCGCGGGATAGCGGTCGGTGATCGCACGCCCAACCATGCCCTGAATGATGCGCTCCTCCGTGATCTCGTCCGTATGCTTGTCCAGTGTCTCGATCGTGCGCCCGTCACGGATGACCGTAATCTTGTCCGCGACGCGCGTCACCTCGTTCAGCTTGTGCGAGATGATGATCGCTGTCATGCCGAGACGCTCACGGAGGTCAAGGATCAGATCGAGCAGCTTCTCGCTGTCGTCGTCGTTCAGTGCCGCCGTCGGCTCATCAAGGATGAGGAGGCGCACGTCCTTAGCGAGCGCCTTTGCAATCTCGACGAGCTGCTGCTTGCCGACGCCCATCTTGTTGACGGGCATCTCCGGCAAATCGTCCAGTCCCACGCGCTTCATCAGATCGACGGCGCGGCGGTGTACCTCCTCCCAGTTGATGACGCCCCGGCTCGCCTGTTCGTTGCCAAGAAAGATATTCTCCATCACGGACAGATACGGAATGAGTGCCAGTTCCTGATGAATGATGACAATGCCAACCCGCTCACTTTCGCGGATGTCGTGAAATTTGCACTCCTCTCCGTCGTAGAGGATCTTCCCGCCGTAGCTTCCATAGGGATATACGCCACTCAGAACGTTCATAAGCGTGGACTTGCCCGCACCGTTTTCGCCAACGAGCGCATGGATCTCGCCCGCACGCACGACAATGTCCACCTTGTCAAGTGCGCGCACACCGCCCGGAAAGACCTTTTCGATATTCTGCATCTCGAGTAGGATGTCTGCCATGTCATCCCTCCTAGTCAGGAAAGCATTGATAACGTTTTCATTTTATCAGTGCTTCTAGTAAGAAGCCCTCTGCGGGCTCGGTCGTATTTCCGAGCGTCCGGCAGAGGGCAGTATCACAATATTTTTATTTCTGCAGTTCTGCCTCGGTGTAGTAGCCGGAGTCAATGAGCAGCTGCTTGTAGTTGGACTTGTCTACGAACTTCGGCTCGAGGAGGTACGAGGGCACAACCTTCACGCCGTTGTTGTAGTCCTTCGTATTGTTGACCTCGGGTTCATGATTCGCTAGGATCGCATCCACCATCTTCACAACCTCATCCGCAAGCGCACGCGTGTCCTTAAAGACGGACATCGACTGCTCACCCGCGACGATTGCTTTCACGTTCGGCAGATTTGCATCCTGTCCCGTGATGATGGGCAACGGACGATCCGGCGTATTGTAGCCCGCCGACTTGAGCGCCGACTGCACGCCGAGTGAAACCGAGTCATTCGAGCAGAGCACTGCATCCAGCTTTGCCCCCGTGTAGTAGGTCGTCAGGATGTTGTCCATGCGCTCCTGCGCCTTTGCCTCATCCCAGTTCGGCGTCGCGCACTGCTCACGCGTCATCTGACCAGAGCGGACGACGAACTGCCCCTTGTCGATGTAGGGCTTCAGTACATCCATCGCACCGCCGAAGAAGAAGTTGACGTTGTTGTCATCCATCGGCCCTGTCGAGAGCTCGAGGTTAAACGGCCCCTTGCCCTCAGCAAGCCCGAGGCGATCCGCAATGTACTGCCCCTGGATCTTGCCGACGAGATAATTGTCAAACGTGGCGTAGTAACTGACCGCATCCGTGTTCATGATGAGGCGGTCATAAGCGATGACCGAAACGCCCGCGCTCTTCGCTTCGTTCAGCACAGAGGAAAGCGCGCTGCCGTCAATCGAGCCGACCACGATGACTTTACAGCCCTTCGTAATCATATTTTCAATCTGCGATACCTGCGTTTCCACCTTGTTTTCCGCGAATTGCAGATCGACATCGTAGCCCTTCTCACGGAGTTTCTTCTCCATGTTCGCGCCGTCCTGATTCCAGCGCTGCAACGATTTTGTCGGCATTGATACACCAACCTTGACGCCCTTTGTGTCACCCGATGCCGCCTTGTCGGAACCGCCGCAGCCGGCAAAGAATGCCGCTGTCATGACCGCCAGCCCCGCGACGAGGAGTTTCTTGAATCTCATCCTTCATCAACCTCCTGATAAAACCCTACCTCTATTTACAGAGAAATCCTCCGTCATCCGTGCTCGAACAAATTTATTTTATTAAACTCCATAGATATATTATAATATCTTATATTTTAATAACTGTGCTCGAGCACACCCATAGAATAACAGCACGATTAATATTTGTCAAGTGCGAATTTGCGGAATCCACACAAAAAAATTGTAAAAGAACTTGAAAGCCAGTATAATAGGTATCGCAAGGGAGTTGTTCGCATGATTACGATTAAACAGATTGCAGAGCTCTGCGGCGTATCGCGCGGCACGGTCGACCGAGTCATCAACGGACGCGGCAACGTCAAGGAGGAAAAACGTGCACTCATCCTGAAGACCATGGCAGAGTTCGGCTATCAACCGAATCCTGCGGCACGTGCCCTCGTATCACAGAAGCAGAGCCCTATCGCCGGCGTCATCATCTCTGCAAGTGAGATTCAGTTCTTCGCCCCCATTATTGCAGCGTTACGCAAAGCGGCTGAATACTATGAACGCTTCGGTCTTCAGGTGCATTGGCACCTCCTTACAGGCTACAGTACCGCCGAGCAATGCGCCGCCATTGCTGCGTTACGCGCAGAGGGCGCAGAGGCGATCATCATCAACCCAATCAGCGATGCCGATGTCATCAGCGCGCTCGAGGACGCCGTCCGAGACGGCATCTTTGTGATCTCGCTCAACAACGATTTCGCCTCAAAGGTTCCCCATGTCTATGTAGGCAGCGACTACACAGCAGGCGGGCGCACGGCAGCGGCACTTCTCCGCAAGATCTGCATGGGACCCATCAGTGCAGGCGTCAGCTACAGCGGCGAGCGCATGCTCGGACACTACCAGCGCGTCGAGGGTTTTCGCAGCCGCCTTTCCATCGAGAAGGACTGTGGCATTGCCGCTGTGATGAAAGACTCCGACGATGACATCCATGCCTACGAGGAAACCCTTCAAATGATCGACGCGCATCCCACGATGAACGCCTTCTTTATCGCTACCTCCGGCGGTGCACACGGCGTCTGCCAAGCGCTTGTCAAACGAAAACGCGCGGACGACATCACCGTCGTCACCTTCGACATCATCCCCGCCATCCGGCGTGCCATGCAGAGCGGTATCATCAACGCCGCCATCTATCAGCATCCGCGCCGTCAGGGACAGGTCGCCATGCAGCTCGCCTACGACCGCATTATCAGCGGTATCCCGCCCACACGCAATGAATACATCATGCAGAATGAAATACGGATTCTTGAGAATCTCTGATATATGAAAAATGCTCGCCACCTTACGGTTCTCCGTAAAGCAGCGAGCATTTTCTTTTGTGATGTTTCAATCCTCGATATGTGCGAGCGCATCCTCTCCGAGCAGGTCGACGATCTTCGCACGTGCCTGCGCGCGAATCTCATCGTTGATGTAGACCTGCGCAAGTGCAACAGCCGCCGCAATCGCCGCGGCATCGTCGGCAAAGCCGATGCCCGGCATAAAGTCCGGAATCAGATCGAGCGGCGAGATCAGATAACCGAGTGCGCCGATGATCCCCGCCTTGATCTTCGCAGGACAGTTCGGCGACTGCGCCACGTAGAAGAGGAGCAGTGCCTGATAGATGACCTTCACCCCGATCTTCGCGATGTTCTTGCGGATCTTCTCCCAAAGCCCCTCCTCGGAGTACTTGTCCTCATACTTTTCAATATCGAGATTTTCGATCTCTTCGGCTTTGATTTCATCATGTGTGCTCATATCATAACCTCCTAAAAATAAAACAAAATCCCCTGCTATCACCGCATGCGACTGTTCCGATAGCGCTCCTCCGCCTCCTCACTCTTTACGCCCAGAAAGCCGATCGTCCCAAGCACGACGAGAAGCATCACAGCGCAGGCGGCAATGCCGGTGAAGCCGAACGCGTCGTACAGCCAACCTATCAGGATAAGGAGCGGTGTCAAAAGAATCGCGGGCATCTACATCACTTCCATTCGTGTACGAGGGAAACATCATCCTATCGCCATCATACTCGTTCATATGGACAAACGATGGGTAATATAAAAATTATAGGAATCGCTGATAAAATGAAGTCCGTCAGATTAGCGCAGATTTTTTCGTCCGAACTAGGAGGCAAACCGGACGCAGAGTGGTACTCTGTGGAGGATTTGCAGGCGTTGTGCGGACAAAAAAGATGCACTAAGATGGCGGTGCTGAATTTATCAGTGCTTCCTATACAATCATCAAACAGAAGAATGCGTCAAAACTTCGGAAACCGCTCCCACAGTACGGGCAAAAGCAAAAATGCGACAACACTGTTGACCAGCCCCTCCATCAAAAGTCCGGGAGAAGAGGCGAGTGCGGCGGGCAGGCTCGCATAGAGCACGGCTCCCGCAAGGGTATACGCCGCCGCCATCCAGAGGCTCGAGAGGAAAAGCGCTGCGATGATGCTTATGCGGGGTGCAAGCACAGCCC
>ERZ773083.2717-NODE-2717-length-10715-cov-3.021295_pt1 | contig 10715 bp, 5 predicted proteins | sample MGYA00511465_ERZ773083 | MGnify/ENA primary metagenome ERZ773083 (study PRJEB29015, sample SAMEA2738001) | human oral metagenome | biome: human oral; feature: human-associated habitat; material: dental | place: China | collected 2060 ... | reverse complement strand
CGGGCGGCCCTTTTTCGCTGGTCTTGATGAGGCGGGCGCTCCGCGGCTGGATACACGGCTTTGCGCCGGAGGCTTCGCTCCGTTCCATACCTGCTTTTCAGCGGCTGAAACAACGGCTTTCCCAAAACCCGCACTACGCTCAAGACCTCATCCGTACGCTGCTGCTTGATAATCCCCATCGGACAACCGTTTCCGTACAGCCGGATATTCACTTTTGCGAGAACATCGATGCGAGACTTGCTCAAGAAGCGCACCAAGCGGCGCAAAGCCTCGGCAGCGTAGAACACCATTCGGGTTCCGCCGAACAGACGGCCGTACCCGTTAGCGGGCAAAAAGCGGATGCGGATACGGGGCTTAATACCGATGCGGAACCTCATTCCGATAGGGACATTAATCCTGAGGCGGATGCTCAAGCGCAACATCTTATTCCGCATATTTCAAAAGAGGAGCTGCCGCCGGTTGAGCCGCCGATACCCGAATGCCTCGAATATTTCGGCAAGGTTCCCGTTATCATCCATGAACAGCCGACAAACGGTATCACCTATATGGATATCGCCGTTCCCGTCGATTCGCTTTCGGCGGAGGACTATACATACCTGACGCTCTATACGTCTGCGCTTTCCTCGATGGGAACAAAAACGCAGAGCTGGGATGCCGTTGCGGCGGAATTCGCTTACCTGACGGGAGGCTTTTCCGCGGTTACCTTTTCCGCAGGCAGGCACCGGACATCCGAAGCCGCGGTGTTTTTCGATAATGCGCTCCGCACGGAAGATGTGGCGGATCGGGACTGGATTTTTATCCGCTCAAAAATGCTGCCCGAATATATCGAACCCGCGGTAAACCGAATTTTTTCGTATCTTAACGATATTTCTTTTGCCGACGAAAAGCGGTTGAAGGATGTTTTTATTCAGCTGAAAAACGATCTTGATCCGCTGCCGTCGTATTCGGGGCATACGTTGACTGCGCTGTACGCAGCTTCTGCCTATTCCGGTTCAAAACGGGCGGAAAATCTCTGGATGGGGATTCCGCAACTGCGTTTTCTGCGCGGGCAGTATGCGGCGCTGGAGCAAAAACCGGCGGCAATCGGTGAACTTACCCGTAAACTTGAAGAAATACACCGGAAGCTGATGCGCTCCGGCCTTATCGTGAAGGTGTGCGGAACGAGCGCCGATATAAGCGTTATCAAAAAGGCGCTCACTTCCCATTTACTGCGATTTGATTTTCCGCACCGCAATACCGGCGGCTTTAGAACCGAAGCCTTTGAAAAACCGGCGGTGCTTTCGGCCTTTCCCAGCGCCGTGCAGGTAGGCTTTGCGGCACAGCTTCTGCCGGTTACGTTCGATGAAACAGAATACGGCGCTGCTATCGTCTATGCCCAGTGGCTTGAAACGGGGGCATTGTGGGAGGCAATCCGCGTAAAAGGCGGCGCGTACGGCGTTTCGGCATATCCCGATTCCGCAACGGCGCTGTTTACGATGACTACTTACCGCGACCCTGCGCCGCTCAAATCCTTGTGCAGTATACGGGATTGTATCGAAAAGAGCATCGCAGCTCCGCTTACCGACTCCGAACTGGAAGCCCTGATTACCGGCACGTACAGCACAGCGCTCCAGCCGAGAACCCCGGCGCAGAGAAGCGCAGCGGCGTTCTCGCGCCTCTTAAACGGGATAACCCATCAGGCGCGGATGCAAACAATCGAAGGTATTATTTCCTGTACACGGGAACGCATGAACCGGCTTGCCGAGCGGCTCGCCGCAAGCGTATCGGGAAGCGCCGCGCTTTCGGCAACGACGGCGGAAGGTATATCCGGCGGTACCGCTGCGGTAATCTGCTCCGACGCTGCGCTCCGGCAAACGGCAGACAACTTAGGACTTCCGCCGCTCACCGTTCTGTCTTCAATTTAAAAAAACTTTTTATGGAGTGTTAAATAAAAGTCGTACAAATGGCACGACTTTTATTTACTCAAGTTTGCTTAATCGCAAACTTGTATATCATCTGCATGTTCTCACTTCGTTGCGAACATGCGTAAAAAGTCAATCGAAAGTTGAAACTTTCTTCTTGACTTTTTATAGAAGGAATTTAAAACAACATGGCTGCAAAGAATACGTATGATGAATCGAAAATAAAGACGCTGAGCTCATTGGAGCATATCAGGCTCCGCACCGGTATGTATATCGGCCGGCTTGGAAACGGCTCGAACCCCGATGACGGTATTTACATCCTGTTAAAAGAAGTGCTCGATAACTCCATCGATGAGTTCATCATGGGGAACGGCGACCGCATCGACGCGCTGCTGAAGGACAACAAAGTTACCGTGAGGGATTACGGGCGCGGTATTCCGCTTGGGAAGGTCGTGGAATGCGTGTCGGTCATCAACACCGGTGCAAAGTACAATGATGAAGTCTTTCAGTTTTCGGTGGGCTTGAACGGCGTCGGTACCAAGGCGGTGAACGCACTCTCCGAATATTTCCGAGTGGTTTCCGTCCGCGACGGGAAATACGCCGAAGCGGTGTTTGAGCGGGGTGTGCTCAAGCACGAAAAACAAGGAGATGCCAAAAAAGGGATTAAGAACGGCACGCTCGTAGAGTTTATCCCCGACAGGGAAATATTCGGCGACTATACGTTCAACCTCGACTTTATCGAAAAACGGATGTGGAACTACGCCTATCTGAACGCCGGTCTTACGCTCACCTTTAACGGCGCTTCATACATATCGGAAAACGGCTTACTCGATCTGCTCAATGCGGAAATCGGCGAAGAAACGCTCTACACGATTGCTCACTTTAAGGAAGCAAAGCTCGAATTTGCCTTTACCCACACCAACAACTACAGCGAAACCTATTTTTCGTTTGTCAACGGGCAATACACCTCGGATGGCGGCACGCATCTTTCCGCCTTTAAAGAAGGCTTGCTGAAAGGTATTAACGAATACTACCGCAAAAACTACAAGAGTGAGGATGTCCGCGAAGGCACCTGTGCGGCGGTGGCGGTTAAGGTGCAAGCGCCCGTGTTCGAAAGCCAAACAAAAAATAAGCTCGGCAATACCGAGGTGAGGCCGTGGATTGTCAACGGTACCAAAGCCGCTGTGGTTGAATGGCTGCAAAAAAATGCCGAAGCCGCGCGGAAGCTGGAAGAAAAAATCCTCGCAAACGAACGGCTGCGGACAGAGCTGAACAGCGTTAAAAAAGAAGCGAAGGCCGCTGCAAAAAAAATTGCAATGAAAATCCCGAAACTTAAAGACTGCAAGTTTCACCTTGGGGATAAGCAGTACGGCAATGAGTCGATGATTTTTATTACCGAAGGAGATTCGGCTTCGGGTTCAATGGTTTCGAGCCGCGACGTTCTTACGCAAGCGCTTTTTTCGCTGCGCGGTAAGCCCGAAAATATGCACGGCAAAAAACGCGCCGCCATCTACAAAAATGCGGAGCTCTACAATATGATGATGGCGCTCGGCATCGAAAATAGCCTTGAAAGCCTCCGCTATAATAAGATCATCATCGCAACCGATGCCGATAACGACGGCTTTCATATCAGAAATCTTTTGCTCACCTTTTTCCTCACCTACTTTGAAGAGCTGGTGTTGAGCGGGCGGATTTTTATTTTGGAAACGCCGCTGTTCAGGGTGCGCACCAAAAAAGAGACCTGCTATTGCTATTCGGAAAAAGAGCGGGATGTCGAAATGAAGCGGCTCGGTACAGCGGCGGAGGTTACCCGTTTTAAGGGATTGGGAGAAATAAGCCCGAGCGAATTCGGTCAGTTTATCGGAAAGGATATCCGCCTTTTACCGGTCAGTATTCAGACCGTGAAAAAAATCCCGGGCGTGCTTGAGTTTTATATGGGAAAGAATACCCCCGAACGCAAAGCCTTTATTATGAAAAATCTTCTTGCGGAAGTCGACGCGTAGAATGATCAATCTTCTTGTTTGCAGAATAGCTATCAATATGGTATAGTAGAAGCCTCTTTTGAGAGTGTTTTGCTCTTTTGAAGAGAGTTTAATTTCATTACGTATGTGGAGGTTGTATGTCAAATTTTTTATCGGTTAAAGATTTTATCGCTCAACAAAAAGATAAGATGATTGAGCTTGAACGGCTTTTGTGCTCCATTCCAGCCATGGCTCCGGAGTCGGACGGCGACGGGGAATTGAAAAAATGCGAAGCGCTGGAAGCATATTTAAAAAAGCTCGGCTTTACTCAATTTGAACGGTTCGATGCACCCGATACGCGGGTCTCCTCCGGTATCAGACCGAACCTTGTCGTTACCATTCCGGGCAAAGATGATTCAAAACGGGTTTGGATTATGGCGCATACCGATGTGGTGCCGCCCGGAGAGCTGGCAAAATGGGAAAGCGATCCGTGGGTATTGAAGCAGGACGGTGATAAAATTATCGGGCGCGGCGTCGAGGATAACCAGCAAGGACTGACCGGAGCGGTATTCGCCGCTTACGCATTTCTTGCATTAAAGATTCAGCCTGCTCACACCGTAAAATTGTTGTTTGTTGCCGATGAAGAAGTGGGTTCGAGATACGGCGTTATCTATCTTTTAAATAATCATCAGTTGTTTAAACCTCAGGATATTATCGTTGTCCCTGACGGTGGAGATCCTTCGGGCGAGACAATTGAAGTAGCGGAAAAGAACTTGTTGTGGTTAAAGGTTGTGGTGCATGGAGTGCAAACGCACGCCTCACGTCCCGATTTAGGAAAGAATGCACATATCGCAGCGGCGGATTTAGCACTCCGGTTGAATGCTTTGGAAAAGGTATTTTCAAAGCAGGATAATTTATTCGGGCCGCCGTATTCGACCTTGCAGCCGACAAAAAAAGAAGCGAATATCCCGAACATCAACACCATTCCGGGCGATGATGTATTTTATATGGATTGCCGTATACTCCCGTGTTACACTGTTGCGGAAGTGATGGAGAAGATAAAAGTCGAGGCAAGTGCGATAGAAGCAAAATACGGCGTACAAGTAGAGTTAATTATCGATGATTCGGCGGAATCACCTGCAACGCCTGTTGATGCCGAGGTTGTTACGACGCTGTCAAAGGCTATCGAAAAAGTACACGGCAAAAAAACGCAAACCATCGGTATCGGCGGAGGAACCGTTGCCGCTCCGCTCCGTCAGGCAGGCTTTAACGCCGTCGTATGGAGCACGCTCGACGATATGGCGCATCAGCCGAATGAATACTGCATTATGAAAAACTTAATCGACGATACGCAGGTACTGGCGGCATTGATGTACGGAGTCGATGCGCTGTAAGTGTGACGGAGGTATGAACGCCGCACCGGATGATGATAGCCGGGGTGATAATCGTTGGAATGATGATTGGCGAAATGAGCGTGCTTCCGATAGGGTTATCCGCTTGCCGGAACATATTTCGCCGGCGTTTAAGGCCTTGATTACCTCCGCAGCACCTGCCGCCGCTGCTGCGCTGCGCCGGCAGGTGCTTTCCTCCGACGACGAACAGGTCGTGTCGGAGGAAGAGCGGGGCGACCCGCTCGGCGAAGCGCGCTATTGCGTTACCCCGTATCTGGTACACCAATATCCGAACCGCGTGCTGCTGTTGAGTACCGGCCGCTGCATCTCATATTGCCGGTACTGTTTCCGGCGTGAATTTACCGCCCGCTCAAGCGGCTTTATTTCCGATGAGCAAATCGGAGCGGTAACAGCATATCTTAAAACACATCCCGAAGTACAGGAAATTCTGGTTTCGGGCGGAGACCCGATGAGCGGTAGTTTTGAGCAAATAAAGCATCTGTTGGAAAGCCTCCGTTCCGTTCGTCCCGATTTGCTGCTCCGCCTCTGCACCCGTGCGCCGGTTTTTGCACCGGAGCTTTTTACCGAAGACCTTATGGCGCTTCTCCGTTCCGTCCGCCCGCTCTGGGTGATTGCACATATAAACCATCCGGCGGAACTCGGCACGGCGCAGCGGAAAGCCTTAACCCGCTGTATCGATTCGGGGATTCCCGTGCAAACTCAGACCGTATTGCTGCGCGGCGTTAATGACGAGCCAGCCATCCTTGCGGAGCTTTTCCACGCGCTGGTATGTATGGGGATAAAACCCGGGTATCTGTTTCAAACGGATTTGGCGCGGGGAACGGCGCATTTTCGCGTACCGCTTGAAAAAGCTGCGCTTATATGGAAAGCATTACATAAACGCCTTTCCGGTTTATCGTTACCGCAATTTGCAGTCGATTTACCGAACGGCGGCGGAAAATTCCCGCTTTCCGCACTGCTGCTCTATGAGGATATTGTTTCTCCATTAAAAGACGGCCGCTTTTCGGCACGGGGTATCGACGGAAAGAGCTATACTTATCCGAGGTAAGTTTTATTGACTAATGGCGAGGGAGAATCGTCTTTTCAAAATTTTCCGTAAATTTTGATTTCAGCCCCTTATCTTCGGTGTTAAAAAACGGTAATCCTATTAACACGTACGAACTGTTACGTTCCATAACGATATGTTCCGTACCGTAGCGTCTGCTAATTTCTTCCAGAAAATCTTGTTTCCAACCGTCGTTGTCGTCTCCCGCAAGATGCGTGCCTTTCGGTTCGATAAAGACCTGATAATATGCATTGGGATTGCCGACTTTTCCGTGTAGAAATAATAAAAAATCAGGTTGAAATCCACGTCCGGTATCAAAATCAAAAATCTTATAGACTTCTTCATTTCGGAGCAACTGAAAAGAATCGTAATTGGTAAGCAAATTTGATTTTCGGTCTTTTATAAATTGAATTAAATTCCGTTCTTCGCTTGTACCCCAAAATGCATCGAGCGCATACCAATTTGCAGCTTGTAATTCTTTTTCCAATGTCTTGTTTTCCTGTGTTTCCGGTGCCTGTTCATCGATGGAAATAAGTCTTTCTTTAGTAAAACATATTTTGCCTTTTTGTTGATCGAACGAAAACATATCGGAAAATTTTACCAACCGAAAATCCGTTCCTTTATACGGCTTATCGAATTGTTCCAATTCCTTTTGCAGGTAAGTAAAAAATTTTTCACACATTTCCAGCATTTTTTTATTCGGAAGATTTTCATATTTGTCTGTATCATGCGTGAGCCTGATTTTTATATCTTTTATGAAATCAAAAAATTCTTTCATACTCCGAACATTAAATCGGCATAATATATTCTCAAAACTATAGTAGGAAGCGGCATTTGCATTAAGGCGATGAATAGCTTTATATTTTATATGAGTCGGAATATCGGAAAATTTTAATTCTTCTGTTTTTAATTGACCGCTTTCAACCGCAATATACGTATCTTCTTTTTGAAAATCAACATTCCGTATTTCAGAATACTGACTTGTAGTAATTCTGTACCCGAACGGCGCAAGATTTTGAAAATCTTGCGGCAGTTGTTTTAATCTGCGTTCGGGATTTTCAATTCGACTATTTACAAACAAATACATTCCGTTCAGTATTTGTTGCTGCGCCGGTTTTACAGGAAAGATTTTTTGCGTTCGCTTTTCCGTCATCAACCCTCTGTTTTTGAGTTCATTCGATAATTCACTGATATAACGATGATCTTCGTCAGAATGAAAGTAGAATTCTTCCAAAATACGCAGCTCATTACCGATATCATCATCGAATTTACGGCGATTAACCGGCATATCATTATAGACAAACGGAAAATAACGCACCCCGCGACCTATCAGCTGAACTTCGCTCGTCGTGCTTGTACCGGCCCTGTGTGTTTTGGTATCTGTATCGCGTCCCGTATACAATCGGACAATGTCGTATAAGTTCAGTACATCCCAGCCTTCGGTAAGGCGTTGCACGGTGAAAATCGCCCTAATATGATTGCCGTAATCTTCAAGACTGTTTAGAAGCCGGTCTATTTCGGAATCCGTTTTTTCTTTTTTTGTTTTATTTGTCTTACTGTTTGTGATGATGATAGTACGCTCTTGAAAGTTTTCACGGATATAATCGACGACATTTTCAAAAGAACATTTACTCTCTTTGAGATATAACAGAATTCGTGCAAAGATATTGCCGTTTACGGTGTATAATGATGGAATTGTGTCATCAGCGGGCATATTTATTTTTGAAAGATTATGAACAAAGTCAAAGTCAGAAGCTTGTACGGATTTGCATAAGGCAATAAACATCCGGCAATCTGCTTTTGAATCTTCAATTGTTTTGCTTCTAAAAAGAATAACCGGTTTAAAATTTGGAATTCTTGCTTTGAGCGCAATGCGATAGCGGTACCAATTTAAAAGTAATGCCTGTAAAATTCTTTCTTTTAATGCAAGATTTGATCGAACAAGGCGGATATGTTTTGTACAGCCCGCTTCGACAAAATCTTTCAGTTCAAATTTGATAATTATTTTATCTTCATACTTTTGTAACACTTCCGATGCGTTGGGAATCGTAGCGGTGAATTCCAAAAGCGCATTGCGGTTTTTCTTTTGGTTTTTATCGTCTTTGTTTAAAATACAATGACACACCGTATGTTCCCACGAACGTTCTATATCGTCTTCTTTTGCAGAATCTTTTAATTCTCCGATAAAGGAAACTTCATCTGAAAGAGTGGTTTGTTTCTTCTTTGCCGTACTTGCATTTAAGTGATGTGCTTCATCCCCGAATAAAATAACATCACGTTTTTGCAAGTCGGAAAGTAATACGGAGTTTTCGCTTTCTTTATAAATATCATTATGCAGTTTTTGAATTGTCGTAAATTTTATCTGTACGTCATCGCAGAAATCGGAAAACATATCGACTTCCCGAAATGCAACTCGTCTACCGTCAATGACGACATTTTCTTTAAATAGATATTTATTATGTTTTATGTCGATAAAATTTGCCTGTGTCTTTCCGAGAATGGCATTTTGATTGACAAAAAAGATAAAATTCCTGTATCCCTGTTTGTAATAATACAAAATCAATGCGGCCATAACGAGTGTTTTACCGCTTCCCGTAGCCATATTGAACATAAGGTGATTCGGTGAAAGTATTTCACCTTTTTTAAGCAGCTTTGAACGAAGTTTTTCATTGATGAAAAAATTTTCCAAAGCTGTGCGCTGCCAGTCATATAGTAGATATTTTAAGTTATCTGTAATGTATGAAGGAATTGCATAATCGCTTTCGTCAAGAATCTCTTTTTGTATTTGAATTTTATCGGCTAGCATTACTTATTTCCCTCATCATTGCCGCGTAGCCGGTAAAAATCTTCCGTAATCGCAATATCATCCGTGCTGAGTCCTGAGTTATTGTCCTTCCGGTCATCCGCATTTATGTAGAGCTGGTTTAAATCGAGCATACGGCAAAACATTTCTTTTTGTTCTTTCAAAGGGAGCGATTGAAAGCGATCGGTTTTAACTTCTTCACGAAATTCCTTTATACGGACGTTATAGTGCAAAAAATATTTGCTGCACAGTTTATCGAATATGGAAATAAGCTCTTCACCATTTTTACAGGCACTAATAAGCCGTACTGCTTGTTCGTTCTTTTCAGCAAGTTCCATGTAAACAAAAGAACCGCCGCCGTGCCAATTATATCGTTTCGAAATACCGCTTTGTTCTCCTTCAAGGACTTTCGATAATCTTCGTAAAGAAATATCGATATGTTTATCAATTTGCTCACACAAAATAAATTGTCTTTTCATTTTTAAAGCAACAGCAGCAGTGGTTCCTGTCCCGCCAAAAAAATCCAATACAATATCACCTTCGTCTGTATGTGCCTGTATTATTCTTTCTAATAATTTTTCTGATTTTTGTCCTTTCAGTTCATCATTTTTATTGAGCATTTTTGAAACTGTTTCACCGGCAAAAGAAACTATAGCTATGCTATTTAAATTATCATATTCATTGCCATTCCAAACATCTTCAATTGGATAACTTTCTGTATCGGAATTTGCAATTTGCTTAAAATCTTTTTTTTGGATATAATATTTATTAAATTTAAGTGTCATATTATTTTTAGAATAGAACAGTATCGTATCGTGATTTCTAATCCAATTATTATCTCTAGTTTTATATCCTGAAAGCCATCCTATACGCCAAATTATTTCTCGTTGAAAATTGTTCTCACCAAAAATATTATCCATTAGAATTTTTGCATAATGAATTTGGTGATAATCTAATTGAATATATAGAGCTCCATCGTCTGACAATAAATCTTTTGCAATTTCAAGTCGATTTTTCATAAAGGTGAGCCAACTGGAATGATTAAAATTATCGTTGTATGCAAAACTATCGTTCCCCGTATTGTACGGCGGGGCTATTTAAATGAGCTTTACCTTGCCTGTAAATTCTTCTTTAAGCGAATGAAGCGCAAGTAAATTATTTCCTTTGATTATCAAATTATCGGTGATGGTATCTTCCGAAAGTCCGCGTTTCTTATTCAATTCCGCATCGCGGTTTAATTTTTTACAAAGAGAAGATTTTCCCGATTCATAACGCTTTGCGTTGCAAAATGCTTTCGGGGAAAACAAACTGTCTATTTCATCGCGGGCGAGTACCTCATTGTAAAACACTTCTCGACGTTTGCTCTTTTTTTCCGTGTATCTTTGCTCTTCTTCATCATACTCAAAATAGGTATCCAAACCGTCTTCTTTACGCTGACCGCCTTCCAGTATGCAATCTTTGAACGGAAAATTCAAAACAACTTCGCTCCAGTCTATCAATGGAATATCTCCCATATATAAACCGATTTTTTGTCCGAGGTATTTTGAGTATGAATTACAGGCGGAAGAATATTCCAAAAATTCTTTAAACCTC
>ERZ773083.2716-NODE-2716-length-10716-cov-13.276897_pt1 | contig 10716 bp, 8 predicted proteins | sample MGYA00511465_ERZ773083 | MGnify/ENA primary metagenome ERZ773083 (study PRJEB29015, sample SAMEA2738001) | human oral metagenome | biome: human oral; feature: human-associated habitat; material: dental | place: China | collected 2060 ... | reverse complement strand
TCTAAAGTTGCAATGATTTCAGTAGGGTGATGAGCAAAGTCATCAATAATTGTCGCTCCATTCACCATTTTTTCAGTGAACCGACGTTTCACACCACCAAAAGTAGCCAAATGCTCTCGAACCAAAGTCAAATCAAATCCAGCTGTATACAACAAACCAATAACAGCTGTCGCATTCATAATATTGTGGCGACCAAAGCTAGGAATCTTGAATTCTCCTAATTCTTGCTCGCGGAAAGAAACTTTAAAGCTGGAACCCGTCGTAGAACGAAGCAAATCATGAGCGACAAAGTCATTCCCTTCCTTAAAACCATAATAATAAATAGGAGCATTGGCTGTAATCCGACGTAACTCCTTGTCTTCACCGTAAACAAACACTCCTTTGCTAACTTGTTTAGCATAATCATTAAATGCATTGAAAACATCTTCTAAGCTAGTAAAATAATCTGGGTGGTCAAAATCTATATTCGTAATAATCGAATATTCAGGATGATAAGGCATAAAGTGACGCTCATATTCATCTGCTTCAAACGCAAAATATTTCGCATTGGCAGAGCCACGCCCTGTACCATCACCGATGAGATAACTAGTATCTGTAATATTTGATAAGACGTGTGCCAACATGCCAGTTGTTGATGTCTTTCCATGTGCACCCGCCACCCCCATGCTGACAAAATTACGCATAAAGATTCCAAGAAATTCATGGTAACGCCTATAAGAAATACCATTTGCATCGGCATAAGCAATTTCAAGATTATTATCCGGACGGAAAGCATTTCCTGCAATAACTTCTACATCTGCTTGAAGATTTTTTTCGTCAAAAGGCAAGATTTTAATTCCTGCTTGTTCTAAGCCACGTTGAGTGAAATAGTATTTTTCAACATCGCTTCCTTGAACTTGATGTCCCATTTGATGCAGCATCAATGCTAAAGCACTCATTCCAGAGCCCTTAATCCCAATAAAATGATAGGTTTTTGTCATAATTTCTCCTTAAATACAAAGAACATTAAATAGGTGAAATCGCGTTCACACCAAAACGTCTTTACTTTTTGTCAACATTCGATTATTTTTCTTCCAATCGTGTTAAATTTAACTCCTGCGCTATCCGACGTTCTCTTTGATTTTGCAATTCTTTTTTATTATAAATTTGACTTGTTTTTAAAAAGTCATAATTATTTTTAGATTTTTTTGGTGATTCCTTCGGCAAAGAGGTATTTACTTTGATATCTGCTAAAATATAATGATCCTGCTTTAAATTTCGACTATATTTTGATAACCCACTACCATTTTCCTTTTGGAAAAATGCTGTTGGTTGATGTGAAATAGCTGTATTAGCATTATTAACAGCAGGATGGGAGCGTTTTTTAGTTATAAAGTCTGAAGTCAAATAAGCTGCTGAGCGTTTCTTTTTTAAATCCGCTCTGGCTTCTTCTCTAGCCAATTCTGCATAGCTTTTTGGGGCAGGTTTTGCGACTTCAGCAGACGGAATAGCTGAAGCTGCTTGGTAAGCTTTCCCTTGCCCTTTTTTTACTTGACTGTCTACAATTTTCTTTACAATTGGTTCCCATTCTAAGTAATTCTTATCAACATAGTCACCATTAATATTGCTGATAAGATCACTTTCATCGTAAAGATTCATACGCGGCATTTCTGATAGCATAATCTCATCATCAGAAATCAATGGAAAAGTTTTTTCTTTCATGAGCACATTTCCTTTCAACACTTCATTATAACCTATTGGTGCTATTTTTCAAGTGTTTCTGTAGAAATTCCTAGAATTTCTCGTATTTCAGCAACAGTTAGGCTGCCACGGGATTCTGTTCCATCTAGGATAGTTGATACGAGATGACGCTTGCTTTCCTGCAATTCTTGAATTTTTTCTTCAATCGTTCCTCGCGTAATCAATCGATACACTTCTACATTTCTTTCTTGACCCATACGGTGAGCTCGACCAATTGCCTGAGACTCTACTGCTGGGTTCCACCAAAGGTCTACTAAAATAACAGTATCAGCACCAGTTAGATTCAAACCAACACCTCCAGCTTTTAAAGAGATTAAAAAGGCATCCCCTTCTCCATTATTAAAAGCATTTGTCATTTCTTGTCGATCTTTTGCTGGTGTAGAACCTGTAATTTTAAACGTCTCCATTTTCATCTTTTTCAATTCTTTTTCGATAATATCTAGCATTCCTCGGAATTGAGAAAAGATTAACACACGGTGGCTTCCTGTCTGAATCTGCTCTAATAGTTCCATCAAGCTTTCTAGTTTGCCACTCTCTCCATGATAGTCCTCTATAAAGAGCGCGGGAGTATCGCAGATTTGACGTAACCGCATCAAACCAGATAAAATTTCCATTTTGCTACGATTCAGTTCTTCCTCTGTGGAAGTAAGTACGCGTTCCTGCATTTGTTTTAGCTGCGCTAAGTAGATGGCCTTTTGACTATCTGCCAGTTCATTGCGATAAGAAACCTCAATAAGATCGGGCAGCTCTTGTAAAACATCTTCTTTCTTCCGTCGCATGACAAAAGGCTTGATAAAACGAGCGACAGTTTTTGCAGGCAGTTTCAAAAAGTTCTTTTTGCTAGGTAATAAGCCTGGCAAAACAATTTGAAAAATCGACCACAATTCGCCGAGATTATTTTCAATCGGTGTTCCAGAAAGAGCAAAGGTATTTTTGACCTCAAAGTTTCGTAAATGATGAGCGATCTTAGTCTGCGCATTTTTCATAATTTGTGCTTCATCTAAAAAGAGATAATCGAAATTCAATCGGCTATATTCTTCGACATCTTGACGAAAAGAGGCATAACTTGTAATCATCACCTGATGTCTTTCCGCAATCAAATTATCTCTAATTGGTTTTAATCCATAAATAACGGCTACATCCATTTTTGGTGCAAATTTTGTAAACTCATCTAGCCAATTGTAAATCAAACTAGATGGGGCCAAAATCAAGACGTTCGTCTCTTTTTGTAGTTTGCTACTTAAAAAGGCTATCGTTTGGAGTGTTTTCCCTAACCCCATATCGTCTGCTAAAATACCACCAAAACCATAATGATGAAGCATAGACATCCATTTGACACCAGTTTCTTGGTAATCACGCAAAACTGCTTCCACTTTCAATGGCGGTAGGGCAAACTCCTCTGGATGTGTCAAATCAAAGGCTAAATGACGAAACTCCTCCGAAAAACTCACCTTTTCTTGATCTTTGAATAATTCAGATAGCTGATAAGCAGTAATCCGCTGGGTCTGGAAAATGCCCCCTTTTCCTTTTTTTGCTCGTAAATCTTGTAAAGTTTTGCTGACTCTTTTTGTTTCGTCATCAAAAACGAGGACCTTCCCAGAACGACTGACAAAATAATCATTGGCTGAAAAAAGAGCCTCTAAAGCATCATCCACTTCCATCTGGTCAATACTTGTAAAGTCAAAACCAATGTCCAACAAACCACCATTTGTCTGAATAGAAACGGCCGGTTTTTCAATTTGGTACAAAGCTGTTAGGTTGTCTGATACCACTACCTTCCCTAAATCTTTAAAACGTGGAAGAATGGAAGTGAAAAATGAGTAGATCTCTTGTGGTTGCAAAGGAAGCCGTTTACTCACAAAATCCGCCTCAAAGCCAGCAGATAGAGTTTGTTGAAAAACTTTCTGTTCCAGTTGAAAATCACTAGCAAATGGTAATTTTTCTAACTCCAAACGACTGGTAACTATACGATCTCCATAATCAAACTGAATTTTGAGACTGATTTCTTTCGTATCCAACAATTCAAACTCAAACGCTGGGACAAATGTATGAATCACCAAACTTTCCGGTGCATGAATAGAGCCGAGTTTTTGAAATTCTAGTAATCCTGAAGCCAGTTTCGCTTGATCACTTGTATCAAATTGAAGCCGTTTTTTCCGATCAGTATCCACAGGTAATTCTCGAATCACCCGAATAATACGCTTTTGCTGTTCCGTCAGTTGGAAAAAATGATTTCCATAAAAAATAAAGTCCCCATCGTATAGGATTTTATAATTTTGCTCTGTAATGACAAGTTCAAAATAATCCGAATTTTCCTCTACTTTGAAATTATAAATTCCTACTTCGGCATGTAAATCTTGAAAAAAAACTTCGTCATAGTCATAAAGACTGTATTCTAAGCGGAAATGTGGCAAATTCATAAGTCGGCTCACACCTTCTTCAAATAAACTAGACGGAAAATAAAGATGTCTAGCAGCATTTGGAAAGATAAAAGAAGCATCTTGAGTTTGCTGATAAGAAACAAGCCCTCGTAAAAACTCAATCACCTCTTGGCTAGCCTCATCAAAGGCTGCTAACTGGATTTTTTCGTAATAATGCTTGCCAATTTGATAATAATCACCTTTTTCAACAATTTTTAAAAAAGCACAAATATCTCGAACAACATAGGAGCGCTCATCTGGCAAACGGCTGATGCGCAATGTCCACAAAAATTGTCCTGTATAATCATCTTCTTGCCCAACGGCAGATAATTCGTACCGAATAGCTACATCTTCTGGTGGAAGAATCCTATCCAAGAAAAGACTCCCAAAAGAAACTTTCGTTTGAGTTTCTTCTGAATTTGTCTGTTCTTCTTCCAGGTTGGTCAAAACAATTTTCCCTTCGGGATCATTTTTCAGAAAATATTCTACCCCTGCTAAATGAGCACAATATTTCTTCTTTTGGAAAAAATCACAAGCACAAAAAATAGCTTCATCATTCAAACTATATCGGAGATTATGATTTTCCACTCGGCTATAAATCATCTGATCTTTCACCTTGAGAATTTCAATTTTCCCTGCTTCGTAAAGAGCTATCCCTTCTGTCCGAATCTTCCCAGGAATTAATTTTGCCATAAGTACCACCTTTATTTTATCTATTCATTATATCATATTTTCAGTATAAAGAAAAAAAGCAAGGTTTTTCTTGCTTTCTTTTAGAAAATGTTTTCTTTGATTGTTATAGTATTTCGTCCTATTTATATTCTTTCTTACATAAACACATCAGATTAATCACCTCATACTGCCACTACTATTTTTATGTTATGTTTTGTTTAGCTAGCTCCGCCCTATTTCCGCCTTCTGGCAATCAAGTGAATCGGAGTTCCTTCAAAAACGAATGCCTTACGAATCTGATTTTCAAGAAAGCGCAGATAAGAAAAATGCATCAGCTCTTCTTCGTTGACAAAGATAACAAAAGTCGGTGGTTTGGTTGTAACTTGCGTCCCATAGAAGATTTTTAGTCGTTTGCCTTTATCAGTCGGTGTTGGATTGATGGCGATGGCATCCATGATGACATCATTGAGTACTGCAGACGGTATACGGGTATTTTGACTCTGACTAATTTGTTTGATCATGTCCGGCAACTTATGTAGACGCTGCTTGGTTAGAGCTGAGACAAAGATAATCGGTGCATAAGAGAGATACTGAAATTGATTACGAATATCTGCTTCCCAAGTTTGCATGGTCTTATTATCCTTTTCCAATGTATCCCATTTATTAACAACGATAATAATTCCTTTGCCCGCCTCATGAGCAAAACCTGCGATACGCTTATCGTATTCGCGAATCCCTTCTTCAGCATTGAGTACCATGAGTACCACATCAGATCGGTCAATTGCTCGCATAGCCCGCATAACAGAGTACTTCTCAGTATTTTCATAGACCTTACCAGACTTGCGCATGCCAGCGGTATCAATCATGGTAAATTCTTGACCTTCACCGTCTGTAAAAACCGTATCAATTGCATCACGAGTAGTTCCAGCCACAGGACTAGCGATGACACGTTCTTCTCCCAAAATCGCATTGATCAAGCTAGATTTACCAACATTGGGACGACCGATGAGACTGAATTTGATCATATCAGGATTTTCAACCACTTCTTCCTTCGGTAGATTTTCAACAATTGCATCTAGGACATCCCCCGTACCAATTCCATGAATGGAAGAAACAGGATAAGGCTCTCCTAAACCAAGAGCATAAAAATCAAAAATTTCACTCCGCATCTCAGGATTATCTACTTTGTTGACGGCTAGAATAATCGGCTTATGTGTCTTGTAAAGCATGCGTGCTACGTATTCATCTGCATCTGTAATGCCTTCTTTTCCTGACACTACAAAAACGATGACATCTGCTTCTTCCATAGCAATCTCCGCTTGATGCCTGATCTGCTCCATAAAAGGTGCATCTACATCATCAATCCCACCTGTGTCAATCATGCTAAATTTACGATTCAGCCACTCAGCCGTTGCATAAATACGGTCCCGAGTTACTCCTTCAACATCCTCAACAATAGAAATCCGCTCTCCAGCAATCCGATTAAAAAACGTTGATTTGCCAACATTGGGACGGCCAACAATAGCAATGGTTGGTAAAGCCATAGTATTTCTCCTTACATTATTATATCTCTAATAATTATGTGATGAGTTTCAGTTTCCTGTATATTCGTCACTATAATATTTTAAAATATTTTTCTTTGTTAACTATCATTTAATTAAGATTACTCTCTCATCGCACTCCAATTAAGATATCTGTATAAGTTTTTTCCTCATCAACTCTCACAACAAAAAACGGTGGTGTACGATCTTCTAAGTCATTCTCCACAATAAATGAAACAATCTTCGATAAGCCTGCTTCAAATCCCTTTTCACTATCCCCTTCAACTCGACTGCCTACCATATCTAACACTTGAAAATAAGTCTGGTAACTATACTCTTCTTGCAAAGCATATATCTGTTCTTCTTCAACAGGTACAAAAACCTGAATCACCATATCGGTTTTAACAGTAATATCCGTCAAGATAGCATAAAAGAGAGAATCTTTAATATGATATCCCGCAGATAAAACCGTTGTAAGGAAGTCAGAAAAAGCATCTGAAAATTCATCATAGTCCATTTGGTAATAACGTGAAATTACATTCGTATACTGCAATGATTGATTGACTCCTACTATCATATCAACTCTCCTTTAGCGGAATAATCAAATCCACCCAATACTCTTCAAATACTCGAATAAGAATCAAAATAATCCGATCTTCATATTCCAATCTCTCTTGCTCTAAATAAGTCTTCATGTCTTCAATAGCTTTACCAGCATGACCATCAAAAGGAGTTCGCTCTCTTAATGCCTTTTTTATGGAGAAAGAATCCAACCATTTTGCTTGTTCATTTCCTTCTACTTCAGCATTTACAGGGATATAAATAGTGACTAATTGCTCATCCTCTTTAAAATCACTCAATCTAAACTCTGCCATAGTCGGACCATTTTTATAATATCCTTCCTCAAACAACTGGTCTTCATATTCTTCAATCAAATCCATAAAAATATCCATTGGGATTTGTCCTTGGGTTACAAGCAACCCTTGAGTTTGCAATGACATGATGTCCATTCCAGTCTCCTTTTTTAAAAAATTAATTTCAATTAAAACTTTTTCTATTCCTACTTTTCTTCGTCTTTTCTTTGGCTTTCAATGTAGTCAATGCCCTCCCATAGCGCTTATCATCTTGTGGAATAGCCTGCCAATAATCAAATACGCGAGTGAAATGCAGAAAAATCCCATGAGAAAATGCAGACATCATAAAAGCAGTAGCATATATAATATAGTGCTCATTTTTAGAAATTTCGGCATACAAAATACAAAGAAAGATTCCAATAAGACAAATCCAATACCACCCCATTAAAATAACAGAATGAGGTTTCGGCCGATCCATTGGATCAATTTTTAATAATGCCATAAAAACAGCTAACCACAACCAGCCTAATGGTGCTGAAGCTGTTACTATGATACAAGAAATAATCAAGTCTTTCAACGTTCCACTAAATAAAATGGTCGTAAAAAAGGGAACCATATAAAGATTTGCTATACTCGTCAAATACATAATCAAAAGTGGCCAATCTGAATCTACCCAAAATTTAATGAAAAAGCCAAAAAGATCTATCAAAAAAATCATAAGCGCTATTAGGCAAAATATCCAGCCTGCCTGATAACTGAAGGAGTCTTTAGAAAGACCTCCAAAAAGTAAAATAGCAAAAATAAATAGACCTCCAAAAAAATACCAAGAAATAGCAGTTAAAAAAGAGTGGGGGCTGTATTTAGATTGCACAAAGCACCCTCGTATAAACTTTTCTATATAACTCATTAAAATCCCTAACTTTAGCTTTTGTCTTTCTTTGTCTTTTCTTTGGCCTTCAATGTAGTCAGTACGCTCCCATAGCGCTTCCCATCTTGTGGAATAGCCTGCCAATAATCAAATACGCGAGTAAAGTGCATGGTAATAAAAGGTGAAAAAGAAGACATTAAAAAAGTAGCCGCATAAACTCCATAAAATTCCTTACCAGTAATTTCAGTACAAATAAAACTTACAAAACTTCCTGCAATCGTTAACCAATAAAATCCAAATAATAAAAACGGATGGGGTTTGGGTTGGTCCATTGGATCAATTTTAAAAAGTGTCATAATAAAAATAAACCATAGCCATCCTATAGGAGCCGATATAGTTACTATTATCAAAGAAATAACTAAATCTTTCAGACTTGCATTTACGACAACTGCTGCAAACAAAGGAACCATATAAAGACTAACTATACTTGTCAAATACATAATCAAAAGTGGCCAATCTGAATCGACCCAAAACTTAATGAAAAAGCCAAAAAGGTCTAATACAATGATAATTAAAGCTAATATACAGAAAATTGTTGTTATTTCATATCGGAACGTCCCTCTTGGAGCATGACCCCCTAAAAATACAATAACAAAAGCATAAAATAACCCAAACGAATAGGAACCTATCGCAGTTAAAAATGATTTTGGACTATATTTAGGCATTGCAAAACACCCTCGTATAAACTTTTCTATATAACTCATTAAAATAATTTCCTTATTGCCTTTCTTATACTCTTGATTCCTTGAGACGCAATATGCTTAGCACTACTAAAAAACTCCCTAACTTCCTTTGAGTCAAAAACATATTTGTTAACAAAATGCGTAACAGCTATTCCTGCTACAACTCCTGCCACTATCGGAGCAGCGCCCACCATACCAGCGGTAACAGCAGCTGCTGTTCCAGCGGTTGCAGCTAACCCATAAGCAGTCGTGGAAGCTGCAGTCTGAGCAGCGATCTTAGTTGTATCTATTACTGTCCCTGCACCCTGTGCAGCAAGGTATTCTCCTGACCCCTGTTGCAAGCCTTGCTTTCTGGCAATCTTATCCGTTTCTGTAAAACCAGTCACTACATCTCCTGCTGCAACAACACCATTCAAAATCGGAACTGTTCTACCAACTCCTTTAGCTGCTTTAAACTCCTTAATCACCTTGGAGGCTCCCAACCATTTAGCTCCCTCTTTTGCTTCCTTCGCACCAACTTTTAAGGCACTCTTGCCAATTACTTTCCAATCTAATTTTACACCTTTTAACAGCGCTTTAGAATCTAACAACCCTAATTCTTTTAAAAGCTTTGTCTTGTCTTTTAGATGACTAGCAAATTTCCCTTTATTACTTGTGAGATAGGTAAATGCTTTCCCTGCTTTCTTTCGATTTTGATTGATAAACTTGTCAATTCCTGTTAAACGGTCTATCCAATCTTTGCCATGCTTCAAGACAAACTTTCCTTGACCATTTCTCATCAGTCTATCTAATTGATAAATACGCGTAGAAAGATATAATTTTTTTAAATTTTTCCAGGTCTTAAGTCCTGACTTTCCTACATAGAGAGTTAAGTCATACCCTATTGCTAGATAGTCTCTCTTACGCTTCGATGGATTCAAAATTTTAGCCAACTCATTTTGTAAAGCAAGTCGATAAACTTGAGAATTACTCTTCTTTTCGGCTTCCGCAATACTCGTCACAAAATCTGTTCTCTGATAATAACTAAGCGCCTTCTTGTTAGTATAACCTAAATCTTGAAGAGCGCTTAGCTGTCTCAATTCCTTCGTCTGCGCTGCCATCATCTCCTCAAATGAAGATCTGCTGTGCATTTGATTAAAAGCCGCCATCTTACTTTCTGTATCCGTTAATACTTGCTTCGCCGCATGTAAATCTTGTATGACTTGGCTCGTTGAAGGATTGGCCAGCTCGATAATGTCCGCAATACTTTCATAAATAGCTGCCGTATCGCGTTGAATGACAGAAAGTCCCTGCTCAATGCCAGAAAAGGGCTTCTTTAAATCTCGCAAGGCATCTGTATCAATAATAGCTCTATTGCTTGTTTCACCGACCGTATCTTTGAATGTTTGAAGCAGAGTCGTATAATCCTTAGATAAGACAGACAGAGCCGTGAGATAATTCGTCATAAGAGGGATTTGATGATTCTTCAACTTGGCATCAATCGCTGTTTTTACTTTTCCTTGCAAAGCTTCACTATCTGCCAGGGCTTGGAGGTAGTCTCTAGCTGATTGAATCGTACTTTTAACATTTTTGACAGAAGAATCTAGCGCGGCTTTGTTCTTATACAGTTCATCCAAGTCGATTTTCATAGCTTACCTCCTACGTCTTAGCCAAGCATTTCTTATCTAGTGTACTATATTTTTTATGAAAAGAAAACCAATATAAGTGTATACTCCAAATTTTTTGTAACCTCAAGATCCAAATCATGAAGCCTGGTCAAAACCTAGCTGCTTTCGAAAGACAAAGAAAAACGAACTTTCATAGTAAGCTCGTTTATTTATTTCTTAATACAAATCAAGATAATTATCTACTTCCCATTGGGAAACAAAGGTTGCATAA
>ERZ773083.2707-NODE-2707-length-10733-cov-42.943060_pt1 | contig 10733 bp, 9 predicted proteins | sample MGYA00511465_ERZ773083 | MGnify/ENA primary metagenome ERZ773083 (study PRJEB29015, sample SAMEA2738001) | human oral metagenome | biome: human oral; feature: human-associated habitat; material: dental | place: China | collected 2060 ... | reverse complement strand
GTAAATAATGCCACTTGCCGATGGGGTGGGATATAAATTATTCGGTTCGTAAATAATGCCACTTGCCGATGGGGTGGGATATAAATTATTCGGTTCGTAAATAATACCCGCCAATTATGGCGGGTTTTTTAGGAGTTATATATGGTATTGATCGCTGGTCAAAGTTATCATTTAAAGGATGATTTTTTTAATTTAGTTAATGATGATAAATTGATGTCTAATAAAGAAAATGGAGGATACAGACCTCATTTTTGTGCTATTCAGGATAGAACAGATAGTAGCATTTTTTGGATGATTCCTATTTCATCTAAATACGATAAGTATCAGCGTATTTATCAAAGTCAAGTTAATAGGTATGGTAAATGTGATAAAATTGTTTTGGGGACATTTGCAGGGAAAAACCATGCATTTTTAATCCAAAATGCATTTTGTATTAAAGAGAAATATGTTGACCATGTGCATACTGTTGGAGGAATTCCAGTATCTATTCATGCAGGGGTAGTGGCTGAAATAACATCTAAATTAAATAATTGTTTGGCTTTAAAGCAAAGAGGAGTGAATTTGTTTTATCCAGATATAGACATGATAAAGAGTAAGATGTAATAATAGAAAATAGGAATCATTCCTATTTTTTTGTTATTATTGTATTATAAAATAATGGGCGGTGTATTATGAGCGAAAAAATGACTGTACTCAATATTAGGATGAGTACAAAGGAAAAAGAAGAACTAAAGGAAATAGCAGTACAAAATGGAGAATCGATCAGCTCTTACGCTAGAAAAATACTTTTTCAAGACGATAACACAGGCGACTACAAAGATAATACGATTGTAATACAGGAGAAAGATGAGCGTATATCAGACCTGAAAAATCAAATAGATGATTACAAGAAACAAATTGATCAGCTACATACTATCATTTTGGCAACTCAGAAAGATAATCAGTTGCTGATTGAGCAGAAGACAAAGAGATGGTGGAAGTTCTGGAAGTGAGGTTTTCGTAACAACTCTCCTTTCGAACCGCAAAAAAAGTTGATCATCAGACTGCCAGCAACCGCAAGACACAAAAAAGCCCACTCTGGAAAGTAAAAAGTGGGCTTACTGCTTTTGATTGCAAAGTATAACTCAAGAATGGAAAGGTTATAACATTTCAAAAGCAATACCAGTATACCAAAAAAAGCCAACCGATAAAGGCGTTCGGAGAGGTGGCAACTTTTGAAGATTTTCGAGGGTTCTATACTTGCGACGGTTTAACTAATCAGCCAATGAAATTCTTCGTTTGTGATTTATATAAACATCATTTTAATGAACTTGGGGTGTTCAAGAAATCTTATCAATTAGGGGGTAAAATAAATTGGAAATAAAATCAATTATTAACATATAATTGTTTGACTTTTTGTTTTTTAGAGAGTAGAATCAAATTGAAGATGATCCCTATACAATAGAATCTTATTGGAGGTGTTTATTAAAAAGAGAATTTGTTTTGTTGCTTTGTTTTATTATTGAAGAAAGAGTGAAAACGATGAAAAAATTATGCAAAGTTATTACAATTTTTATTGTAGCTGTTTTTACTGTAGTTCATTTTTCTTCGTTGACTGTCTTTGCGGATAGTTTTGAAGAGACAACGTACATAACATCTGATATGGCATACTCATTTTCTGATTTAAATGATATTGCTAAAAAAAGTTGGGATATAAAGAATGGACAAGAGGTAAACAACTATAAACAGTTGGCTATAGCTTCTTTATCAAATATAATATTGCATTCGGATGTAGAAAATTTGAATGTGGATGATGTTAGAGTTGTGAAGACTCGTGTAAATGGGAGCGAGTATACTTCAGTTAATTTTGGTATTAAAGGAAGTTATAGCTTATTGAGTAATGTAAACTTACTTTTTGATTCGAATAATAAACTAGAATATTATACCGAAACTCTTATAACTAGAAGTCAGACCAATACATTCAATATTCAAGTTTTTGCAAACGGGTCATTACTTGAAGATAAAAAAACGGATATACCTTATCTGACTAATACACAGATCAGAGAAGGATTAGAGGGATTAAAGAATTTGAAATATGAACGAGAAAATCGAGACGTTTGGGCAGTTGCAGGATGTATTACAGCTGTTGCGGGATTAAATGGGCTTGTAGCTAAGCTGATTGCTGGAACATGTGTTGCAGCTTGTACAGCAGCACCGATAGGAGGAGCTGTTTGTGCTGCTTGTATTGGCGGAGTTTGTGCTATAGGCGCTGCTGATATTGCTGGTATTGTTTCTTGTTTTAACTATTAACTTATGATTGATAAATCTAAAAAGAAAAAAGTTGATAAAAATCTTATAAAGGTTTTACTTGTATTTGTAATAGGGACCATTTTGATATTATTAACTCCTATACTTTTTCGTTTTTTTATAGTTAAGTAAGTTTGAAATAAAAAATAGTAGAGCTTGTTCTGAGGAACAGGCTCTACTATTTTTTGACACCCCAAAGTATATATAAAGTAATTATAAAGCATGTCTGAAAGTAACTCCTTTAGAAAAAACTTTTTTCCGAAAAATGCTAATTTTTCGGAAAATCATATGATACGCCAAAAAGCAAGCTCCGCCTTAGAGCCTGTAGCGATTTCAAGCGGTAGATAGTACACAAAAGAAGCTGAAAACGCCTCAGAATTGCCCTCTCAGCACCAAAAATACGCTTTTTCTGCATGAATAAACTAAAAAAGCACCCCATTTCTGTATAATCGGGGGCGCTCATAAGAGACTAGCTTATTTAGTTAGACTCTTTTTGTGTTGCTTCGTTCTGTATTGTTTCATGGTAAAGTTTGCAGGCTCGTAGCAAGTCAAGTAGCCTAGCTGAAAAAGTTCCTGCTTCTTGTCTGTCCGCTTTTTCCGTGGTAAAGACATTGGGAAAGTCTCCACTTTTTCATCTCGCTCCTGCTCAAGCAGTATAAAGCAGTTGATATTGTGCGCTTCACGTTTGCCTGCTTCAACATTATAAAAGTTAAGGCGATAGCTATTTCCGTGACTTGCGCCTACGCTGACTGCTTGATCAGCGTCATAGCCTTCTAGTTTGCTTTCAATCTCTTTCCGCTCGTCCATTATCATTTGAACACCTTCGAGAGCGCTAGCTTTATCTTCTTCGTTCATCTCTTCGATTTTTTTGAGAGGTTCTTCAAGCATATCTTCGTAGTAGTCGGCGACAGCTTCTCTCACTTCTTCAACTGAATAATACTTAGTAGACTTGGCTTCTCGTATTGAAATCGTGCAATCTTCAGCATTTTGATAGCGTTGGACGTGGATTTGATACTGCTTTTTCAATTTTGGGTGGCGATACTTCTTCAAGAGAGCTTCCAGCTTCTGCTCTAGCTCGTCAAGCTCTTGTTTGGGCGCCATAATAACGTATTTGCCCATTTTGCCTTGTTTTTTCAACGTTTCAGACATTGTTACTTCGCCTGATTTTTTAAAGCCGATATAGTCGCCATACTTGCTTACAAGCTCTTCTACTTCTTCTACAAGCTCGAAATAAGGCTTCACGGATTGCATTTGTTCATCTGTCATTGTTTTTTCACTCCTTTCTATTTTACCTAGCTTAATAATTTATCTAACTTTATTATACCACTTTTAAAGCTCTTTAGCAAGTGTAAAGGCGCTTGGTTGAGCGATTTTCAAGATACTAGATTATTAAGCTAGTATCTAGAGGGGCGCAAAAAAAAAGAGGGTTGAACCCTCCAAAAAATAAAAATGAAAGACCTCTCTATAAAGAGAAGTAAGGTACTTTTATTATAGCTCATTGATGAACTAAAGTCAAACAATAAAAGAGACTAACTAAATAAGTTAGTATCTAAAGGGTCGCAAAAAAAGCGGAGGCGTTAGCCCCTGCTTATTCTTTTTCTTCAAGTGTATCTAGTCTTCCTAAAAGTTCCCATTTTTTAGCTTCTAGCTCGTCTCGTTTTGCCAAAGCCTCGTCTATCTCTTTTTGTCTTTTCTCACGTTCAGCGATACCCTCCGGCTTGTCAAAAATTTCCATAGCTATTTGGGTTTCTATAAGTTTCTCCATAAAATCAGGGGCTAAAATGTTATTTTCTTGCTTATCTGCATTGTCAGGGTGCATACTGCTCCAATTAGGGATATTTGTTTCAGGCTCTTTTACTGCCTTTGTGCCTGTCTTTTCAGCATTGTAGAAAGTCTCTACATCAGCTAAAGTCTTCAATCCTGCTTCACTCCACTGTTCGACTACTTTTAGCAAGTAGGAGAAAGTTTTACCGCCATATTCTACGAAAAGTTTTTGCGCAAAATTCAGGATTGGCAAGCGCTCGTCAGCATTGAAAACATCAGCAAGCTCTTTAGTTTTTGTTTTTTGCCCTTTTGTGGCGCTTACGCCAGTTGCTTTTTTGAACCCGTCAAAAAATTGATCCAACGTTTCAACGTTGCTTTCAGGCGCTTGGGGTGCAGGTTTTGCTGTTGCTTCGCCTTCGATTGTCGTTTTGTTGTTGCCTCGGTCGCTTACGATTGTCATTTCAAAACCTAGCACTTTACGCCCTTTTTTTATGACTTTCAGAGAAGCCTCTACGTCTTCTTGCTCGTTAAGCTCCTCCATGCCGACCTTTAGACAGTCTCTTCTAAATCGTGCAGGTTCCATGCGCTTACCTTCGCCCAAAAACCAATCTTGCCAATCCTCTACGCTCGCTTGGATAATCGTTTCACGTTTCCACTCTTTCAAAACTTTTCCGTCTTCCGTTTTCACTGTACCTTTTCTGCGATAAGAAGCCCATAGCTTAATTAAAACGATTGTGTATTTAGAGCGTAGCTTAGAAAGCTCTTCTAGCTTGAAAGCGTAAAATTTCTTCTTCAAATCAAATAGCAACGGCTGAGCTCTTTTTGAAAAGGCAAAGGTCACTTCCCCAGTCTTCATGATATTGATTTCTTCAAAAAGTTCAGTCATAGAAACACCTATGATTTCTTGCGTTGGGTCTCCGTCTTGATAAATAGGCAAGAGCAAAGGTGTATCATACTTTAGCTTTTTCAAAGAGTTCCCAAGACGCTTAAAGTTTGCTCCGGAGGAGCTATCCAAATCAAAATACTCTACCATATCTCGAATGTTCGTAGTGTATAGCGTCTCTTTGTCGTCATCTTTTTTCACAAAGCTAGTACAGTAGTCAAGCACCCTATGCTCAAAAAGACTTAGCTTCCCGAAAGATTTTGCGAGTTCATTTGCTTGCGATACTAGATACTTTCCTCTCATAACTTCCGACATAATCAATTCAGTTCCTTTTTTACTCATACAAACTCCTCAATTCATTGATATAAAAGCATTATATCACTATACTTGAGTATAGTCAAGAGTTTTTATAAAAAATCCTCAAGTATTGCGGACTTTTTTCTCAAGTATTGCGGACTTTTTTCTCAAGTATTCTTGCCTTTTGCGGACTTTTTTCTCAAGTATTGCGGACTTTTTTCTCAAGTATTGCCCCCACGAACGTTGATTTGACGGCATTTTTGTATCCCCTAAATATCTATTAAATAAATAGATAATCTAAATAGTAATAAATATCCTCCTCTTCCTCCTCCGTTAGGAGGGGGAAGGATTGAGGAGGAGATTTCCCCTAGGAAATGTTGAAATAAAGGCTTTTTTAAAGAAAAGGTATAAAAAGCTATAAATTTTTTCTAAAAAAGATTATATCTGATACTTGAGAAAAAAGTCCGTGCTCCTAACTTAATGATGCTAGCTTATTAGTCTATCTTTTTAAAGGCTAGCAAGGCTCCGCCTTTCAGAGGCAGGAGGAGCTACGCTCCTTTATTAAGCCAATTCTACTACACCCACAAAACAGCTTTATCAAGCTATCTTACACCCTGCACCAGACCCCTAAAAAGCAAAATCGCTTTTTTAGCTCAAAATCCTTATTGTTAAACATAAAATTAGAACTTAATAGCAAAATCGATACAAAGTACCACCCCACCCAAAACAACTTCATTTTCATAACAAATTATTAAGCTCTGAGAGCTTGAAATGGACGCTAGCGTTTTAGCCCCCTCTAAAATCGACTTTAAGAGCCTCTTTTTGGAAAGTGGGTATAAAAGTACCACCCACACCCAAAAACGCCTCTATGAGCCTCCTAGAACCTCTCAGAGCCATCTCAGTCACAAAGCTCCTCAAGCAAATCCGAGTGGCGCTTTTCTTATGTAGATATTAGATAAATAAGCTAGTCTCTTAAACTCTATTAACGCTTATTAAAATATCTTTTTATCTCTTTTAATAAAATAAATAGACTAAGACAAAGACAGACCGAAAACCAAAAAATCAGCAAATCAAGCACTAAAAACATGAGCACTACACCAATAAAATAAAGCCGATAGGATAGCAAGATAGTGCACATTCTCGCCCTACCTAGGTAGGTATAAAGCTAGATATATCAAGACTTTATCCCTTTGCTCCTTATCCTTTTAAAATCTCTTTTTATATACTATTGATAAAGGTGTTTTATCTTTTATAACAATGTATCTATACCTTTCTTAATGATAGCTATTTATATCATTAAAAAAGATAATATAATTTTGTTTAAATCAGATAAAATATATTTTAATAAAAATATGGAGCTTTCGAGACAGACCAAAACCCCATATAAAAGAAGATTTTAAAAAAGATAGATATATTCTATTAAAATCTTTATATCATCTTTTTCAATCACACAAAAAAATAAAGCGCAGAAATCTGTTATATTATTAAAGAATGAAAAAGAAGATTTTAATAAAACAAATTAGAGAAATAAGAAAACCGATTTTTTCAAAAATAAGCAAGCCGATCTCTCAAAAAAATGATTTTTTATCTATCGAAAAATCACACGCAAGAACGAGAAAAGTGCCAATTCTTGCACCTAGCTAGACAGATAAAAAGCTAGTTATATCAAGGATTTATCTATCTTTTTGCCTCTTGTTATTTAGATTATAAATGATACAAAATTATATCATTAAAAAACTTTTATTTATTTTATTAAAATCCTTTACAAATCTTTTTCAATATGGTATACTTGTATTATAGAAAAATGGAAAATAAGATTTACAAAAAACAAATAAAACATTTTAATAATACACGGAGGTTCAGAAAATGAACAAGCAACAACACAACAACAAGCCAAATCATCAGCAACCAAAGCACCAACCAAAACAAGCTTTTGGCGCACCGAAGACAAAAAATATCGAGGTAGTAGACCCTTTTGAGGAGTTTGCTGAACCAAAAAAGGCACCAGAGCAACCAGAGCAACCAAAGCAACAAGAGCAACAGAAAGCGCCTGCGGAGGCAGGCAAGACCCCGAGCGAAGCCCCTGAAAGCCAAGAGGTTAATAAGGCAGAGACACCAAAAGAAGCCCCTACTAGGCTAGAAGTAGCCATGAAAGAAGGGCAAATAGGAGTACATATACCTGAACTAGAGCAAGCGAAGCCAAAAAGCTCTAAAAAAGGGCGCAGTGGTCGCAAGGCAAGACAAACAGATGAGCTTGAAACAGAAGCTGGAATGGCGCTTAAAAAGCACCTTTTGCATGAAAAAGAAGTCCTAGAGCTTACTTATAAATCAATGAATAAGAAGGTTTTGCTGAACTTAATGGCGCAACAAATCCTAACAAATCATGGAATTTATGAAGATACCGCTCCAGTCATTCTTAATTATCTATGGGAGAACTCTTTAGAAGTCAAAGGCACTCGTGCATATCTCGGTACGCTCCAACATACAGCAACGGAGCTAGGTGCAAGCTACTCGAACGTGCAAAAGGTAATCAAAAAATTGATCAGCGTTGGACTACTTGAGAAGGTAAGCAAGTTCTTGGTTTTTGGCGAGCTTTTGGTAAGCTTCTATAGCAGTTTAACTGACAATATGCAGATTGTCCTAACTTTTGAGCATACGCAAGAAGAGCAAATGGAAGCAATCGACAAAGACGGGCACATCAACGAAAGTATGGCGAACTAGGAGGCAATGCGATTATGCTAAATATTCCTGAACTTGATTTATCTGAACTTATGAAAGAATATGACAGTTACGACAGAAGCGGAAAAGAATTTTGTGCACGTTGCGGAGCGGAACTAGATGAAAGTGAGAGCTACCTCTGCGACTTTTGCAGATATGATGAAATGACAAATTAGAGGCGTAGCCCCTCGGATAAAAAGAGACTAACTTAATAAGCTAGTCTCTTTTTTGCGCATTAAAGAAAAGGCTAGCTTACGCTAGCCGTGGGGCTAACGCCAGTAGCCTTGCTTCTTCTGTCTGATAGCTTCTTGGTGCCTTTGCTCTCGCCGTTCGATTTTTGCAGCCAGCTCTTCTTTTTCTCGTGGTTTCAAGTATTTATCAAGCTTCTCTCTAAGCTCCTGCTCTTCTTTAAGCTCTTCTCTGAGATTGTCTCTCTCGGTGTAAAGTTCAAAAAGCTCGTCGTTTTGACTATCTACCTTATCCTCTAGCTCTGTAACTTTTGCCTTGAGTGATTGATACGCCTTTTTCCATTTATTGATTTCAGCGGTCATTTTCGCTTCTAAAGCCTTATAGACACTTGTTTCTTGTATTGTAGATACTATATCAGTAGCAAAATCCTTTAAGCTGTCGAAAAAGCCAGCCCTCTGCTTGAGGTTTTTGTAGTGTTCTTTTTTAAGAATAACCTCATCAGGATTAAGCTTGTTTGGTCTAACGTTCTCGTCGTTATATATAACTCTGCTCGCTTTCTCAATCCCCTGTAGAGCCTTCATTCTTCTCTCTATGAAGTTTGTTTGTTGGTCATAGTTTTTCGTTTGCTCGTCTAAAAGTCTTGCGTTGTGGTCAAGTTGAGCTTGCTGACGGCTGATATATTGGTCTTTCTCAGCTATAGCTTTATCCTTATTGGCTAAAGCTTGCTCTTTGGCTTCTAGTTGAGTTTTCAGTTTCTCAGCTTCTTCTTGTACTATCTTTTTCTCGCTTTTTAGGCGTTCGACCTCGGCTTTGAGGTTCTGCGCCTCGGTTTGTGCCTGCTCCTTGGCTTGTTTGGCTTCTAGCGCTTCCTGCCGTGCTTGGTGTGCGGTAGCTCCAGCTTTTTGCGACCTCGCTTGCTTGTCAGCAAGCTCGCCTTCTAGTTGCTCCAGCTCGCTTTCTTTGCTCTTTACCTTACTTTCTAATTTTTGATTAAAATCAGTCAGCGCCTGCGCTTGCTCCATTGCCCGTTTTTTTAGTTCTTGGTCTTTTTGGCTATATTCTTGTTCTAGTGCTCCAATTTCAGCTTCTTTGGCTTTTGCTTGCTCCTCTAGTCGCTTCACTTCCTTGTATGCTTGAACGTTAGCAATATCATTGGTTTTGCCGAGTTTGCGTGTAATGCCGATTTCATTGATAATCTTTTCTACTCGCTCTACTTCCGCCTTACGAAAGGCGATAAAAGGCGCTTTACTCTTGCCTTTATATCCCATTTGGTCCAAAGCTTTGGACCAGCTCGGTTGAGTAGAAAGTCCATTTTTGTAACCGTGGGCGAGCGGAATAAAATTTATATGAGCGTGCGGCGCTCCTGCTTCATCTAAATGCACCGTAGCATTATATACGTAGATATTATCTTTATTTGATTTCATAAAGTCTTCTACGTATCTTGCTATCGCTTGCCCTGCTACTTTCTTATCTTCATAAGAAAGCATATCCCAATCCTCTTTAGAGCCTACTCCGATGATCATTTCCTTCTGAGTATTGAGTGTTTTTGATTGTTGCACGTGCTTATAGTAGTTACTTATCTGTCTGCATGGCTTCTTGCCTTCGTTGTACTTCGCTAAATCATCGTCGAAAAGCTTCTTATATGCTTCGGCTATCGGCTCCTGTTTGATGATGATATTGTCTTTCGTCCTCTCTCTGATGATATGACTATGAGCAGGCTCTAGATACTCTTCTTCGGTCAGCGTTCTGTTATTATGGCGTATACTCGTTTGACCTGCTTCCATTTTCAGAGATATAGTCATCTCGGGCATTCTATCCACCTCCTTTGATAGCTTCAGTATAGCACTTTGCAAAAATTTGTAAATTGATATAAAGTATCACTTTTTGAAAAAATGTATTATTAAAAAGGCGAATTCATATCATTCAAAAACACAAAAATATAGAGATGAAAAACTCACTTTACCCATTTTAACAACATAGAAAAAAGAGGCTAACGCAAGAAAGTTTCGCTTTTAAAAAAGCGACTCCGACCGATGTCGGAGAGGGGCGAGGCTACGCTATTTCGCCCCAAAAGTAGCCATCGTTCACGATAGCTACGTTTTAGAAGTTTTGTACCTCCTTCGGAGGATACAAAACATTCAAAACGCCCTTGCAGGGGGCTTTGAGGGAGTACCCTCTTTTGGTTTCACCAAAATTCACCCCCAAAAAAATTTTTCGAACCGCAAAAAATTTTTTTCATCGCTCGCATTTTTGCCAAAAAAATTTTTTCGTTTTTCAAACAAAAAAATCGGCAAAAGCTCCGCTCTGTCGGTTGGTCGATACCAACCGATGAGCCTGCCTCCACATATTTTTTCGAACCGCAAAAAAATATGCTTCGCAGTCTCCAGCACGCAAAAGCCACAAAAATCCTTTCTTCAAAATTCCTTAACGCTCTAGAAAATCTGAAAAATTTTAACAAATAAATTACAGAGTATAATCCATTCTCTTTTTTAAAAAACACTTGACATAACACTATGTTTTACAATATAATTAAGATGAAAAGTAAATAATGCCACTTGCCGATGGGGTGGGATATAAATTATTCGGTTCGTAAATA
>ERZ773083.2706-NODE-2706-length-10739-cov-10.814957_pt1 | contig 10739 bp, 7 predicted proteins | sample MGYA00511465_ERZ773083 | MGnify/ENA primary metagenome ERZ773083 (study PRJEB29015, sample SAMEA2738001) | human oral metagenome | biome: human oral; feature: human-associated habitat; material: dental | place: China | collected 2060 ... | reverse complement strand
GGGCGCGACCGCACCACCCGCACCCGCATTCGACCCGCAGCACTCCGGATCTCCGGCGGCGCAGGAGCATCCGGCCGACGACACCTACGTCCAGGTCACCGGGCCCGCGAACCCGATCCCGAACGTCCTGTCGACCGCCTCCGAGACCGTCCCCGGACCCGCACCGGTTCCGGCCGAGCCCTTTACCGGTAGCTTCCCGGCCTTCGAGGATGACGACGAGGAGGAGATCGACCCCGAGGCGGCCCGCCGGGAACAGCGCACCACCGGCAGCGTCCTGGTCACGCTCGTCCTCATCGTTCTGGTCTCGCTGGGGGCGGCCAGCTACATCGTGTATCAGACAATCGGCATCCCCTTCGCGGACAAGGACCGCGCGGCCGCGGATACCGTTCCCTCGACCAGTTCCCAGAACGCCGGCGGTGGCGGGCAGCAGTCTGCCCCTGCCACCGAGGCACCTGCAGTCCCACCCGAGATCGCCAGCGTGAGCGTTGTCAACAACCCGAGCTCCCAGGCTGCCAACAACCAGAAGTACCTCAATGACGGAGACACCAGTCGTCCCTGGTTCTCCCACAACACCAGCAACCCGGAGCTGGCACAGCCGATCGATATCGAGATCAAGCTCAAGTCTTCCGCCAAGGTCTCGCAGATCGACCTCCAAGGCACCAATGAGGGCGGGCAGGTCGAGGTCCGCGCCACGGACATCAACAACGCCGGTGGCGGCACGCTACTCGCCCAGGGCCCCTTCACCGCGGGAAACACCACCTTCACGATCGACAAGCCCCAAGAGGTCGACACCATCGTCGTGCGGGTGACCCAGCTTCCCAAGAACAATGTGGCCGATGAGTTCCCCTACAAAGCCACCGTGACAGAGGTTACAGTCAAATAAGCTTAGTCATGGGAACAAGCTTAATTGATTACTAGTTGCACTGGGTGTCCGCGTAACGCGGCCATCGCCCGCCTGTCAGGAGAGTCATGATTCACGACGTCGTCATTGTCGGATCCGGCCCCGCCGGCTACACGGCAGCCATCTATGCGGCCCGCGCCCAGCTCCGTCCAGTCATCCTGGCCGGTTCGGTGACCGCGGGCGGCGCCCTGATGAACACCACCGAGGTGGAGAACTACCCCGGCTTCATCGAGGGAATCATGGGCCCCGAGCTTATGAACCAGATGCAGGAGCAGGCCGAGCGCTTCGGCGCCGAGGTCCGCTACGAGGACGTCACCGGTCTCGAACTGGAGAGCGATATCAAGCGCGTCACCACCTCCGACGGCGTCTACGAAACTCGCAGCGTCATCATCTCCACCGGTTCGGAGTACCGACATCTGGGCATCGATGGGGAGGAGCGCCTCTCCGGTCACGGCGTGTCCTACTGCGCCACCTGCGACGGGTTCTTCTTCAAGGACCAGGACATCGTGGTCGTCGGCGGTGGGGACTCGGCGATGGAGGAGGCGACCTTCCTGACCCGCTTCGCCCGCTCCGTCACCGTGGTCCACCGCCGCGACGAGCTGCGAGCATCCGCCCTCATGGCCAAGCGCGCCCAGGAAGATCCGAAGATCTCCTTCGCCTGGAATTCGCGCGTCGTCGAGCTCCACGGCGAGGACTCGCTGACCGGCCTCACCCTGGAGGACACCGTTACCGGCGAGCGCCGCCAGCTCGAGGCCACCGGCCTGTTCGTCGCCATCGGCCAGATTCCGCGTAGCGAGCTCGTCTCCAATGTGCTTGAGCTCGACGAGGCCGGCTACATCAAGGTCGAGGCCCCCTCGCAGCGCACCCGCATCCCCGGGGTCTTCGCCTGCGGCGACGTCGCTGACCCCACCTATCAGCAGGCGATCACGGCAGCGGGGTCCGGTTGCCGCGCCGCCCTGGACGCCGAGCATTACCTGACCACTCTGCAGGCCTGACCCGACGCCGCGCACCTTAGCTCAACGGACGGCGCCGTCGAAGCTCCTGCTGTCCGTCTATCCCGACTCACCCATCCACAACGTCCGAGGAGAAAACCATGTCCGAGGCTCTCGCCGTCACCGACGCCACCTTCGAGGAGGAAGTCCTCAAGTCCGACGTCCCCGTCGTCATCGACTTCTGGGCCGAATGGTGCGGCCCCTGCCGCCAGATGGCGCCGATCGTGGACGAGGTCGCCGCCGATTTCGGTGACAAGGTCAAGTTTGTCAAGGTGGACGTAGACGCCAACCCGGCCACCGCCCGCTCCTACGGCGTGCGTTCCATTCCGACTTTCGCGGTGATGCGCGACGGCGAGGTCTTCCACCAGTTCAGCGGCTCGCGCCCCAAGGCCTCCTTCAAGTCGGAGGTGGAGAAGGTCCTGGCCTGACGCCGGACTCCCGCCAGCCGCCGTCTGCCGACTCGACGCCGGTCCTGTCCAATCATCCTTCTCGGAGCAATGGGCGGGGCCGGCGTCGTCTACGAAAGATCTGATGACGTGTCTCGTCGTAGGCGGGGCTCGTCTGTCGTCCGCGGTCTCCGCCCCGTAGAATCGCTCCGGAATCGCGGCGGTTTCACGGCGCGCGACACGGCAAGAAGGCAGCACATGCAGCACACCCAGTACATCTCGACCCGCGGCCGAATGGCACCGGCCGGGTTCATGGACGTTCTCCTGGCGGGCCTGGCGCCCGACGGCGGCCTGGCGGTCCCGGACCGGTTGGAGTCTCTCACCGCGGATCGGCTGGAGAACTGGCGACCGCTGGGATACGCAGATCTGGCCACCGAGATCATCGGACTGTTCGCCACCAATGTTCCACGTGACGACCTGGCCGCACTGACCCGGGCCGCCTACGGCGAGCCCCGGTTCCCGCAGCCCGTCGTCCCAGTGACCGCTCTCGGCGACGTCGCCGACGGTTTGGTCCTCGTGGGTCTATCCGAGGGGCCGACGATGGCCTTCAAGGACCTGGCCATGCAGTTTTTGGGGCAGGCGATTCCCTATGTGCTGGCCAAGCAAGGCAGGGTCCTCAACATCCTGGGGGCCACCTCCGGAGACACAGGTTCGGCGGCCGAGCACGCCTTCCGGGGTCAGGAGGGCGTCAGCGTCTTCATGCTCTCGCCGGCTGGCCGCATGAGCCCGGTGCAGCGGGCCCAGATGTACACCCTCCAGGACGCCAACATTCATAACATCGCAGTAAGGGGCGTTTTCGACGACTGTCAGGCGCTGGTCAAGGCCCTGAGCAATGACGCGGATTTCAAAGAGGCTCACCACCTCGGGGCCGTCAACTCCATCAATATCGGCCGGATCGCCGCGCAGGCCGTCTACTACGTCTGGTCCTGGCTACGAGTGACCGACGCAGTGGAGGAGGGGGCACGCGCCGGCTACCGCGTGGACGTGTGCGTCCCCTCAGGCAACTTCGGCAACATCTACGCCGGGTTCCTGGCCCGGTCCATGGGCGTACCGATCCGCCGACTCATCCTGGCCACCAATGAGAACAACGTCCTCGAGGAGTTCTTCACCACCGGCATCTATCGACCGCGCTCGGCGACGGACACGCTGGCCACCTCCAGCCCATCGATGGACATCTCGAAGGCCTCCAATCTGGAGCGCTTCATCTGGGCGCTGCTGGGGCCGGAGGCCTTCGTACAGCACTGGACGGAGCTGGAGGCCACCGGCACTCTCGATCTGCGCGATCAGCTCTCACGCCTGGGAGAGGAGTTCGGTTTCGTGGCAGGAAGGTCGTCGCACGCCGATCGGCTGGAAGCCATCCGCACCGTCAAGGAACGCTCCGGCCGTCTCATCGACCCGCACACGGCCGACGGCATCACGGTGGCATTGCGCACCATGGAACCTGGTTTTCCAACCCTCGTCATGGAAACGGCCAAGGCCGCGAAGTTTCCGCAGACCGTGGCCGAGGCACTCGGGAAGGATCCGGAAACCCCCGACATCATCGCAGACCTGCTCACTCGGCCTCAGAAGGTGGAGACGATCGACAATGAGGAGGCCCCCTTGCGCGCTCTCATCGAGGAGCGGGCTCTGACCTCCTGAACCGGGGTCGATCCCCTTGGGGCACCGCACCTGACGGCACCGCGCCGTGCATCGCTTCGGTGATGCACGGCGCGTCCTCATCTGCTGCCGTCGTCTCATGAGAAGCCGGTTCGGGCTCTCCTTGTTTCACGTGAAACACTGCGGATTACTTCCGGCCTGACCGTGTCCTGCCCGATGGCTCAGCGTGGCAGACTTGGGCTTACGGACGCAGTCATGGCGACCAAGGAAGGACCGCAGGTGAGTGAGGACAACAACCAGGTGAAGGGGAACCGGCTCGATCCGTGGCTGGACAGCTATGCCGCGCGAGCTCATGGTCTGCGTGCTTCGGAGACGCGCTCGCTGTTCGCCGTCGCCTCGCGTCCGGAGGTGGTGTCGTTAGCCGGGGGGATGCCGAATCTCAAGGACCTCCCGCTGGAGCGATTGGCCGAGGCCACAGCTGAGATGATCCGCAAGGATGGCGGCAGGGCACTGCAATACGGCAACGGCCAAGGACTGCCGCAGTTGCGGGAGCAGATCACCGAGGTCATGGACATAGAAGGGATCGAGGCCTATCCGGAGGATGTCATCGTCACCACCGGGTCCCAGCAGGCAGTCGACATTATCACCGAGCTCTTCGTCGATCCCGGCGACGTCGTCCTGGCCGAAGCCCCCACCTACGTCGGTTCGCTGTCGATTTTCTCGACCTACCAGGCCGATGTGCAGCAGGTGTCCATTGACGCAGACGGAGTCATTCCCGAGGCCCTGGAGGAGACGATCGTCCGGCTTGAGCGCGAGGGGCGTCGTATCAAGTTCTTCTACTGCCTGCCCAACTTCCACAATCCTGCCGGAGTGACGCTCACTGAGGAGCGCCGTTCGCAGGTCATCGAAATCTGTCGGAGCCACCATATCCTCATCGTGGAGGACAATCCTTACGGCCTGCTTGGTTTCGAGGGTCAGACCTACACGGCCCTCAAGACCCTCGCGCCCGACGACGTCGTCTACCTCGGCTCCTTTTCCAAGATCTTCGCTCCCGGTTACCGCGTGGGCTGGGCGGTGGCCCCACCGGCGGTACGGGAAAAGATGAAGCTGGCCTCGGAGGCCGCGATCCTGTGCCCGTCCTCGGTGGGTCAGTACTCGATCTCGATGTATCTGGACCAATTCGATTGGAAGCAGCAGATCCGAGAGTTCCGGACGATGTATCGGGGGCGCCGCGACGCCATGGTGGCGGCGTTGGAGGAGTTCCTGCCGATGTGCCGGTGGAACGTCCCCGATGGTGGTTTCTACGTGTGGGTGGGGCTTCCCAAGGGTCTCGACGCCAAGGACATGCTGCCACGTGCAGTGACCAGCCTAGTCGCCTACGTCTCGGGGACGGCCTTCTACGCCGGCGGTAGGGCGGGGCAGGACCATTTGAGGCTTTCCTTCTGCTATCCCGAGCCCGTTGAGATCCGCGAGGGTGTGCGGCGATTGTCCGGCGTCGTGACCCGCGATCTTGAGCTGTTGGACCTGTTCGGTCCCACCAGCAGCCACCGTCCGTCCGAGGGCGTTCATGCGCCTGCTCCCGACCAGATCTGAGGTTGACGATGAATCAGTCCCCACTCCGTATCGCTGTTCTTGCCGGTGGATTGAGCCACGAGCGCGATATCTCACTGCGGTCGGGCCATCGTGTCGCCCAGGTTCTCAAACACCTGGGCCACACCGTCCTCGTCCTGGACATCGACGCACGCGCCATCGGGTCGCTCAAGACCTTCGGACCCGACGTCGTCTGGCCCTTGGTGCACGGTGGCCCCGGGGAGGACGGTGGACTGCAGAACGTGCTCATCGCCATGGGATTGCCGTACGTGGGTACTCACTCCGACGGCTGTCAGCGGGCGTCCTTCAAACCAACAGCCAAAGCAAGTGTTCGCACCGGAGGAGTGATTACTCCTGACTCATTGACTCTTCCACATTCCTACTTCAGTCAGCTGGGAGCGCAGGAAGTGCTGACCGTCGTCGCGGGTCACCTGGGTCTTCCTGTCGTGGTGAAACCTCATCAAGGAGGCTCGGGACTCGGCGTGTCCTACGCGTCGACGGCGGACGAGCTGAGGTCGGCTATGGTCGCGTGCTTCGCCTATGACGAGCGAGCACTCATTGAACGCTACGTCCCCGGCACGGAGCTTGCTGTGTCGGTCGTGGACACGGGAGAGGGGCCACGTGCGCTTCCCCCCGTTGAGGTCGTGACCGATGGCCAGTATGACTTTGATGCCCGATACAACCCGGGACGCTCTGAATACTTCGTTCCCGCACGTCTGGATGACTCTGTCATCGACATGGTCAAGGACACTGCTATCACCGTCCACAAGACGCTTGGGCTCGGAAACCTCTCTCGAACCGATCTGATTCTCGACGAAGCGGGCTCGCCCTGGTTCATCGACGTCAATGTCATTCCAGGAATGACCGAAACATCCCTGCTACCAATCGCTGCGAAGGCGGAGGGCAATCTGGAGGACCTGTACGACGCGCTCGTGAGGAACCCGTTCGTCCGCCCCTAGGCCGTGTTTCACGTGAAACAAGCGGCTCCGCTCTGAATGAGCGGAGCCGCTTGTTGTATGGAGAGGAGAGGGTGGTAGGGAACGACGGTGCAGCTACTGTCCCGTGCCTCTACTGCCGTCATACCGGTGATGAACGTAGCCCGCAGCCCGCGCCGATGAAGGCTCCAACCACTAACCGCCCGGCCAGACTTCGAGGGTGCGGAAGGCGACATCCAGGAGCCTCATAATGAATCCCGTGATGTTTCACGTGAAACCACGGATCGACATCGCAATGATGCGCTGCTCCACCGTCGCACCAGGGTCATGATCATCGGGATCAAATACATCGCCCACGATGATGCCTGACGAACCGGAGGGGGCGGCTAGCACATCTTGAGCGTCAGCTCGCTCTGCTAGCCGGCTCCAGCCGTTCAGCACAACGGTACAGGGCCGGGTTGAATCCACGTGGCGTACCTTCATCTCCTTGTCTGTGGCATCCTTCTGACTTTCCTTGTTCTCGTCAGGTTCTCTCCGGTCCTCCTCCTCAGGGGAGGGGGCTGCCGATGAACGCCGCATGATTGCCACTCACCCGAATCCGAGAAACAGTCGATCTTGTTCCCACCGGTGCAGCCGCCACAATCACCGTTTCACGTGAAACATAGTCTTCCCATCCGCAATGAGTAGACCATATGGATCAGAGACACCGCATAGCAGACGACGTCGCCCGAGTTCCCGCAAACACGCGGGCCTCTCCCGCTGGGCCATCCTGATGCCAACTTTGGCAGCGGCCTTCTTGCGCCGGGCATGGTGTCTCCTGTGCGTACTCGTTTCGACTCGAGCCGGGACCGTCCGCTGCATAAGCCAGTGTGCCAGTATGAGGGGAAACATACGAAGAGGAGCCGTATGGAAGCTATTTGTTTCCCGTGCAGAAACGGACTCGTTCCAGACCAACCAGTCAACTGCGCCTCTTGCTTGCATGAGATCATCCGGTTTCACGTGAAACACGATTCAGCATGACAGCGCTGGCAATCAGCGGTCCATCCTCCTTGATCAAAGTCGAGCTCCCCACCGAGGCTTCTCAGGATGCGCATCTCGTCAGAGATCAATGAACTGAGGTCTCACTGCCGACTACTCCGCCGACGTCACCTCGCTATTGCGTTCAACATCTTCTGCAATCACATCTACGCCGACTCGTTCCCCACTCTCCTCGGCGAGGCAGCAACAGAGTAGGGGCGGGGTCCCGGTCGATGGTCACAACCACATCTTGGATGATGCGCAGATCAGTATCGCCAGCTCAGATCACCAAGCACTTGGCCTCCCAGATCCTGTTTCACGTGAAACCACCCCTCTCCCACGATCTCTCATCTGGTCAAGGAGCATCCACAGCGTTCACTGAAGATGCCACCAACGAAGTAGCGAGATTCTTCAGCTTCTCCTTGCGGTGCGGTGATGGGGAGATTGGGAAGGTGCTCTTCTCATGCCCCATCCCTACACAGTCCTGCGCCCGCGCATCGTTATAGAGACACCCCTCATCGTCCTGAAGAAGAGTCACATCGTCAGCGATGATGACCCCCCAACTGCCGGAGTTCCTCGTCCGACCATCACATCCTGGGTATCGCTAACCCCGGCGGCACAGTTGTCCTATTCGACCGGTTTAGGAGCAGTCGTGTTTCACGTGAAACCGGAGCCCACTACAAGCAAATCTACGTGCGCGAGCCGCGTCAGATACTGCTCGCAAGCTCTACCCCGCAGTTCGCTCTCGCTCGACGGTCGCAGATACCGCTAGGACGCTGAACGAGCATTCCCAGCATCTTGCCTCATCGCCTCAGCGATCAAGGATGGTGAGACTCCAGACTGGGCAAGGGTGAACGCAAACCAACCCGACGCCGATGAATTAGTCCCTCATGAGATTCACGGCGCGACCCACAACGCATGCTCGATCAGTTCAGACCCGATCATGTTTCACGTGAAACCGAAGCCGATCTGCGTCCTTTCAAACCTCGATAGACGCATGACACCCTTCGACAGCATCACTCGACCGAGCGTCCGCCGGTTGCCGCATCGACTTCAAGAGAAGCCGGAGGAGAAGTGTCACCTTCCACCTCGTGCTTCGTTCTGCCGGTCAGATCATCCTGGATGAGAGCCAGGACGGTAAGTCACCGTACCGTTGGCTCACCCCCCCTCCTGCCGCCAAGTCTCGAGATGAGTAGTCATCGATCAAAGCACTACCCACGTGGAATCAAGCGACTGTTGGCCGCCGGCCGCCGTATCAAGATCTTGGGACGCCCTTTCATTTCAGGTGCTATCCGTACTCTATGCGCGCCCTCGGTTTCACGTGAAACAGCTGGTTCCGGATATCACCCGTCCTCCTTCGATATCAGGTACCCGGCCACCGTTCCCGCTTCGCAACAGCGTCTACAGATAGGCGGCCCCTCAGCGAGTGCAGCAGCGGGGCGGCGCAGTGCCTCTCACGCCGATCTGACCGCGTCGATCAGGCCAATGGCGAGGGGTTCTCCCGCGCGTTAGAAGGACGGAACTACGGAACATCTCATGTTCATCGGAGTCCAGCACTTCTCACTTCGTACCTTCGGTTTCACGTGAAACCAGCGCTGCACTCGTCCTGTGCCAGACACTCACGGAACACACCAGCGGCATGCGATGTGCGATTGTACGAGGCCCAAGACAAGCGATTCAGACATCTGCTGCAATCGACGAGCAGTTCTCAACCATGGAATCGGACGACCTTCCTGCACCGGTATCGCTTCAGTCCGGCTCTCACCTTCTCTACCCTCAAGGACTATCTATTCTCCTCCCTCCCCCGGGGGAGGATGCCAGCGTCTCGACAGTGACGTGATGACGAACGGCATGACAGGTTCGTAGGTACCGTCGGCGTCATCAACAGGGTTCATTCCCAAGACACTCGGGAACCGATTCTGTTGCCCAGTCCTTCTCCCGGCGACGCTCGGCGAGCATCTCATCGCCGATGGATAGCCAGCGGACACTCAGGTCAGGGATGAAACGCCACTTGGTATCCGTCCCGCTATGTCAGCCCCACCTTCCACACATTCCCGGTTCTCCTCTGTTCAGTCACCTGATTCAGAAGCTGTCGGGTCATGGCTATACACGCCTGTGTTTCACGTGAAACACGTACATCGTCGCCCACTCGACTGCAGAACAATCGCGTCCTGGTCCTCTCTCGATCAGCCGAAGAACGTGGGAAACTTCCTCAGCTGCTTGTCGTCAGACACACGATGCATCTGACGCCAGGAGTTGGCAGAGTTGGTTTAGGTGGTTGGTCGGGTTAGTGGTCTGATAGCTCGTTTGGGGCGTCTTGACAGGGGTCTGGTGGTTGAGGCGATAGCGACTCCGGCGCCGCAGGCCAGGCGGCGATGGCTTCGGGTTGGGCGTGGTCATGGGTAGGGAGCAGACCCGGGGAAGTCCACCCAGGTGGGGATCTCGATGGCCTTAACGGTGCGCCGCACCCGCCGCCCGTGTCCGGTGTCGACCCAGGAGGTGAACGGGACGTTCTTCCACGGCAGGGCTTTGAGAGTGTGGTGCAGGGTCTTCTGGTTGCCCAGAGGCGTGAGAAGGTGGTGACCACCCCGGTCGACGATCCACTCGGCGGTGTCTACCTGGGTGTGCATCGCATCGGCGGTGACCACCACCCGGTCCAGGTCCAACGGTTCGAGCAGAACCGGTAGAGAGGGGATTTCTGGTTGGACTTGTTCTCCACCTGCTCCTGGGACAGCACGGCGCCGGTGGCGTGCTCCCGTGTCATCGTCCCTACAAGACCCGCGCTCCCGTCTCAGTGACACACCATCCTGGCCAAACCGACTCAGCCGCCCTCACCCACTGACTTTGCCGACCCCCTGCGTCTAACTCAGAGCTCTCTATAGGGCAGAGTTCTCGAGCCAGAGCACTCCTTAGTTTCACGTGAAACATCGGGCGCATATCCCTTATGGGCATGAAGCGGAGCATGAACGAGAACTGGTCGCTGATCGATAGCACGTGGGGTCGAGGCAGTACTGCCTCGACCCCACGAGTGTTCGTAGGCCTGGTACGGTCTACTCTTCGTCGAGAGACGTTCCCGGCGCCAGCGCACCGACGATGCGAGCAAGATCCTCATCACCAGCGAACTCGATGGTGATGCGCCCCTTCTTCGCCCCCCGGGTGACCTTGACGCGAGTATCAAATGCATCGGAAAGCCGCGTCGAAAGCGCAGGGAGAGGAGTACTGCGGGCACGTAGAACTCTCGGCTGATCCGAGCCCGGATCCG
>ERZ773083.2705-NODE-2705-length-10741-cov-2.613326_pt1 | contig 10741 bp, 6 predicted proteins | sample MGYA00511465_ERZ773083 | MGnify/ENA primary metagenome ERZ773083 (study PRJEB29015, sample SAMEA2738001) | human oral metagenome | biome: human oral; feature: human-associated habitat; material: dental | place: China | collected 2060 ... | reverse complement strand
GGTGGAACGGGGGCGATGTTTCCGTGCAGGTGCATCGGTTGGATCAGTGGTGAATCGCATGGTGCGCAGAACCTTGTGGGGCCGAGGATCGCAACAAACTGCGAGACATGCTGGTTTTTGTCACGATATTAAGGTTAGCCTTGCTTCCATGACTACTTTCCGAGTCGTGCGTCCCCAGCGCCACCCCGTTTCCCGCCGCACAATCCTGACGGGCGGGGCGGTCTCCGCCCTAGCGGTACTCGCGGCCTGTTCCTCCAAGTCCGCTTCGCAGGACGCCTCCTCTGGCGCATCCGCCTCCTCCAAGAGTATCCAGGAGAACACCGCCGTCCCCAGCGAGCTGGACAGCGGAATGGGGTCAGGGCAGGCCGATGGTGTCTTCCCGCGCACCGTCGTTCACCAGCAGGGTGAGACGACGATCAACGCTGCCCCCACCAAGGTGGTCGTCATCTCCACGGGGCAGGCCGACGCCATGCTGACCCTCGGCATGTGCCCGATCGGCTCCACCACCGCGTCCGGCGCGGAGGGCCCCGTTCCCCAGTACCTGAAGGACGCCTACCCCGACCAGGCCTCCGCCATCGAGGCCATCACAAAGGTCGGCTCCCGCACCGAACCGGACATCGAGGCCATCGGAGCACTCAAACCCGATCTGATCCTCACCAACATCGCAGGCAAGGACGACGCCGACACCCTGTACAAGAACCTGACCGCCATCGCACCCACCGTGGTGACCCGCGGCACGGGTCAGTTCTGGAAGATCGACTTCCTGCTGTTGGCTGACGCCCTCGGCAAACGGGAGGCGGCCCAGTCCCTGCTGGACATCATCACGCAGGAAGCGGGCGAGGCCGGTTCCGCGCTGACCACCGCCGGGACGATCTCGCTGCTGCGCAAGAACAGTGACAAGCTTCGTGTCTTCGGACCGATCTCGTTCTCCGGATCCGTCGTCGCCGACATGGGGCTGCAACGCCCCGACCCCCAGCAGTTCACCGACGGCGTCTCCCAGGAGCTGTCCTCCGAGACCCTCGACCAGGCCGACGGGGACTGGCTGTTCTACGGGGTGCAGGGCGGCAAGGACGAGGAACTCACCGGGCAGGCGCTCTGGGGTTCGTTGAAGGCCGTGACCGCAGGGCACGCCGTGAAGGTCGATGACGACCCGTTCTTCCTGAACGCCGGGCCGACCGCGGCGCGTGCCGTCCGCGACCAGATCGTCAAGGCCATCCAGGGTTGAGCGGGAACGGCACCCGGCCCTTCGTGCTGGAGGGCCGGGACCTCCATCTGGGATACGCCGGTGGCGACGATGTCGTTGCGGGCCTTGACGTTGCCATCGAGACGGGGTCGTTCGCCGTGATTGTCGGGCCGAACGCCTGCGGCAAGTCCACCCTGCTGAGGTCGTTGAGCAAGGTGTTGCCGCCGCGTTCGGGAACCGTCCTGCTCGACGGCAGGGAGATCGCCGGGATGCGCCCCAAGGCCTTCGCGCGGGAAGTAGGCTTTCTGGCACAGTCGTCGATGGCCCCCGAGGGCATCACCGTCCACGAACTGGTCAGTCGTGGCCGGTACCCGTACCAGAGCCTGCTGCACCAGTGGTCCGACGAGGACGACGAGCAGGTCAGCATCGCCATGGAACGCACCAACGTCAGCGCGCTGGCCGCGCGGCGCGTCGCCGAGCTGTCCGGCGGTCAGCGGCAACGGGTCTGGATCGCGATGGCCCTGGCGCAGCAGACGCGTGTGCTGCTCCTCGACGAGCCCACCACGTTCCTGGACCTGGCCCACCAGGTGGAGGTCCTGGAGCTGTGCCGGGAGCTCAACCAGGTGCTCGGCACCACCGTGGTGGCCGTGCTGCACGACCTCAACCAGGCCTGCCGCTACGCGGACCGGATCATTGCCATGCGTGACGGGCAGATCCTGATGCAGGGAAAACCCTCCGAAGTGATGACCACAGACACTGTGGGGCAGGTATTCGGACTTGAGGTCTCGGTGACCCCTGACCCCGTGACGGGTACGCCGCTGGTGCTCCCGGCCCCGCCGAGGAAATACGACACGGGATAACGAGCCTCCCCGGGTGATCGCCGGACCTAACGCAGAGGGTATGACCCCTTGGGGTTGTATCCTCTTGTCCGTCGTATTCCGATGAAAGGCCTTGGGAATGGAGCAAGCTGAGCCGCTTGGGCGAGTGTAGAATGCCGATTCCAATTCAGATAGAAAATCTGGCGCATCGGTTCCGGAATGGGATGTGCGTGGGTGGTAGGAAATCCCCGAGTGAAACTCAGTGTGCTCTAAAGCTTGTTCGTCGGGACGTGCTGGTCGTTTGTTCTCAATGTCTATGAGGGCGATGTGACCCGGGTAGCAGCAAAATATGAAACGATCTCTTGTAGTGGTTTTCTTCGAGCATTTGATGGAGTGGCGGCATGAGTGAATCCGAGGAGAACGGACGAGCGAGAGAAGCGGAGACGGCTCGCGTTTCAAAATGGCATGTACTGATCACAGTGGTGGTGATACTGGCCGTTGCCGTGGCAGCCGGATTCGTGATTACAAGGCTGGCGCAGCAGGAGCGAGAGGAAACCGGGCCCGCGACGCTCCCGTTCAGGATCTCCACGGAATCCAACGCGATTCCAGATGTCTCCTCACCGTCTCCCACGCCCACGTCCAGCGCGGAGCCCCCCGAACAGTCGGAGGAAAGCTACTTCAACGGCGTCGAAAAACTCTGGGAAGTAGACATCGCGCAACAACTTCCGGACCTCGATGAACCGCGAGCGCAACTGGCGGATGGTCCCTCAATCAATGAGCCGGTGGGGCCGATGGTGCTCGGGAATGTGTGGGTCATCCCGGTGAAGGACTCACACAAGAATCGCTTCCTCGTCGGTTTCGGCGCAGAAACGGGAGAGGTCCTCTGGCGACTTCCCATTCCCGGTGGCAGGTGCACCCCGCTTCCCGCGGATTCGATTCTGGGTTGCGTTGACGATAAGGGGGTCATTTTCACGGTGGACCAGGAGGGAAAACGCTCCGAGGTCGCCACGGTGGCCTCCGAGAGGGTCAGGGACGTCAGCATTGACGTCTGGCGAGAGGGGGCGGTCGTCACGATAACTGAGTCCAAGACGGTCCACTTGGTGGGCATGGACCAGAAGGGAAACAAAACCTGGCAGGACAATATCGTGGATACGGAGCGATGGTACCGAGCTGATTCTACCTCCTTGTCAGCTCAAGGAGAGGCATTCGTGATCAACCTCGAGAATTTTTCCTCTTCCCGGAAAGGTGAGGTCCGCTCCGCCCGGAACGGCACTGTCCTGGCGACGAATCAGTCCAACATAGAACACGTCGGCCCCAAAATTCTCTATCCCAAGGAAGATAGTTATTCGCGCAAAACGCCCGGAGTGAATGACCTGATCCTCACCGAGGCCGGGAAAGGCCAGTTCGAAGTGGTTTCTGAGCAGTTGGCGTCGAATCTGAGATATCTGGAAACAGAAGATCGAGAAATGCTTTACAGAATTCCCCGGGAACCAGAGGCGCTCCCCGATATGTGTGATGACCTCACCACCGCCAGCTGCCGGAGGCTCCCATACCGGTTCGATGTCGATGACAAATTCCCGGGCTGGGGCGCTGATCTTCGCCCGGTGAAGATCAACGACACCCCGTATGTGACCAGGCTGTTCCTGCAGCAGGGTGCAGAAAAAGGCGGCGCCATGACTCAGCGTTACACGCTGATTCCGCTGGATCAGGACAAACCGGTGAGAACCAGTGAGATCACCCGTAATGCAATTGCGAGATTCGGGATCTCTCAGGGAAAGAACTCGATCATGGTGAGCTCCGATGAAAATAATGAGTTGCAGATCACGGACCTCGGGACCGGGGCGGAGATCGGACACCAGGTGGCCGAAGGCTGGTATCCCATTGAGAAGATGCCGGCGGATCGCCTGCTGCTGGCCAAGGCCGCGGCCAAGTCGCGGGATGGGAGCAGCGATGGCCAAACCGCGTTCTCGGCCTGGGGGCCCGCGAAGAAGGTCCAGCCTTGGAGTTTCTCCGGGGAGCAGCAGGAGCGTTTGGAAAAGATTGAATCCTGCGGCGAAGGGCAGGCCGACTTGGCCTGGGCGGAATTCGATGGCGGGTGGGCGCTGGTCTGTGGAACCACGTTGCTGTCCCCGAAGTCCATGGTGATCAACATAGATGGTCAAAGGCGTGAGATACCGGATCCAAAACTTGCTCGGGCGGAAGGGAGTCTTCGTTTCTACGGTGGCTTCTCTGATGGTGAGGAATATGCGCTGCATATCTCATCGAGAATGTTGAGTCGAAAGAATGCCGCAGGAGAATTGCTGGAACAACGCCGCCTGAAAACCTCGTGGTACGCGGCGCGGAACAAGGTGATTTCCGTCGATGAGACGTCTGAACCGGCCGGTGAACAGCTCCGTCGCCTCATCGAGATTCTTCAGTTTGAAAAAACTTCTTCGAATGCTGATAGCTATGTTGGCACTTCGCTGGAACGGTGCTCCGGGACGAGCATATCCGGCGATGAGGCGATGGTGGCGAAACTTCGAGAGCTGTCGCGGACCCGGGCCCAAATGATCACGAGGGTCGAGGAGGTCGTGGTGGACAGGATTGACGGAGGGGTGGAACTCGTGAACCGAATACGTCAGGGGCTTGCTTACTCCGCCACCGCTTTCGACGCCCGGGCCGACATGACGCAGGCCATGCGTGAAGGAAAGTGTGAACAGTGGACGAACTGGCAGGCCACCGTGGTGTACATGATGATCAGTCTTGAGTTGATCTCCGCGAAAATTTGCATGAATCAATTCAAGGAATACTGGAACACCCACATGGTTCCGCGATATCGGGTGGTCAAACTTGAAGGAGAGATCTGGTGAATCCGTGGACTGGACGATATCTGCGGCGGGCTTTGGAGACCGAGAACGAGCCGGCCCGGGCCGGGCGTGAGGTGATCTGATGGACTGGGTGATGCACCGGGAAACGGAAACCATGAGTGGTGCTGCGAGAACGGAACATTTCGGTAGGCGCGACCGGGGAGCTGCTGATGGTGAGACCCGTTGGCTCGGAATGGCAGGTTCCAGTTTTGGAGTGAATCGATGACAGATGAGTCTGCTTCTCTTCCCACCTCTCCGGAAGGGAGCGAACCTCCCAGGAGGCGCGCATCCAACCGCCTCTTGGGGCGGATACTCCCCCTGGTTGTGGCGGTGTCCGTTCTGATCGCCGTTGTGCTGGTGGTTCCCTGGCTCCTACCCAAGGATGAACCCGAACCTCATGCCGAGGACACCATCCCACCGATACCGCCGATATCCAGTTCCCAGGAACCAGTGACCCTCCCCACCCCGTCACCGGCGCCGAGTCCTGCACCGGCGCCGGAACCGGAGAGCAATTTCAAATCCGGGATTGCGAAGCTGTGGGAGCTGGATCTGCGGGCGGCCCTTCCCGATCTGAAGAATCCGAGAATCAGGCTTGATGAAAACGCGGGCTTTCAAATGAATTCCTTCTCCCAAGGGCCGCTGGTGGTTGGGAACACCTGGGTGGTCCTGGTCTCGGACGAGGGAGAGAGCAAAACCACGAAATTGCTCGTCGGCATATCTGCCGCAACAGGTGAGGTCTTGTGGAGAATGGCGAGCAACAGAAACGGGGATTGTGACGTGTTGCCCACCGTCCCAGCCTTGGTCTGCGCCGAGCACTCCGGGGCGGTTTTCATGGTGAGCGAGTCCGGAAACCGCACAGACATCGCAACCCTGCCGGCGAAAGAAGGTGCAAGTGGTTCTGGATATCACGTCGGAGTGGATGCGTGGGTAGGAGGGCTGGTGGTGCAGGCCGCGGCCTATGGCGGGGAAATGACTCATCTCTTCGGACTCGACGCCTCCGGCGCGTTGGCCTGGAAGGAAGAGATTGCCGGGGAGAACATTGCCGGGGAGAGCAATGGGTCCCTGGAGATCGCCGGAGATGCCTTTGTGGTCCGTTCGACTGCGGAAGGAGGTAACACCCAGGTCCTGTCGGCCTCGACCGGGCAGGTTCTGGCAGCCAGTCGCTCGGGAATCAGCCTCCTCGGTCCCAAGCTCTTGCGATCCAGCGGGGGAATCGAGCTTACGGAATCCGGTGAGGGACGATTCGAGGTGATGAACTCCGAGAGTCGGGAATATGAATATGTTTCGAGACCCGATGGAACGGGAATCCTGGTGCGCGCCAGCGAGGAAGGACCTCAGGTTTGCAGAGACCAAACCACGAGCAGCTGCTTGGCCGTTCCCGGATTGAATGAGAAATGGGGAGGTGATGTGCTCCTGAGGAGAGGCATGGGTTTTTCTCTGGTGAACATTGACGGCGTGTCCAACGTCTTGATAAGACCCCATAAGGACAACAGCAACAGGTCTCCCGTCATGCGCACCTACGCGGTGATGCCCTTGGACTTCAGCAAGGCGCCAGCGCACGTCCAGGTGCTGCAGGATCAGGGCAAGTCCTGGGGAGTCTCCGACGGTTTCAATTCCATCTCGGTTGGTAACCGTGAAACGGGGGAGCTGGTGGTCACTGACCAAGGCACGGGGGCGGAACTCGGGATGCAGGCGTCCGAGGGTTGGCGACCCATACCGCGGATGCCGGAGAACCGGCTGCTGCTGGGCAGGGCGGCGGACCCCAGCGAATATGCCGAGAAAGTGAACACGCTGTCCGCTTGGGGGCCTTCGGAGGAACTGCGGCCGTGGGCCTTGTCCGGTGAAACGCCTGCGCGCCCCACGCAGGTCGAATCCTGCCCGGACGGGCAGAAGGACCTGGCATGGGGGGAGTTCGATGGCGGCTGGGTTCTGGTCTGCGGCAGTGGCCTGGGAAGTGCGGAAACCCTGGTGGCCAACATTGACGGTACGCGGTATGTCGCGGAGAAGCCCGTCCTGAAGCAGGGAATCGATCTCCGATTCGAAGGTGTCACGGCGGACGGAACAACGTTTGGGATCTCCCACTCCCCGGGAACGATCGCGAAGAAAGATCCTGAGGGGCGTCTACTGGAGCAGCGACGCCTGGGATCCGTCTGGTTCGCCGCACGGAATGGACTGCAACCCCGGGAAGGGGCCTTCGGGATCAAGCTGCCGGAAGCGACTGCTGAAGGACAATTGCGCTATCTGGAACAGCTGATTCGATCCGGATCCTCCGATGCAATCGACTATTTCGAGACTTCTCACAAGATCAGCGACTGCGAGGCGCTCAAACATTCTTCCGATTCCGAGAGCTACCGGAGGCGGATTGAAAAGATGCGGGATGCTGGAATGAGGCGGACCGAACTCTTTGCCGCCATCGACGCGGCGCCCGTCGATCAGATCCCGGATGGATTGAAACTGCGAAATCGGTTGATGAACGCGCTGGGGTGGTCCGTCGTGGCGGCCAATGGTCACGCTGAACTTGGGTGGCGCCTGTTCTCCAAGGGCTGTTCTGCGGACGAGACGGGATCAATCTTTCTGGGAGAAACCGTGATGGCCGATCTGCGAGGCATCTCGGCCATGAGGGCAACCGACCATTTCGTGGAGTACTGGAACACGAATTTTGCCGGAAATCATGGGGCAGAACGGCTCGCCGGTGGGATCTGGTGATCGTTTCACGAACGGTGGAACAAAGGGATGTGCGGGCGGTGAGTCACCGGTGCTCGTCATCGATCGAGAGGAAGAATCATGAGTGAGGAGAAACCTGGTGAGGGTCCCGAGCGGTCCCGGGAAGGCGATGGTCAACGGGCCCGGGTGATGCGTGGCTGGCGTCCGGGACGGGGTGTTGTCGTCCTCGTGGTGGTTGCCGTCGCTGCGGCGGCGGGGCTGCTCGTGCCGCGTCTGCTTGACCATGTGGGCTCGTCCTCGTCGACGGAATCCTCCGCGGCGACGCTTCCAACACCCTCCGCGGTCCCGAGCTTCAAACCGGTCCAGGACTCGGGGAGCAGCTTCAGGAACGGAGCGAAGAAACTGTGGGAGCTCGATGTCACGGCGGCTTTCCCCGACCTCAAGGAACCGGGCCTCTGCCTCGCGAAGAATCCCTATGATCCGCCATTGACGGGCGAAAGGAGCAATGCCTTGATCACGGGGCCACTGCACAAGGGGCCGCTGGTGATCGGTGACATCTGGGTGATCTGGGTCTCGGATTGCCACGATCTCGACACGGGCAAGCTCGCCGGGATTTCGGCGGAGACCGGGGAGGTGGCATGGAGTCTTGATGCCCACTCCTGGTGGAGTTGCGACGCGCTTCCCGACGTTCCCAAGATCGCCTGCGTCGATCGCGAGGGCTATGTGTTCACCATGGACGAGGCAGGAACCCGGGAGAACGTGACGAAGTTCTCCGGGAAGTCGGACAAGGCCGAGGACGCGGTCTGGACGGGACTGGTCGATTCCTGGGCGGGCGGGGCGGTCGTCGTCCTTTCCGACAAGGGCAATCCCGCGACCAGCCACCTGCTTGGGTTGAACGGCAAGGGGGAGGAACTCTGGCGAGAAGAATTCTCGGGGGAATATGGCTTTGGATCCGATGGCTCTGGAGCCCTTGAGGTGAATGGCGACGTTTTCCGGATCAGAACCGATGCCCGGTCGGGGGAGTGGCGCACCGAGCAGTTGCGCTCCGCGAAGACCGGGGAGGTGCTGGCAACCATATCCACGACCCGGTACTCCGACCAGTTCAACGTGGGGCCGAAGATTTTGAACATCGAGGTCAATCCGCGAATGACGGATTCCGGTGAGGGGCGGTTCGAGAAGGTCGACACCACGAAAAACGACTATCAATATCCATCCTGGCCCGACGGATCGGGCATCCTGGTGCAGGTGGGAAGCGAGGAATCGTCGCTGCCCGGGGGCGGTACGGCACGAGGTGTGAAACTTCTGCTGTGCGGTGATCAAACCACCGCGAGTTGCCTCGAAGTTCCAGGCGCCAAGGAAGCGTACGACACTCCTCAGTTGGGGTATCAGATGGCCTATGTGGAAGGTGTGCCGAATGTGATGGTCATGAGGACCACGGGGAGCTCCGAGGGCACTCCGAAAGGCTATCTGCTGGCTCCCGTGGATTTCGGCCGGGAGGTCTCGGTGCATGATCTTGCCTTCGACCTGGCTCAGGGGTACGGCGTCTCCCACGGATTCAACTCCGTTTTCGCCGGCCGAAAAGCCTCGGGGAAGATCTGCGTCCAGGAGATCGGCTCCGGGGAACGGTTCGACGTTTCGACAGGTGACGACGGCGACTGGCATCCGGTGCCGAACATGCCGGAGAACCGGTTGCTTCTCAGCAAGGGCGAGAAGGACAAGCGCGGCGATAGGAAGGACAAGCGCGGCGATAGTAGGAAGGAAACCCATCTGGCGGCCTGGGCGCCGGCCTGATCGTTCGATTCGTTCGATTGGCCAAGGGGCGAGGCCGCGGCCGGCGTGACGAAGAGTACTTCTCCCCTGGGTGCCACCGGGGAGAGGCTACGGCCTTCGGGGCGATCCGGTGTCGTTCAAGTGTTCAGGGTGCTGACCGCCACCACATCGGATCGCTGGATCGCCACATCCGTAGCGGGTGAGGTTGAGATGAGGACGGCCGTTCCCCGGGAGCAGGGCGGTCTGCACCGGGGTCTTCGGCGGCCCCGGTGCGGCAGCGCTCCGGCGGCGCATCGACGAGGCGGTGAAGGAGTTGCGCTCCTACCTGACGGGTGCGGAACGCCGACGTCCCGTCGACGGGTTCGAGCAGGTCATTCCCTTCGAGGAACTGCTGAAACGGGAGAGGTAGGAACTCCACGGGTGGTGCTGGCTGATGCGGAACAGATGCGGACTCCGAGGGGGAGCAGTTGTGGAAAAGCAAACGCCCAGTCGCATCTGACTAGGCGTTTCACTGGCGACCCCGGTTGGATTCGAACCAACGACACCCGCTTTAGGAGAGCGGTGCTCTATCCCCTGAGCTACGGGGCCAACTGTGGCAGTTTATCCCATCGGTTGGCGGTCAGCGCGTCCCCGGCTTGACGCTGACCACCAACCGATGGTGATCAGCTGGGCTTCGGGGCGCCTTTGCGTGCGTAGCGCTGCCAGGTGATGACCACCCCGCCGATGGCGAAGGCCACACCGACCCAGTAGAACGCTACGGCTCCCAGCAGGGTCACGCCGACGCCGAACAGGAATGGCCCGAAGGCGGCGATGGCGGCCGTCCAGCCGATCACACCGCCCGCCTGCCGCGGCTCGAAGATCATCGGCATCTGCTTGAACGTCGAGGCGTTGCCGATCCCGGAGAACAGGAAGATCGCGAGCATGCCCCACAGGTAGAGGTTGAAACTGCCGTCGAGGGCCGCCGCCGAGCTCTTGTCCGGGGTCAGGCCGAGAATGGTGACGGGAATGGAGATCACCAGCCCGATCCCGGAGATCAGGGTCCAGATCGCGCCACCCATCTTGTCGGTCAGCGGCGAGAAGGCCACCCGTGCCCCGGCGCCGACCAGCGGACCCAGGAAGGCGTAGACCGCGGGGTCCTTGAGCGCGTACCCCTGGGCGACGAGGTCCTCCAGGCCCGCCCCCGAGCCGTACAGGTTGGTCATGAGCAGGCCGAACAGGGCCGACAGGCCCGAGAACGTGCCGAAGGTCATGATGTAGAGGTAGGTCATCCACCAGGTGTCGGGGTTGCTGAAGATGTCGAACTGCTGCCTGATGTTGGCCTTGATCGGCACGGATTTGAGCGCCAGCCAGGCCCACACCGCGATGGCCACCAGCAGCGGCACCCACACGAAGGCCGCGTTCTGGTACCAGACGTCACCCTTCGGGCCGTGCTGGGCGGCACCCAGCCAGGACACCATGGA
>ERZ773083.2700-NODE-2700-length-10745-cov-2.638915_pt1 | contig 10745 bp, 9 predicted proteins | sample MGYA00511465_ERZ773083 | MGnify/ENA primary metagenome ERZ773083 (study PRJEB29015, sample SAMEA2738001) | human oral metagenome | biome: human oral; feature: human-associated habitat; material: dental | place: China | collected 2060 ... | reverse complement strand
TGTGAGGGGTAAACAGTTAAAGCAATAATGGCGAACACCCAACCGCGCCAAACGCAGTCATGATGTGCTCGCCATTGTATATATAATATCTGTGTGGTCTACACAACAAAAGGCTTAATGGTGTCCACAGCCACCGCCATGATGGCCATTACCATGACCGCAACAGCCGCCATGATGACCATGTTCGTGGCCATCGCCTTCTGCATCGCCATGATTGTGCCCGCAACCACAACCTCCGCAGCCGCCTTCGCCACTGATATGGTTCAGCATTTGCTGCACTTCCTCGTTCGTAGCCTCGCGGTTCTCAACAATTTCGCCCTTAAACAGCAAGTCAAGCCCTGCAAGCGGATGGTTCAAGTCCATCTTCACCGTGTCTTCCGTCACATCAATCACACGACCCGTAAAGCGGTTTCCGTCTTCGTTTTGCAACGGAACAACGGCATCTTTGTAGATATTGTCGTGGTCGAAGTGTCCATTGATGGTGAATATCTCCTTGTTCAAGTCGATAACGCGCTCCTCTACACGCTCGCCATAAGCCTCTTCGCATTCGATGTTCAGCGTAAACTGCTCGCCCTTAGGCAAGTCTTCCACACCATTTTCAAAAGCGTCGAGGGTGATGCCAAAGCCCGTAATAAACACAAAGGGGCGGTCGGCAGGAGCCTCTTCGATAAGCGTTTCCTTGCCGTCGGCCAGCGAATAAAGCTTATAAGCCACGGCGATAAACTTGTTGTTTTCTTTTTCCATTGTCATATTTCGTTTTTATCTTTTCCTTGCAATAATGATGCCAACGCGCGTTATGCCACAATTAGCAACCCCACGCACGCGACCTTACATGCAAAGTTACGAAAAACTTTCCGTATATATGGCCTATTCCACAAATTCCCTGCCACTTGACCAAATTGCGTTATCGCGCCATTCTTTGTCGTTTTACCATTCTATTGGGCATCTTCTGCTTCCATTCTCAGCCACATAATCCACAAAGTCTCTTCCAAAGAATAAGCCAAATTTCCAAAAATTAAGTCTAAAACTCCATCAAAGTCAATTTTAATCATCCGCCAGATGCTATCTCCATTATTTTCTGTAACTTTGCTTTCGCAAGGCCAACACGCACCAGGAGAGATGGCCGTTTCAGCCCCTATCCTAACCACCTCAACTGTACAAACACTGCAACGAACGATGAAAAAGACGTTATCATTAGCCATAATCGCCCTCTTGTGCATACTGCATGCCCGTGCACAACGCCCTGTTTATGCCAAGATGTCGGGCGAATTGCGCCAGCTATACATAGAAAGCCAAGCCGAACGGCAGGCAGCCACTCGCTCAAACCAGTCCGACAGCCGCACCGTATGTGCCTTTGTGCGCATTAGCAGCAACGCCGAGGCCGTGTTTAAAGCCCACGGATGCAAGTCGTTAGCGCAGTTTGGCAACATCCACATCGTGAACATCCCCCTCAATCAGCTGGCCAAATTGTCGCAATCCAAATGGGTTAGTCGCATCGAAATGGGCCACAGCAACAGCATATTGATGGACACCACGGCCAAAGTGCTGAACGCTTGGCCCGCATATCAAAGCCAATCGTTGCCACAAGCCTACACGGGCAAGGGCGTAGTGGTGGGCATTCAAGACATCGGTTTCGACCTTACGCACCCCAATTTCTGCGACTCTACGGGCCGAACACTACGCATCAAGGCCCTATGGGACCAACTTTCAACCGACACCATCGGCACAAACCTACCCGTTGGGCGCGACTACACCACACCCAACGCCCTCCTCAGCCTGCGCCACACACGCGACGGCAAACAAGAAACGCACGGCACCCACACCTTGGGCATTGCAGCAGGCAGTGGCTTTAAAAGCCCTTACCGCGGCATGGCATGGGAAAGCGACATCTGCCTAGTGGCAAACCTCACGAGCGAAAACAAAAATCTGGTGGACAAAAAAGACCTATATAAATATACCACAGCGACAGATGCGTTGGGCTTTAAATACATCTTCGACTATGCCAAACGTCACAATCTGCCCTGCGTGGCATCGTTTAGCGAGGGTTCTAGCTTTCGTTTCGACAGCGACACGCAACTCTACCATGCCGTTTTAGACAGCCTTCAAGGTCCAGGGCGCATCATCGTGGCCTCGGCTGGCAATGAAGGCGGACGAGCAAGCTACCTTAGAAAGCCTCTGGGAACCGACTCGGCAGGCACATTCATCAAGGATTCTAACGGCCGAATAGGCGTTTCGGCCAAAAGCAAAGCGCATTTTTTGCTTAGATTGAGGTTTCATCGCGTGGGCACATTAACCACATACGACATCGACACGCGTGCATTAGTGGCCGCCAAAGACTCGCAACTGATAGACACACTTACCTTTGGAAAGCTGCAATACGAGATACAAGCGGCTGCCTATCAGCCCGACGACGAGGGCACATTGGCCTACGAGATGTACTTGCGCACGTTGGGTTCTAGCACCTACGTGCCGCCAACGGCATTGGTATTAATTGGCGCAAATGCCGATGTGGAGCTGTTCCGCGGCGCAGGCACATGGGAAACAAACAAGCGCGAACCAGCGTTGTTGGGTGGCGACGACACCCACACCATCCTATCGCCCGCCAGCGCACCTGCTGTTATTGCCGTTGGAGCAACCTCGTATCGCACACACATTACCAATTACAAGGGCGAAAAAAAGTATTCGTTGAAAGGAACAGGAGGCGAAAGAGCTCCCTACTCTTCGAAAGGACCAACGACAGACGGCCGAACAAAGCCCGACGTAATGGCTCCGGGCAGCAACATCATCTCGTCGTACAACAGCTTTTACATTGCCAATCATCCCAACAACAGCGACGTGCAATGGGATGTGGCGCACTTCCAACACAACGGCCGCACCTATCCGTGGAACTGCAACACGGGTACTTCCATGTCCGCGCCAGCTGTTGCAGGCGCTATCGCCCTGTGGTTGCAGGCCAACCCAACGCTAACGGCTAGCGATGTGCGCAACATTGTGGCACAAACAGGCACGCAACACAGCACCTCCCTACCCAATCCCAACAACCTTTATGGCTACGGACAAGTGGATGTCTATCGCGGCCTGCTCCACATCTTGGGCATTACCAAGGTGCAAGGCATCTACCAACACCAACCACAGGGCGTGCATATAACCCCAGGCAACAACAACGAGCTGCACATAACCTTTGCCGACGGGCAACCACACGCTTGCTCCCTGTGCCTTTACTCGCTATCGGGTTCATTAGTTCTAAGTAGGCCGCGCACGCTGTTGGCTGCCGAATCCACCATACAGCTAGGAGCATTAGCGGCAGGCGTGTATGTAGTTCAGATACATGCAGATAGCCCCAAACATAGCGGCAGCACGCTCGTTAGGTTCGTTGGGAAATAAACCAGCAATCCGTATCACGTCTTGAAACAGCCCTTACGCAAAAAACACCATTTCTAGGTATTGCGCCATTATTTATTTGTACTTAACTTTGCAACCATAATAATAACACAACTAAAACTAAGAATTGAAATGAAAAAAACGGTGGTAGTATACGGTTCTTCAACAGGAACCTGCCAAAGCATCGCTGAAACGATTGCAAGCAAACTAGGCGTAGAGGCCCTAGACGTGGCTAACTTCAACGCAGACGTTGTTGCCGAGAACGAAAATTTGCTCATCGGAACCTCTACTTGGGGTGCAGGCGAACTGCAAGACGATTGGTACGACGGTGTGAAAGTGCTTAAAGAGGCCGACTTGGCCGGCAAAACGGTGGCCGTTTTCGGTTGCGGCGATGCCGAATCTTACTCTGATACCTTCTGCGGCGCAATGGCCGAACTTTACAATGCAGCAAAAGACAGTGGCGCAAAGATGGTTGGCGAGGTGTCTACCGATGGCTATACCTTCGACGATAGCGAGGCTGTTGTTGACGGTAAGTTTGTGGGTCTGGCTCTCGACGACGTAAACGAAGACGATAAGACCGAAGGTCGCATCGACGCATGGCTCGAAGAAATTAAGCCTGCATTGTAATTTCGATTGCAAAGAAATACTTTTGCATAGAGCAAAACCCCGACGGTGGGGCAGCAAACAGCCCCACCGCCATACTAAAAAATACAAGACTATGCCGCAAACAGAATTGATTTCAGCCGACATGAAGGTGTTGATGAACCATATTTATGAGTATCAGAAAGGCGTGCGACAAATGGTTTTATACACCTTCAACAAGAAATACGAGCAATTTGCCATAGCAAGGCTTGAACGACAGCAGATAGACTACCTGATAAAACCTGTGGGGAAAGAGAACCTCAACTTGTTTTTCGGAAAGAAAGAGTGCCTCAACGCCATTAGGATGATGATTAACCGTCCGCTAAACGAGCTTAGTCCAGAAGAGGATTTCATACTCGGAGCCATGCTCGGCTACGACATTTGCCGACAATGCGAACGCTATTGCGAACGCAAAGAGCGCACTTTCAAAGTGGCGCAATAAAAAAAGCAAACAGAATATATCCAACTGACTATAATTAACATAACGATAACTTTTAATCTTGTTCGCTAAATAAAATTCATAATGTTTTTGTATAATATGTGAAGGGGTGTCGGGAGATACCCCTTTTCGTTGTATATAGCAATAAATCAATAGGTTATAAAGACAATACACAAGATAAAAGACTTTGCAAATTTGCGCAAAATTAAACTCATAAACGGTATTTAGCACCCATTGTAGCCTCAACTTAGCCCCCAATTTGGACATAATGGACATTTAGTAGGCTGAAACCTCTGATATGCCAATTTATCTGCATGCCCTGCAACCGCTGGCTCTGGCGGACATAAACATGTGTGCTTCCCATTCCGTTTGCCCACTCGCGTGTACATCACACAATCACTTTTGTCTTGTTTTCAGTAAGAATTTTAACATTATGAGTGCCCTTTCTGCTCACCAATCGCTCACCTTGCCGCAAAAAATCGATTCTCGCGAAGGTTGGTTTTGATGCAAAAAGGGGGTAGCATGTGAATGCGGCAAAATGAATATTTATTTCAAACAACCGCCATTTGCACCCATTTGGGGGCTATTTGCTGCTAAATGCAATGCGTTTTGGTGCTAAATGGAGTGCGTTTTGGTGCTAAATGCAATGCGTTTTGCCGCTAAACGCAAGGTAAAATGCTGCAAAACGCAGTGCAATTTGCTGCTAAACGCAAGGCAAAATGCTCCTAATTGCGAGCCGATAAGCATAAATATACGCTGCAATGGCATAAATAAAACCTTTTAGAACCACTAAAAGCATGGCACAAAAGGGCAAAACAACCATTAAATAGTGCCATTTTAGGGGCTAAAAGCGGGTTTTTGCGGTTGAAAAAATACGAGTTGGCAACCAAACTAGAAAGCCAAAATGGTGCAAAATGCAGGTTATAGGCTTAAAAATAGACAAGTACCAAGACACAAAAGGTTATAAATGGTAGACTTTTACATACTTTTCAACTTGTTTTTTCGCTAAAACGAAGCGAAATTTAAAGCGGAATTGTAAAATAAAAGACAAAAATTTAAGTTTTAGATGTGACAAGCTTTCGAGCTGATGAGTTGGTGGGTTGATGAGCTTGTGGGTTGGTGTGTTGGCAAATTGATCCTTGGGGGAGTTGTTGGGCGTTAGTTAGTTCATGTGCAAATTCGCGCATAAGACATTTAATTCCAAAGCCAATCCTCTTGGGTTATAATAACTAAACGGAAAAACGAGTTGACAAGTTAGCTTGCGGACAGGTTATCGGGTTGATAGGTTAAAGAACGAATAAGCTAACAAGTTGCCTTGTTAAGTTAGCCTATCACAACTAAACAACAAGAATGCCGTTACTCCCAACATGCGTTGATGGTTGTAGGCTATTGGATTTTCTTAGTGGATATACTTTAAAGTTGGTGAGCTTTTAGTTATTGAGTCGAATTGATTTTCAAGCTGAAAACTAACGAACCCACCGCCCGTTAAACTCGAAAAGCTGAAAATTCATAAACTAAAAGCTCACCTACTTAGAGATCTAAATAACAATATTGCTTAACAAGCAAGCATTATTTATAAGTCCCATCCCACGGCACTTGCGCCAAGAACGGCAGCCGAAGAGCCTTCAAGACCGCTAATGAGGAACTTTGCCTTGTCTTTGAAAATCTTCAATACGTTCTCGTCGTATGCTTTTTTAAGCGGTTTCATCAGCAAATCGCCGGCTTTGGTCAGTCCGCCGAAGAAGATAAATGCCTCTGGCGACGAGAATGCAGCGAAGTCTGCGCATGCCTCACCAAGCATTTTGCCGGTGAACTCGTAAACGTCGACGGCCAACTTGTCGCCTTTCGCAGCGGCAAGCGATACATCAAGCGATGTAATTTCTTCGGGTTTCAAGTCGCGAAGTACAGAGGGAGTTGTGGTTTTCTCCAAAAATTCGCGTGCCGAACGTGCCACACCCGTTGCCGAGCAATAGGTTTCCAAACAACCAAAGCGACCGCAACCACAGCTGCGTCCACCTTCTCTTTGGGCGATAACGTGTCCCAACTCGCCTGCAAAGCCGTCGCTGCCATACACCACTTGTCCATTAATAACAATGCCAGAGCCAACGCCCGTACCTAGCGTAATAACGATAAAGTTTTTCATACCACGCGCAACGCCATAAATCATTTCGCCAATGGCGGCAGCATTAGCATCGTTGGTAAGCGCAACGGGGATGCCGCCGAGCCCTTTGGAGAACATATCGGCAAGAGGAACAACGCCATTGTGTCCCCAAGCCAAGTTAGGAGCAAACTCTATCGTGCCTTTGTAGTAGTTGCCGTTAGGCGCCCCGATACCCATTGCCTTAATGGTTTGAATACCACCTACTTGCTCAATGATAACGTGCAATGCGTCGAGCGATGCCTTAACATAGTCCTCTACGTCTGCATAGGCTTGTGTCTTAATGGCCGTAGTGGCCTTAATTTCGCCTCGGCTATCAACGATACCGAATACAGAGTTCGTTCCACCCAAGTCTAAACCAATCACGTATGGTTTCAGTTCTTCTTGTCCACTCATGTTGTGTCCTTATTTTTTTAGTTTAGTAATAATTGTTTGCTTTCGTCGATGATAGGCTTAAAGGCTTGTCCCTTATGATGGCCATGTTGCACCATCTTTTGGTCTGTACCTTGTATTTAGCCTTAAATTAAGCGTTGACAAAGTTATGAAAAATATGGAATAACACAAACTTATAAGTTGAAAATTTGCTCAATTCGCATATTTTTTGCAATTTTGCATCCGTTATGCCCTTACCTTTTCATATAGATATTGTAGACATTGTATTCAAGGGAATACTTATTGGTCTTATTGCCTCTGCCCCGATGGGGCCTGTGGGGGTGCTTTGCGTTCAGCGAACCCTGAACAAAGGCAGATGGTATGGCTTTATCACAGGCATTGGTGCGGCGGTAAGCGATATGATTTACGCCTTGGTTACTGGCTATGGTATGAGTTTCATCATGGATCTCATCACCGCTCCACGCACGCTTTTCGCCCTTAAAATATCGGGAAGTGTACTGCTGATGTTATTTGGGATTTACTGTTTCAAGTCTAATCCCACCAAGAAAGTGCATTACAGCGGTAAGGGTAAGGGCACATTGATACACAATGGCATAACCGCTTTTCTCGTTACTTTCTCTAATCCACTTATCATTTTCCTCTTCATGGCCACCTTCGCGCAGTTTGCTTTTGTTGTTCCCAACAGGCCGTGGCTGATGGTTGGCGGATATACAGGCATTGTTTTGGGCGCACTGATATGGTGGTTCGGGCTTACTTGGCTTATCGACAAAGTGCGTGGAAAGTTCGATAAAGGCGGTATTGTACTCATCAACAAGATTATCGGCAGCGTGGTTATCATCTTTTCGGTGATATTCCTAATCGGCACGATATTCAATCTCTACACTTTCGAATACTGACGCGTACCACCCGCCCGTAGCCGTTTATGCCCCTACTTATATAATAAGGAGTGGCCTATTCATCCCTAGCAAACATCAATAAATGTACATCGCCAAACAACTAAGAGAAAAAAGCATTGCCGAATACATATTATATATGTGGCAAATTGAAGACCTGATACGCGCATACGGCTGTTCGTTGCAACGTATCAGGCACGAATACATAGACAAGTTTGACTATACCGCCGAACAAAAAGAAGAAATGCTCGACTGGTACGGCAATCTTGTGCGCATGATGAACCAAGAAGGGAAACGCGAACGGGGACATCTGCAAATTAACGCCATCATCGTTAAGGACCTGATGGACCTGCACAACCAATTGATGCAAAGCACCAAGTTTCCCTTTTACAATACGGCATACTATAAGGTGCTGCCCTTCATCGTTGAACTGCGCAACAAGGGCGACAAGCAAGTGAACGAGATTGAAACATGTCTTGATGCGCTTTACGGCGTTATGTTGCTGAGGTTGAAACAAAAGGAGATTACTCCCGACACCATGACAGCCATCAAAGAGATTACCACCTTTGTGGGAATGCTTGCTGACTATTATCAGAAAGACAAGCGAGAAGGACTGGTTTTTGAAGACGAATAAACATAACCCACTGCATAAATGAACATTTTGATTACTGGCTGCAACGGCCAACTAGGAAACGAAATACAGCTGCTGCAAACGCAGTATGCTCAACACACGTGGTTTAACACCGACGTTAACGAATTAGACATCACCGACAAGACCGCCATCGAACGTTTCGTTGAAGAGAACGAGATTGGCGGCATCGTAAACTGCGCTGCCTATACGGCCGTAGATAAGGCGGAAAGCGACCCACAACTGGCAAGGAAACTAAACGCCGAAGCACCCGCTTTCTTAGCCGAGGTAGTGGGCAAACGCAGCGGATGGATGGTACAGGTGTCTACCGATTACGTATTCGATGGCACCAAGCACACACCATACGTAGAGACAGACGAGCCTTGCCCCAATAGCGTTTATGGGCAAACGAAGTTGGAAGGCGAACTGGCCGTAAGTAAACTCTGCCCCAACACCATGATTATAAGAACGGCTTGGCTGTACAGCGAGTTTGGAAACAACTTTGTGAAAACAATGATTCGCCTAGGAAGAGAACGCGAACAACTGGGCGTTATCTTCGACCAAGTGGGCACACCAACCTACGCTCACGACCTCGCTATGGTGATAATGACGGCCATAGACAAAGGCGTTAAGCCCGGCGTTTACCACTTTTCTAACGAGGGCGTAACAAGTTGGTACGACTTTACTAAGAGCATACATCGCCTATCGGGAATTAATACTTGCCAAGTATCGCCCTTGCACACCGCAGAATACCCCACCCCAGCCTGTCGCCCTGCATATAGCGTGCTAGACAAGACAAAGATTAAGGCTGCGTACGGCATCGAGATACCACATTGGGAGGAGTCGTTGGCCAAGTGTATAGCCAAACTTTAATCACGAAACGAACACGGTTAACAAAATAACGGGCCTGTCAACTGAATAACGGCTCTGTCAACTCGTTAACCCGTTAACTTGTCAACTTTGAATAAGAACATTGTAAATAATGACTGAAATAGAAAGAAGACGAACCTTTGCCATCATCTCTCACCCCGACGCTGGTAAGACAACACTCACTGAGAAATTCTTGTTGTTCGGCGGACAGATACAGGTGGCAGGAGCTGTAAAGAGCAACAAGATAAGAAAAACGGCCACATCCGATTGGATGGACATCGAGAAACAACGTGGCATATCGGTTTCTACCTCGGTGATGGAGTTCGATTACGAAGGCTATAAGGTGAATATCCTGGACACACCCGGACACCAAGACTTCGCCGAAGACACTTATCGCACACTTACAGCGGTAGATTCGGCCATCATTGTTGTGGATTCGGCCAAAGGTGTAGAAACGCAAACGCGCAAGCTAATGGAGGTTTGCCGAATGCGCAACACTCCCGTGATTATCTTTATCAATAAGATGGACCGCGAAGGACGCGACCCTTTCGACCTGCTTGACGAGTTGGAAGAGGAACTGCAAATAAAGGTTAGGCCCCTTTCGTGGCCAATCAACCAAGGCGAACGTTTCAAAGGGGTGTTCAATATCTTCGAAAGCCAGCTGCAATTGTTCACGCCCGACAAGCAACGCGTTACCGAAAAGGTGGAGGTAGACGTAAATAGCGACGAACTAAACGAACATATTGGCGAACAAGATGCGCAGAAACTTCGCGATGATTTGGAGCTGGTGGACGGCGTTTACCCCGAATTTGAGGTGGAAACCTATCGTGCAGGGCATGTTGCGCCCGTGTTCTTTGGCAGTGCACTCAACAACTTTGGTGTTCAAGAACTGCTCAACTGTTTCGTAGAGATAGCCCCAAGCCCCAAGCCTACAATGGCCGAAGAGCGTGAAGTGCAACCCACGGAGTCGAAATTTACGGGGTTTATCTTCAAAATAACGGCAAATATCGACCCAAACCATCGCTCGTGCATCGCATTCTGCAAGATATGCAGCGGCAAGTTTGTGCGAAACCAGCCCTATCGACACGTTCGACTCGACAAAACACTGCGTTTCAGCAGTCCGACACAGTTCATGGCGCAACGCAAAAGCACCATCGACGAGGCCTATGCCGGCGACATCATCGGCTTACCCGATAACGGAATATTTAAGATTGGCGACACATTAACCGAAGGAGAGTTGCTACACTTCCGCGGTTTGCCTTCGTTCTCGCCAGAGATGTTCAAGTATATCGAGAACGACGACCCCATGAAGGCCAAGCAATTGAACAAGGGTATCGAGCA
>ERZ773083.2698-NODE-2698-length-10748-cov-2.977368_pt1 | contig 10748 bp, 6 predicted proteins | sample MGYA00511465_ERZ773083 | MGnify/ENA primary metagenome ERZ773083 (study PRJEB29015, sample SAMEA2738001) | human oral metagenome | biome: human oral; feature: human-associated habitat; material: dental | place: China | collected 2060 ... | reverse complement strand
GCGAACGTTCTTGGAAGTGATCATCCCCGCTAAAACCACCTGTTTCTTGTCCTGGATCGGAGCCTGTCCCTTCTCCTGGTCCAGCCGAAATTCCAGTGTGTTATCGCTCGTATTCTTTCGGATCAAATCCAGATCGTCTTCCAGGGGGTGTCCCGAAACATAGATCCCCAGAACTTCCTTCTCGAAGGCCAGCAGCTGCTGCCTGTCAAACTCCTCCACATCCGGCATCTTAAAGGCGAAGTCCTCTCTGCCCTCTTCCCCGGCGATATCAAAGAGGCTCATCTGTCCGGCCATGGAGTGCTTCTTCTCAGAACTGACCTGATCCATAATCGTCGGAAAGATATAGGTCATCTGCCTGCGATTTCCATCCAGGGAGTCACAGGCTCCCGCCTTGATCAGATTCTCGACAGACCGCTTATTGACCGACTTGTCGGCCACCCGGGTCAGGAAATCCTCGAGGGTCTTGAAAGGCCCGCGGGCATTTCTCTCCGCGACAATAGCGTCGATGACCGGATGTCCGACGCTCTTGATCGCGTACATTCCGTAGCGAACCCCCTTGTCATCCGCCACAAAGCGCCCATCCCCGGAATTGATATCGGGGGGCAGAACCTCAATCCCGATCTCCCTGCAATGGGCAATATACTGGGATACCTTGTCCGACTGGTTAATGAAAGTCGTCATCAGAGCTGCCATAAACTCCCTGGGATAGTAGTGTTTGAGATAAGCTGTCTGATAGGTGATCACCGCGTAGCAGGCCGCATGGGACTTGTTAAACGCGTAGTTGGCGAAATCCATCATCTCATCGTAGATCTTACTGGCGACTGCTTCGGAAATTCCATTGGCAAGACAGCCGGCCACACCCTCTTCCCTGTTCCCGAAGATGAAGTTATGGCGCTCCCTCTCCATCTCGTCCGCGTGCTTTTTGGACATGGCGCGGCGAACCAGATCCGCTCTGCCCAGGGAATAACCGGCCAGCTGCTGGACGATCTGCATCACCTGCTCCTGATAGACAATACAGCCATAGGTCGACTCCAGGATCGGCTTGAGCTGGGGACAGTCGTAGACGATGGCGCCCACATTCTTCTTGCCCTTGATATAGCGGGGAATAAAATCCATGGGGCCGGGCCGGTAGAGGGCGATTCCCGCGATAATGTCATCCAGATTGGCGGGCCTGAGCTCCTTCATGAAGGACTTCATGCCGGCGGACTCCAGCTGAAACACCCCCTCGCACTGGCCCCTGCCGATCATGGCGTAGACCTCGGGATCGTCATAGGGGATCCGGTTGATATCCAGGTCAAGCCCGGGATGATTGGCCCTGGCGTCCCGAACGGCATCTGTAATAACATTTAAGGTGCGAAGCCCCAGAAAATCCATCTTGAGCAGGCCAAGCTCCTCCACCTCAATCATATTAAACTGGGTGACGACATTTCCGTCGGTTCCCCTGGCCAGGGGCACATACTCATCCATTGCCTTAGCTGCGATTACCACACCGGCGGCGTGGGTAGAGGAATTGCGGGGGAGGCCCTCCAGCTTCCGGGCCATATCAATCAGATTATGGACCTCCTCGTCCTCATCGTAGGACTTCTTCAGCTCTGGATTGGCCTTCAGCGCCTTGTCAATCGTGATCTTCAGCTCCTGCGGAACAGACTTGGCCACCGTATCCACCAGGCCATAGGGGAGATCCAGGACACGCCCCACATCTCGAATGGCATTTCTGGGCGCCAGCGTTCCGAATGTGATGATCTGTGTGACCGCGTCTTCCCCGTATTTCTCAGTGACATAGCGGATGACGTCGCCCCGGTGCTCATAGTCGAAATCCACATCGATATCCGGCATGGTGATTCGCTCTGGATTTAAAAAGCGCTCGAAAATAAGCTGAAAGCGGATGGGGTCAATATCCGTGATCCCGGTCGTATAGGCCACCAGAGAACCGGCGGCGGACCCGCGGCCGGGGCCGACGGTGCAACCATGGGTTCTGGCGTAATTGATGTAGTCCCAGACGATCAGGAAGTAATCCACATAGCCCATCTTTTGGATGACGCTCAGCTCATAGCTCAGCTGAGGCTTCAGGGCGTCCGCCCCATCCCCGTAGCGCCGGTCTAACCCCTCATAGCAGAGTTTGTTGAGATAGGTCCAGGCATCATAGCCCCGGGGCACCGCATAGTGAGGCATCTTGGTCACGCCAAACTCTATGGTCACCTGGCAGCGATCGGCAATCTTCTGGGTGTTCTCGATTGCCTCCGGGGCGAAGGGGAAGAGCCTGCGCATCTCTTCCTCACTTTTGACATAGTATTGACCGCCCTCATAGCGCATGCGGTCTGTGTCTGTGATCTTCTTGCCTGTCTGAATACAGAGCAGGACATCGTGAGCTTCCCAGTCCTCAGCCATGGTATAGTGGCAGTCATTGGTCGCCACCAAAGGAATCCCGGTCTCCCCCGACAGGCGGATCAATTCCTGAACCACGCGTCCGTCGACGGCCTGTCCGTGATCCTGCAATTCCAGATAGTAGTTGCCATGGCCGAAGGTATTCTCGTGCCAGAGGGCCGCCTCCTTCGCCGCCTCATACTGACCTCTCTGCAGATACTTCTGCACCTGTCCCGCCAGGCAGGCGGAGGTGCAGATAATGCCCTCGTGATAGCGCTCTAAGATCTCCCGGTCAACGCGGGGTTTATAGTAGTAGCCGTCCACGAATCCCGCGGATACGATCTTGATCAGGTTGGCGTAGCCACGGTTGTTCTCGGCGATCAGAATCAGATGGTAGTAGCGATCCTCTCCCGCCGACCCGGAATTTCTGTCAAAGCGGGAGCCGGTCGCGACATAGACCTCACATCCGATCAGGGGCTTGATTCCCTGCGCGTGGCACTCCTTATAAAATTCAATCACGCCGTACATGACACCGTGGTCGGTGATCGCCGCGGCATTCATTCCCAGTTCCCTGACCCGGCTCACATAATCGCGGATCTTATTTGATCCGTCCAGGAGACTGAACTGGGTGTGGCTGTGAAGATGGACAAAGGACATTTACAACTCCTCTCACTCTACCTCGACAATCCGTGGAGAGCTGCCGCGAACCAAAAGCTCCAGCCCCGCGTAAGCCGCGATCAGTCCGCCAAACAGGCAGACAAAATAGCTGACCGGATTATCCGCGGAGATAACAAGTCCGGGGATGAAGGCGCTCGTGGCGTTAAATGCCATATGCAGAAGAATCACCAGAGTCAAATTCTGGGACTTCTCCTTGACATAGCCCAGGGCCAGCCCCAGGAGAAAGGCTATGGATCCCTGCAGCATATTCATGTGAAAGAAACCAAAAAGCAGGGCCTGGAGAATGTTTGCCATCCAGAAGCCGCCGACCCGGCGGGCGTAACTCATGGTCAGTCCGCGAAAGCAGAGCTCCTCACAGGCGGGCCCCAGGCAGACGACATATAGAATGACAGAGACAGATGCCTGTATGTTATCCAGTCCCGACGAACGCAGGATCCCCTGATATTCAGCCATCCACTGGGGAACCAGGGCTGCCAGAGTGTTCATGATATAAGTGGACAGGTACTGAGCTCCCAGGATAAAGAGCAGGATCCCCGGGATCAGCATCCAGGACCAGTGCTTGTACTGACGGACCAGACACCTGTAATCCCTGGCCGGCTTCTGTGTCTGGAGGAACTCCCTGCGATACCATATGCCGAACCAGATCACGCAGATTAAAGCGTAGACAAGAAGGGTCAGGCTGGTAAAAGCCTGCCCCTGCATCCGCTCAAAAGAGGAGCGGATGAAATCGGCATAGGAGCCTCCCTCGAAGTGAATGGCCTGATCCACCACCAGGATCTGACTGGCAAAAACCGCCACCAGGTTCTGGACCAGGGCCGCCGCCAGAAAGGGCAGAAGGATATACCAGCCGGTATTCCGACGGGGCCGGCGTGTGTCTTTGGGTGATATATTTCGATTGTTATCGGGCATGCTTTTGTCCTCATTGTTCAGCTCATTCACCAACCTATTCTAGCATAGTGTCCCCCTCTTCTGCAGTGTGCCTTCCGATTTATTCCGGTCGCAGCCCGCTGGTTGATTCCGTTCGCAGACAGCAAAATCATGCCGCGCACGACAGGCAGCAACTCTATGCGGCATACAGCAAACGATACTGCCTGCGGCAAAAATGGAATATACAGAAAATCTATGCTGCGTACAGCAAACTATGCTGCACAAAAAGACCGCGGCCAGGGGAATCTCTCGCCTGACCGCAGTCTTCCTGCTTATCGCCTCATCGGGCCTGCGCAAGTCTTCTGATCTGCGCAGCTCTTTAGAACTTTCCGTCCTTAGCGGCCTCCTCAACAGAAACAGCTACGGCAACCGTTGCCCCGACCATGGGGTTATTCCCCATACCGATCAGACCCATCATCTCAACATGGGCAGGGACAGAGGAAGAACCCGCAAACTGGGCATCCGAGTGCATGCGGCCCATGGTATCGGTCATCCCGTAAGAAGCCGGGCCTGCGGCCATATTATCCGGATGCAGGGTACGGCCGGTGCCGCCGCCGGACGCAACTGAGAAGTACTTCTTGCCCATCTCATTACACTCCTTCTTATAGGTGCCTGCGACGGGATGCTGGAAGCGGGTGGGGTTCGTGGAATTGCCGGTGATGGATACGCCGACATTCTCCTGGTGCATAATCGCAACGCCCTCCTGGACATCATCGGCTCCGTAGCACTTGACGGACGCGCGTATCCCCTTGGAGTAGGGAGTCTCACTGATGATGTTCAGCTTGGCACTGTGATAGTCGTACTGTGTCTCTACAAAGGTGAATCCATTGATCCGGGAAATGATCTGAGCGGCGTCCTTGCCCAGTCCGTTTAAGATCACGCGCAGAGGCTTCTGGCGAACCTTGTTGGCCTTGCTCGCAATGCCGATCGCCCCCTCGGCTGCGGCAAAGGACTCGTGTCCTGCCAAAAAGCAGAAGCACTCTGTCTCCTCCTCCAGGAGCATTTTACCAAGATTTCCATGGCCAAGTCCTACCTTGCGGTGGTCTGCGACCGAGCCCGGAATGCAGAAAGCCTGCAGTCCCTCACCGATTGCGGCGGCTGCATCGGCAGCCCTGCGGCAGTCTTTCTTGATCGCGATGGCCGCGCCGACCGTATAAGCCCACTTGGCATTCTCGAAGCAGATATTCTGAATTCCCTCTACCATATGATAGACATCGAGACCGGCGTCCTCTGTGATCTTCTTAGCCTCCTCAATGTCCTTGATCCCATAGCTGTTTAACACGGAAGTGATCTTCTCGATTCTTCCCTCATAATTCTCAAATAATGCCATGATTATCGTCTCCTTCCTCTCGAATGATCACTCTTTACGGGGATCGATGAACTTAACAGCGTCATCGATGCGGCCATACTGGCCCCTGGCCTTCTCCCATGCTGTGTTGGGATCGTCACCCTTCTTAATAAAGTCTGTCATCTTACCGAGTGAGACGTATTTGTAACCGATTACCTGATTGTCCTCATCTAAAGCCAGGTCCGTGACATAACCCTCTGTCATCTCCAGATAGCGGACCCCCTTGGAATTGGTCGCGTACATGGTTCCAACCTGAGAGCGAAGGCCCTTGCCCAGGTCCTCAAGGCCGGCGCCGACAGCGAGTCCGTCATCAGAAAAGGCGGACTGAGAGCGCCCGTAGACAATCTGAAGGAAGAGCTCGCGCATTGCGGTATTGATTGCATCACATACAAGGTCGGTATTCAGGGCCTCGAGAATGGTCTTGCCCTGGAGGATCTCCGCTGCCATCGCGGCGGAATGGGTCATTCCCGAACATCCGATCGTCTCGATCAGGGCCTCCTCAATGATGCCGTTCTTGATATTCAAAGAGAGCTTGCAGGCACCCTGCTGCGGCGCGCACCAGCCAACGCCATGGGTGAATCCTGAGATATCGCCAATCTGCTTGGCATGAACCCACTTTCCCTCCTCGGGGATGGGAGCCGGTTCATGCTTTGCGCCCTTGGCGATCGGGCACATATTCTGTACTTCTGTTGTGTAGATCATCGTTGAACTCCTTTCATAGATGCAACAATACACTGCGGTACTCCCACATACCGCGCATATCGTTAATATCTTCACACATCTGAGGAGCTTCGTCTAGCACTTCTTTTCCCACGCGGACTCTACGCCCACGCAGGCTCTCATACAGATCCATACCCTGAAAGCAGTTCTTTCTCCTTCCACTTCTCCGAAAACCTCCGCAAATTCCATTTCATGGCCTCCCGGGGCAGACGCCCGAGGCCCTCTGCTCAGCTTAAGAAGGCAAAGGGATCCCCCTCCCCCAGAAAATGCATGAGCTGATAGGCCGTCGGCATGCTGACCTTGCCTTTCGCCAGGATCTCTCTGACTCTTTTTCGATCGGCCAGAATCACCTCGATTTCCTCGCTGTCCTCCTCATGCGCTGTATCAGGCAGGCCATAGGCGTAGCCGTAGACGATCCCGTTGTTCTCGTCCGTCATGCCAATCGTGGTGAAGCGAGCCTTCTCAAAGATTGGATCGACATCCAGTATGTCCAGCTTCAGTCCGGTCTCCTCGAAGGTCTCCCGAACCGCGGCCTGGCGCATGTCCTCTTCCGGATCGACCAGGCCGGCGGGCAATTCATAGACAAAAGAGTCCACTGCCGCCCGGTACTGACGGACCATCACAACCCGAAGATCCGCGGATTCGCGAAGGCTCTGGCAGACCGCCTCATCTTTTGAGTCGAAGGCTTCTTCTCCCGCATAGAGGGCATAGACGATCACTGCGTCCGCATCCTCTTTTTGCGACTTCATCTTCAAATCTTCCACCCGTCCGGCACGGGAGGCAAGCTGATAGCGCATGGGAGCGCCAGTCTTCTTCTCTCCCTCCAGAATATACATGTTCAGGAACTTCTCATCCGTAATCTTATGGATCCGCCTGATCGTAGCCATCCTTCCTCCTCTGTCTCCATCAAACTGATCAAGAGTAAATTCGCTCCAGAGCAGCGGAGATCCTATCCATCGACGCCCGCCCCAAAGCAAACCCGTTCTCTACTCTCTGTCCCCGTCAGGGGCGCTCCGCTCTCCTATAATTATGACCTATCTCCATTTACTACTCTTTGTCTCTGCCATGGGCGTCCCCTTTTCCATAACTCTCTTGAATCGCCTTCACCACTTCCTCAAAGCCCATGAAATGTGACGCCTTGACTAAAACGATATCGCCCTCCTTGAGCCGGCCTAGGAGATTCGTCAGCAATGCGTCCCGATCGGGATAGGCATAGATCTCCATCGGCTTCTCGCGCCGATGGACACCTTCCCCTTCCTCAGCAAAGAAAGCTCCTTCCTCCCTCCTGTTCAAAGAGGCATCACTGGCCCCTCTTGCGATCTCCCGGCCCAGAGCTCCCGCGGCATAGAGCATATCTATCCCTTCCTCTGCCGCTCTTTCCCCGAGTTCGTAGTGCATAGCGGGGGCATTTTCTCCCAGCTCTCCCATATCTCCCAAGACTGCGATCCTGCGTCCCTTTGCCCTTGCCAGAACCGCAAGAGAGGCCCGCATCGAAGAGGGGTTGGCATTGTAGCAGTCATCAATCAGAGTCAGCCCGCCCAGATGCAGGAAATGAGCCCTGCCGGAAATGGTGCTGGCCGTCTCCATCCCCGCCTTGATCTCATCCAGATCAAGGCCCAGGCTCTGTCCGACAGCTGCAGCCGCCAGCGCGTTGTAGACATTGTGCTCACCGGGAATGGGAATGACCGCCTCAAAATCCCCTTCGGGTGTAATGAAGGAGGCTGACACCCCATCCATGCCCAGGGCCGACAGATTCTCGGCTCGATAGGTCTCCCTGGCCAGGCGCTCCTGGTCCGTATAGGCGGCGCTCATATCAAAACAGCCGTCAGCCAGACCGTCTCGATCCTTAGCCTTGGCCAGATGCTCCGCGATCTGCCCATTCAGCCGGGCCAGCTTGTCTTTATCCTTCTCCCTGGCGGCCGCGGAGGAATCTACTCCCAGACCATAAAAGATAATTCTGGCGCCGCCTGCCCTGCGGATACAGTTGAGATGGTCATCATCGCCGTTTAAAATAACGCTTGCCCCGTCCGCCAGATAGTCAAAAACTTCCGTCTTAGAGGCCAGGATCCCGTCTCTGGTCTTCATGAATTCCAGGTGCGCCTCGCCGATGTTCGTGATGACGACAATATTTGGACGGGCAACGGCGGCCAGGGCGGACATCTGCCCGAAGTTATCAATTCCCATCTCCACAACGGCGACCTGGTGATGGTCGCGAATCTTCAAGACTGTCATGGGCATGCCGATCTCATTGTTGAAATTCCCCTCCGTCTTAAGAACAGAGTAGTGCCGACTTAATACCGAGGCTACCATCTCCTTGGTTGAGGTCTTTCCCACACTGCCGATGATACCCACCAGGGGAAGCTTCAGCTGCCGGCGATAATACGCGGCAATGTCCATCAGGGCTCTCTGCGAGCTCTCTACACGGATACAGGGGCCGACGGGATCCGTCAAATCCTCTTCCGAGAGGGAACAGGCCGCCCCCTGCTCGAAGGCCTGGGGAATGAAGCGATGGGCGTCTACCTTCTCGCCGACAAAGGGGATAAAGAGAAAATCTCTCTCCACCTGCCGGTTGTCTGTGACCACTCCGGCAATGGTCAGCCGCTCATAGTCGGCCTTCACACGGCCGTTTGCGTAAGGCTCTTCAACCGGAAAGATCAGCTTTCCTCCACAGGCAGCCGCAATATTTGCCAGGGTCATGTTCTTCATCTTGCTCTCCCCTCTCTGGTCCATCCTGTCTTAACTTCTCCTATTCTGCACAAAAAACCCTCTGTCCGCAATGGTACAGAGGGTTTGGAATCTGATTCGGTCCCATTTTATTTCTGATATTTTTTGAGGGAGATACGAATGATCTCCTCACACAGATCATCATAGGACATGCCCAGAACCGCCTCCTCCTGGGGGAGCAGAGAAGTCGGTGTCATACCCGGAAGGGTATTGGCCTCCAGGCAGAAGATGCTGCCGGATTCATCCAAGAGAAAATCCTGACGGGAATACGTCGTCAGTCCCAGCGCCTTGCAGACATCTGCGGCATACTTCTGCATGAGCCTGCTTGTCTCCTGGGGCAGGTCTGCGGGGCAGGTCTCAACCGCGGATCCCGCCGCGTACTTGTTTTTGAAGTCATAGAATCCCCGGATGGGAGCGATCTCTATCACGGGAAGAACCTGATCCTCCATGACGCCGACAGAGAACTCCCTGCCCTTGATATACTCCTCAATGACAACCTCGTCCTCCCAGTAGAAGGCCTCATCCAGGGCCTCCTCAAGCCGACCGAGGTCCTCCACAATTGTGACTCCCACAGAAGACCCCCCGCAGGCGGGCTTGACCACACAGGGATAGTGAATCTCTGCCTTCTTAGCCGCGTCCTGACGTTCCTCTTTCTCCAATGTGATTCCGCTGGGCGTCGGTATTCCATAGGCTGTAAAGAAGGTCTTGGCCACTCCCTTATCCATGGCAATGGCACAGGGCAGATAAGAATTCCCTGTATATTGAATGCCAAAGAGGTCAAACGCGGCCTGTACTTTTCCGTTCTCTCCATCGGCTCCATGCAGAGCCATAAAGACGATATCGGCCGCCTGACAGATCGCGATCACATTGGGACCGAAGAATGTCTTGGACTGATCCTTACGCCCGGCACGAATGGCCGCAATATCCGGCGCTGTTTTGGGGATATCCTCCACCTTGACAGAGGCCTCCTCCGCCCGGTCGAAGATGCCGCTGATATCGCACTCCGCGTCCTGATAGCCCATGAAGACGTCCAAAAGCAGAACCTGATGTCCCTTGCGGCGAAGAGCCCTGGCCACCATATCCCCGGACTTGAAAGACACATCCCGCTCGGTACTTAAGCCACCTGCCAGAACAACAACCCTCATCTCTAACGCTCCTTCATATCCGAGAACCGGTGTGAAAAGCTCCCGCGGCATTGCATCCGCAAGGCTCAAATGTCTGGTCAAGTGTACTTCATACAGAGCAAAACCGCAAGGAACCTGTCACAATATGGCGATTCCGAGACCTGTCACAGAATGGCGATCCCGAGAGGTCTCTGCATAATTCGCTGTTCTTCCAGTTCGTCCACCTTGCGGCCGGGCAGAAGCGTGCAGATTCCGTGGATGGATCGTCGATCTCGCTGATATCCCTCCTCATCTCCCATTGCCCGCAGGATCTCCATATGCGTGCGCAAAAGTCTTGCCAGAAGCAGAGCACTCCCATCCCTCCGCATATTGGAGATTGCCTCATTGACGTAAATGAGGGCAAACTCATAGATCTGCCTCGAGGCATAGCAGAAGGCCAAATTGTTCTGAGCGACCGCCAGCAATCTGCGCAGGGGGACCTGATTACGGCTTCTCTCCTTGATCACTGTCATAACGCCGCCCAGAAGATGGGCCGCCTTCCTGCCTTCACCGCCATAGAGATAGACCAGACCAAGGATATTCAACAGATGAATCTCCAGGCGATCCGGCCCCATGGCCGGGATGGAGGCCATGGGATCGAAGTCCCTGCGGGTGATCGCCATCGCCTGTAATACCGCCTGCTCCAGTCTGTGATAAAAGCGGATCTGTTCCGCGTCAATCGCATTGTTCTCCTTCAGAAAATGCTGATGTATCCCATATCTTTCTTCTCCCTCCGCCAGCCTTTTACTTCTGTGATATCTGTCAAAGGAGACCGTTACTTTGTCCCATTGCTTTGCAGCCTCTGACGTCTTTTCCGCCTTCAT
>ERZ773083.2696-NODE-2696-length-10749-cov-16.302226_pt1 | contig 10749 bp, 9 predicted proteins | sample MGYA00511465_ERZ773083 | MGnify/ENA primary metagenome ERZ773083 (study PRJEB29015, sample SAMEA2738001) | human oral metagenome | biome: human oral; feature: human-associated habitat; material: dental | place: China | collected 2060 ... | reverse complement strand
ATTGTAATTTTTTTAATGTATATTTCAGTAAAGGTTACCGGATTTAATTTTGAAGTATTTAAAAATTTTGGAAACTTTTTTAATATTTTAAAAGGAATGATTCCACCTGATTTTAGTTATAGTAAAGAGGTTATAACTCCACTTTTTGACACTATAAAAATGTCTTTGATGGGGTCGTTTTTAGGGGCATTAGTTTCATTACCTATTGCAATTTTAGCTTCCAGCAATATAACTAAAAATAAATTTGTAAATGGATTTTTTAAATTATTTTTAAGTATTTTAAGAACTCTACCTTCTCTTGTTTGTGCTTTAATAGCAACTTATATATGGGGTCTTGGTACTTTTGCAGGAACTGTTGCAATCTTTATTTTTTCATTATCTTATGTTGGAAAATTATTGTATGAATCAATTGAAACTGTTGATATGGGAGCTTTTGAATGTATGGAATCTATGGGATTTACTAAATTCTATGCTTTTAGATATGCTATATTACCGGTTGTTTTACCTTCATATATTTCAACAGCACTATTCAACTTTGAAGGTAATGTTAGATATGCAGCAATTTTAGGTTATGTTGGTGCAGGTGGTATTGGTATGATTTTGAATGAAAAACTCGGTTGGAGAGAATATTCAAAAGTTGGTACTATAGTATTTTTATTACTTTTAACTGTTTTTGTAATAGAAATTATAAGTGAACATTTTAGAGGAAGGTTGGAGTAATGGAAATGATGAATTCAAAAGTAGAAGAAAAATTAAAAAAAGAGCCAAAATCTTATACTTATATCATAGCTGTTATTGTTATAGTTTTAGGACTTTTAGTTTGGTCAGCAATGTCTATTAAAAAAGGTGATGATGTAAAAGACTCAATGACAATTGCTAAAAATATTATAAATGGTATATTACATCCCGATTTAGAATTTCTTTTTAGACTTGATAATAAAGGTGTAATTTATTTACTTATTGAAACAATGTGTATTGCGTTTTTAGGAACCATAATTGGAGCAATTATTTCTATTCCTTTTGCATTTATTTCTGCTAAGAAAATTGTTTCAAAATATGTAGCTGTAATTGGAAGATTTTTTACAATGTGCGTTAGAACTGTTCCGGCTTTTATTTATGGACTTATGTTTATAGGTGTTACAGGACCTGGAGCATTGGCAGGTGTATTTACAATGTCAGTTGTTTCAATAGGAATGATTACTAAATTGTATATAGATGTTATAGAAGATTTAGATTTTGGTATTATCGAATCTCTTTCAGCGATTGGATGTACTAAAATTGAACAAATAAGATATGGAATTTTACCACAAATTTATTCAAAGTTAATTTCTATCGTTATTTATAGATTTGATATGAATTTAAGAGATGCATCAGTTCTAGGACTTGTAGGAGCAGGTGGAATCGGGGCACCACTTATTTTTGCAATGAACAATTATCGTTGGAATGAAGTTGGATCAATTTTAGTTGGAATAATTATTTTAGTTTTAATTATTGAAGTATTTTCTAATAATGTTAGAAGAAAATTGGCGAGGGGATATTAATGGCTTTTAAAATTTTATCTACCACTGATGTTCATGGTAATTTATTGGCATATAATTTTGTAAACTCTGATATAGCAAATAAAGGACTTTCAAGGTTTTCCACTTTTTTAGAAGAGGAAAGAAAAAAGGGGAAAGTAATTTATGTTGATAATGGAGATATAAATCAAGGCACTCCTTTGGTAACCTATGCAAATGCGAATTTAAAAGAAAATATAGTTGCTAAGGCTCTTAATCATTTACATTGTGATTATATAAATATAGGAAATCACGATTTTAACTATGGTAGTGAGTTTTTATATAATTATGTTAAAGAAACCAATGCAAAATGTATTACCGGTAATGTAAAGTATAAAAATAAAAAACTTGGAAGTACAGATATTATTGATATAGATAATAAAAAAGTTGCACTAATCGGAGTTGTAACTGACTATATTGACCATTGGGAAAATCCTAAAAATTTAGAAAATTTGGAAATTTTAAATGTTTTTGAAACTGTTAAAAACTCAGTTGAGGTTGTTAGAGATAAGGTTGATTATGTTGTAGTTTTTTATCATGGCGGTTTTGAAAGAGACTTAGAAAGTGGGAATCCTACTGAAAACTTGACAGGAGAAAATGTCGGTTATGAGATTTGTGATAAAATTTCCGGAATAGATGTTTTAGTTACAGGACATCAACATAGGACTTTAACAGGAAAGATAAAAGATACTTTTGTAATACAATGTGCAGATGGATGTGCAACTTGTATGGAAATTTTATTTGATGAAAATATTTCAGTTAATCTTAAAGATATTTCAGAATATGAAATTGATTTTGAAATGGAAGAAAAATTTAAAGAAGTTTTAAATGAAACGGAAAAATGGTTGGATATTGAAATTGGTAGTTGTAATAAAGAAATGTATATTTCTGATACAAAGACTGCTCAATTGGCAAAACATTCAATTACAAGTTTTATAAACAAAATTCAAAAAGAAACAATGGGAGCGGATATTTCTTCTTGTTGTCTTTTTGAAGTTATGCCCGGTTTTGGTAAAAAGTTAAGATATAGAGATATAATTTTAAATTATCCATTTCCAAATACATTAGTTTTAAAAGAAATGAGTGGGCAAAATATTTTAGATTATTTAACACAGCTTTCAACTTATTGGATAGTTAAGGATAATAAAATTGACATTAATCCAAAGTTTTTATATCCAAAAAGAGAGATGTATAATTATGATATGCTTGATGGAATAGAATATACAATGAACATTTCAAAAAGTGGTAAAAATTATATAACAGATGTAAAAGTTGATGGAGAAGAGTTGATTTTAGATAAAAAATATAAACTTGTATTAAATAATTATAGAGCGACAGGAGGAGGAAACTTTTCTTTTTTCCCAAAACTTAAAACTCTTAAAGAAGATACTAGAGATATTGCCGAAGTTTTAATTGATTATGTAAAAGAAAATAAATATGTTGAAATCGAGGATAAAAACAATATAAAATTAAAAATCGTTGATTAGAATTAAAGACTATAGCAGTGATGTGATAGTCTTTTTTATAATTAATAAAAAATAAATATATAAAAAAAGATATATCTTATTCAATATATCTTTCTAAAAAGAGACTATTTTATCTCCAAATAAACAGGACAGTGATCACTACCTAAAATGCTTTGATGTATTTGTGCATCTACAAGTCTATCGTCCATATCTTTTGAAGTTAAGAAATAGTCAATTCTCCAACCTGTATTTCTTTCTCTTGATTTTCCAAAATAACTCCACCAACTGTATTCATTTTCTTTGTCCGGGTAGAAGAATCTAAAAGTATCTGTAAAACCGCTATCTAAAAGAATGGACATCTTTTCTCTTTCTTCATCCGTAAATCCTGCATTTTTTCTATTTGTCTTCGGATTTTTTAAGTCAATTTCTTTATGAGCAACATTTAAGTCGCCACAAACTATTACTGATTTTGTTTTATTTAAATCAAGTAAGTAATTTCTAAAAGCATCTTCCCAAACCATTCTATAGTCAAGTCTTAAAAGTTCTTGTTTTGAGTTTGGTGTATAACAAGTTACTAAGAAGAAATCGTCATATTCTAAAGTTATAAGTCTTCCTTCGTTGTCATGTTCTTCCATTCCCATTCCATATTTTACACTCAAAGGTTTAAATTTTGTAAAAATAGCAGTTCCGCTATATCCTTTTCTTTGTGCATAATTATAAAAAGTTTCATAGCCTTCAAGTTCAAGATTAAGTTGACCTTCACTCATCTTAATTTCTTGTAAACAGAAAAAATCCGCATTAATATCATTAAAATAATCTAAAAATCCCTTCTTAATACAAGCTCTAAGCCCATTCACATTCCAAGAAACAAATCTCATTCAATCACCTCATATTATTTTCTTTAGTTATACCAATTAATTATACCATAAATTTGCCATTACAAACATTTTTTTGATTTGTTTTAGCTAAAATATTGAAATAAAATATCTTTTGATGTAAAATATAATAAAATGTATATTTAGGAGGACTTTATGATAGATTATAAAAAAGTTTATGAAGAATGGTTAAATAATAAATTTTTTGATGAAAAAACGAAAAATGATTTACTTTCAATAAAAGATAATGAAGAAGAAATTAAGGATAGATTTTATAAAGTTTTGGAATTTGGTACTGCGGGACTTCGTGGAAAACTTGGTGCAGGAACAAATAGAATGAATAAATATATGGTTTCAAAGGCTGCTCAAGCTCTTGCAAATACTATTATTGATCATGGTCAAGAAGCTATTGAAAGAGGAGTTGCTTTAAGTTATGATGTCAGATATGGTTCAAAAGAATTTGCAGAACTTACTTGTTCAATAATGGCGGGAAATGGAATTAAATCATATATCTATAAGGGAATCAGACCTACTCCAATGTGTTCTTATGCGATTAGAAAATTAAATTGTATAGCAGGAGTAATGGTTACTGCTAGCCACAACCCACAAGCATATAATGGATATAAAGCATATTGGAAAGAGGGATCACAAATTCTTGATGATATAGCAAATCAAATTTCAGCTCACATGGATAAAATTGAAAAGTTTGAAGATGTTAAACAAATTCCTTTTGAGGATGCTATAAAGAGTGGAATTGCTAAATATATTGATGATTCAGTAGAGGAAGATTATAAAAAAGAAGTTCTAAATTTGGCTATAAATGATAAAAATATAGACAAAGATATTAAAGTAGTTTACACTCCTTTGAATGGAGTTGGAAATTTACCTGTTAGAGAAGTTTTGAAAAGAAGAGGATTTAAAAATATTTTTGTTGTTAAAGAACAAGAATTGCCGGATCCTGAATTTACAACTGTTGGATATCCTAATCCGGAAGTTCCTAAGGCTTTTCTATATTCTGAAAAATTAGGTAAAGAAGTTGGTGCTGATATTTTAATTGCAACTGATCCGGATTGTGATAGAGTTGCTCTTGAAGTTAGAGATAAAAATGGAGAATATGTATTTTTAAATGGTAATATAATAGGAGCGTTATTATCATATTACATTTTCTCACAAAGATATGCACTTAATAATTTACCTGAAAATCCTGTTTTAGTAAAATCTATTGTAACAGGAGATTTATCAAGAGTAATAGCTAAAAAATATGGAATAGAAACAGTTGAAACATTAACAGGTTTTAAAAATATATGTGGTAAGACAAACGAATATGATATAACTAAAGAAAAAAATTATGTTTTCGGATATGAAGAAAGTATAGGCTTTTGCTACGGAACATTCGTAAGAGATAAAGATGCTGTAGGAGCTTCAATGATGGTTGTAGAAATGGCTGCATATTATAAAAAACAAGGAAAGAGTTTGTTAGATGTTTTAAATGATATTTATGAAGAATTCGGATATTATAATGAAAGACAAATTTCTCTTGAACTTGAAGGAATTGAAGGGCAACAAAGGATTGGAAGAATAATGGAAGACTTTAGAGAAAATCCTATTAAAGAAATGGGAGATATTTCTTTAATAGAAATAATTGATTTTAAAGATGGATATTTGGATTTTCCAAAACAAAATTGTCTAAAATACTATTTGAATGATGGGTCTTGGTATGCTTTAAGACCATCAGGAACAGAACCTAAAATTAAGTTATATATCTATACAATAGGAAAAACTGAACAAGAAAGTATTGATAAGCTAGATTTAATTGAAAAAGCTTGTAGAGAAAAAATGAATAATGTAAAATAGATTATAAAGGTATGTTGATTCATACCTTTTTTTGCAATAAGAACCCCACCCTTCCACGATGCTTCGCATCGGGTGGGTTCCCGGGAACCTTGTTGTTTCACAATAAAAAAAACTAACAAAAAAGTTAGTTTTTGAAATGGTGCCGGCAGTGGGACTCGAACCCACACACCCTTGCGGATAACAGATTTTGAGTCTGTCTCGTCTGCCAGTTCCGACACGCCGGCAAATTTAATTACTGGAATAGTATAACATAAAAGTAAAAACATTTCAATATTTTTTATGAAAATTTTTTGTGAAAAATATTAGAAATATTTTATCAATGTAACAAATAGACTTTACTAATTAAAAAAATTTTTGTATAATAGTAAAAATTAATTTAATAAAATGAAAAATTTTTGCATAATTATAGGAGGTAATTGCATGTCAAAATTAACAGTATTCAATCACCCGGTTATTTCACATAAGTTGGGATATTTAAGGGATAAAAAAACCGGTGGAAAAGATTTTAGAGCCTTAGTAAATGAAATTTCAATGCTTATGGCTTATGAAGTTACAAGAGATTTAAAAACTGATGAAGTAGAAATTGAAACACCATTACAAAAAACAAAGGTTAAGAGATTATCCGGGAAGAAGTTAGGAGTAGTACCTATCTTAAGAGCGGGACTTGGAATGGTTGAAGGAATGTTAAATATTCTTCCTGCTGCAAAAGTTGGACATATTGGATTATATCGTGATCCGGAAACTTTACAACCTGTTGAATATTATTGTAAACTACCTGTAGATGCAGAAGAAAGAGACTTTTTAGTTCTTGACCCAATGCTTGCTACTGGTGGTTCAGCATCTGATGCAATTAAACTTTTAAAACAAAAGGGTTGTAAAAATATTAAATTGGTTTGTATAATTGCGGCTCCTGAAGGGGTTAAGGCTGTTCAAAAAAATCATCCTGATGTAGATATTTTTGTAGCTGCATTAGATGAAAAATTAAATGAACATAGTTATATTATTCCTGGACTTGGAGATGCAGGAGATAGATTGTTCGGAACAAAGTAATTTATAGAATTAAAAAAGTTGGAGTTTTCTCCAACTTTTTTAATTGTTAAATCTATCATTTGTCTTGTATCGTACAAATTTTAGTAACCACCATTTGTAGTATAAAATAGGAATTATTGAGAGAGATGTAACAATATAAATATATCTTGAATTTCTGAACAATAATGCTATAAAAAAATATATTATTGAAATAATTAAGTAAAAATTTCCATATTTTTCTATTATATCATCTTTTGTTTTTTCAGAAATTTGATTTTCATTATAATAAGGAATTTCTTTTACTTTAATTATTTTTTTTATAATTAAATATCTTTTTATTAAACTGATAATTCCTATAAACACTAAGAAGTAAAACATTATTAATTTCCTCTAGTAATCATTTCTATAATTTTATACAATGATTATATATTATTTTAATTTGTTTGTCAATTGATGTGATATCCAGAATCATAAAACGCTAATTTTTATGAATTGAATCATAACAATAAATTGTTTGGTTGTATATTAAATCTAGATTTGTCACATATGTTTGACAACTCTAGAGTCTTAGTTGCTGAATCAATAGTTATGTTATTGAAAAAAATTGTATTTATTGATATAATTAATTCGTTAAGTTTGTTTTTAAAAATAATATATTTAAGTGAGGGAATGATATGGAAATTAAGAATTTATGTATTAATACTATGAGAACATTAAGTGCTGATGCTATTCAAAAGGCAAAGTCAGGACATCCTGGACTTCCACTTGGAGCATCACCAATGGCATTTACTTTATTTAATGATTGTATGAAGATTTCTCCTAAAAATCCAAATTGGGTTGACAGAGATAGATTTATTTTATCAGCAGGACATGGTTCTATGCTTTTATATTCATTACTTCATTTATTTGATTATGGTGTTAGTATTGAAGATATAAAGAATTTTAGACAAATTGACAGCTTGACTCCGGGACATCCTGAATATGGTCATACTGCTGGAATAGATGCAACAACAGGACCACTTGGACAAGGTGTTTCAATGGCTGTTGGTATGGCATTAGCTGAAAGTCATTTAGCTTCAATTTTCAATACTGACGATTGTAAAATAGTAGATCACTATACTTATTCAATCGTTGGAGACGGCTGTCTTATGGAAGGTATCAGCAATGAAGCATCTTCACTTGCAGGTACATTAAAATTAGGAAAACTTATAGTTTTATACGATAGCAATAATATAACGATTGAAGGAGATACTTCAACTGCTTTTGGCGAAAATGTAAGAGCTAGATATGAAGCTCTAGGTTGGGATACTTATTTTGTTGCAGATGGTAATAATATCAATGAAATTAAAGAAGCAATAGAAAGAGCAAAATTAACTGATAAACCTTCATTAATAGAAATAAAGACAAAAATCGGATACGGCTCAACTAAACAGGGAAGTGCTTCAGCACATGGAGAACCATTGGGAGAAGATAATATTCCAACATTTAAGAAAAATATTGGTTGGGAATATGAAGAAAGTTTTTACGTTCCTGAAGAAGTTAAAAAATATATGAAAGAAGTAGTTGAAAAAAAGAATACTTTTGTTGATGATTGGGAAAAACTACTTGGAGAATATAAAGTTAAATATCCTGAAAAGTATGATTTATTCCAAAAATTTATAAAAGCTGAAATTGATGAAGAAATCTTAAATGATTCATCAATTACTGAATTTGATAAAGATATGGCTTCAAGAGAATCAAGCGGAATTGTGCTTAATAGATTTTCTAAATTATTACCAAATCTTTTTGGAGGATCAGCAGATTTAGGACCATCAAACAAATCAACAATGAAAGAATTTGACTACTATTCACCTGAAAATAGAACTGGAAAAAACATTCACTTTGGAGTAAGAGAACATGCAATGGCTGCAATCTGTAATGGGATTTCATTACATGGAGGACTTTTACCATATTGTGCAACATTCTTTGTTTTCAGTGACTATTTAAAACCTGCTGTAAGACTTTCTGCACTTATGAATCAAGGTGTTATTTATGTTTTAACTCATGATAGTATTGGAGTTGGAGAAGACGGACCTACACATGAACCAATTGAACATTTAGCAATGTTTAGATCTACCCCAAATGTTTCAATGTATAGACCTTGTGATGCAAAAGAAACAGCTTATGCTTGGATATCAGCATTAAAGAATAGAAAAACACCAAGCTGTTTAGCACTAACAAGGCAAAAATTGACTAATTTAGAAGAAACTTCAGCAGAAGCTCTAAAAGGTGGATATGTCCTAAAAGACTTTGGAAAAGACTTTGAAATGATTATAATTGCATCAGGTTCAGAAGTTAGCTTAGCTTACAAAGTTTGTGAAAAACTTTTAGAAGAAAATATTTGCACAAGACTTGTATCAATGCCATGTATGGAAGAATTTGAAAAGCAAAGTAAAGAATATAAAGAAAGTGTATTACCTAATAACATCAGAAAGAGAGTCAGCATTGAAGCCTTATCAACATTTGGTTGGGGTAAATATGTTGGATTAGATGGAATTTCAATAGGTCTTGATACATTTGGAGCATCAGCACCTGCAAATCTATTATTTGAAAAATTTGGATTTACAGTTGATGCAGTTTATAATAAAATAAAAAAAGAATTATTTTAATTAATAAAAAATTATAAAGAATAGCGAAGAAAAACTTCGCTATTTTTTGTGAAAATATTTTCATTAAATTGTTGAATATATTAGTTTAATTTGTTATAATAATTTTGAGTTATAAATTAATAATATATTTACTAGGAGGATTTTATGAAAAATATATATTATTACGTAATGGTTGCTTTTCTATCCATAATAAACGTGTATTATGGAAGTATGTTCTATAAAATGAGAAATAAAGAGTATGTTTCTGAAGTTTATAATATTTTAATGAGAAATCCAAAAATAAAATATGCTGAAAAGATATTAAAATTTTATGGATTATTTCATTTTGTTATTGCAGCTTTAGGATTAATGCTCTTTTTTATTAAGAATTTGTATATTATCTTGGGATTTCTTTTTGTTATTATGATATTGGATAGCTTATTTTTTGTTATAATATCGAAAAAATCTGAAAAATTATATCATATACTAAATTTAGTTTTAGTATTAATATTTATATTTTTACATTTAAAATTTGCTAATGATGTAGAAATAACTCAAAAAATTTATAACATTTCGTACACAATCGTGATTGAAAACGGAGTAAGTGATTTTAAAGAACTAAAAGAAAAATCTATTCTTGAAGAAATTTTTAAGAGTGAAATAAAAAATATATCTAAAATGAAAGACAAAAAAATTGAATTATACGACCAAAAAGGAAAGCTATTAATAAAATCAGACTTATACGAAGCAGATATAAAAGATTCTTCTACAAATGAATATGAAAAGCAGGAAAATATAATAAAGTACAAAGGAAAATATTATAAAATTTATGAACCGAAGGAATTTGATTAAAATATAAAAATTTGAAATTAAAATACGATAATAAATAATTAATATAGAGAGAGGTGTTTGTTATGAAAATCGTTTTAAAATTTAAAACAGATAATAATTTCATCCCTAAAGATTATCATCGTTTCTGTATTAAATTTTTTAAAACAGCAGTATCAAATTATTCTAATGGTGAATTTTTTGAAAAGTTTTTTGGGAATGATTATATCAAAAGTGATGAAAAAAAATATTCATGGGCAGTTAAATTTTTTAAACCCAAATTTTTTCCCAACAGAATTGAAGTTGGAGAAAATAATTTTGAGATTACTTTTAAATCTCCAAAAACCGATGTTGGAATTATCTTTTTCAATTCGTTTTTAGAATATAAAGACAAGGAATTTAAGATTTCTGAAAATAATTTTATAGTTTTAACAGATGCTAAAATTGTCAATGAAAAAAAGATTGTAGGAAATTGTGCAAGATTTAAATTTTGTTCTCCTCTTGTCATTCGTGA
>ERZ773083.2694-NODE-2694-length-10755-cov-26.731215_pt1 | contig 10755 bp, 9 predicted proteins | sample MGYA00511465_ERZ773083 | MGnify/ENA primary metagenome ERZ773083 (study PRJEB29015, sample SAMEA2738001) | human oral metagenome | biome: human oral; feature: human-associated habitat; material: dental | place: China | collected 2060 ... | reverse complement strand
TAGTGTCAATTAGGTTGGAAAAAAATTCCAACCCTTTTGGCTTTTGAAAGGAAAAATAAATGACCAAATTACTTGTAGGCTTGGGAAATCCAGGGGATAAATATTTTGAAACAAAACACAATGTTGGTTTTATGCTGATTGACCAATTAGCTAAAAAACAAAATGTCACTTTTACACACGATAAGATATTTCAAGCTGACCTAGCATCTTTTTTTCTTAATGGCGAAAAAATTTATCTGGTCAAACCAACGACCTTTATGAATGAAAGTGGAAAAGCAGTTCATGCTTTATTGACTTACTATGGTTTGGATATTGAAGATTTACTCATCATTTACGATGATCTTGACATGGAAGTTGGAAAAATTCGTTTAAGAGCAAAGGGCTCAGCAGGTGGTCATAATGGTATCAAGTCTATTATTCAACATATAGGGACCCAGGTATTTAATCGTGTTAAGATTGGAATCGGAAGACCTAAAAATGGTATGTCAGTTGTTCACCATGTTTTGAGTACATTTGATAAGGATGATTATATCGGTATTTTACAGTCTATTGACAAGGTTGACGAAGCTGTAAATGATTATTTACAAGAAAAAAACTTTGAGAAAACAATGCAGAGGTATAACGGATAAATGGTGACCTTATTAGATTTATTCTCAGAAAATAATCAAATCAAAAAATGGCATCAAAGTTTAACAGATAAGAAAAGACAACTAATACTTGGTTTATCAACGTCTACTAAGGCTATTGCAATTGCAAGCAGTTTAGAAAAAGAAGATAAGATTGTGTTATTGACGTCAACTTATGGAGAAGCAGAAGGACTTGTTAGTGATCTTCTATCTATCTTGGGTGAGGAACTTGTCTATCCATTTTTGGTAGATGACTCCCCCATGGTCGAGTTCTTGATGTCTTCACAAGAAAAAATCATTTCACGGGTCGAAGCCTTGCGTTTTTTGACTGATCCGTCTAAGAAAGGAATTTTGGTTTGTAATATCGCAGCAAGTCGCTTGATTTTACCGTCTCCAAACGTATTCAAAGATAGTATTGTAAAAATCTCAGTTGGTGAAGAATATGGCCAACATGCGCTTATCCATCAGTTAAAGGAGATAGGCTATCGAAAAGTTACACAAGTACAAACTCAAGGAGAATTTAGTCTGCGAGGAGATATTTTAGATATTTTTGAAATATCCCAGTTAGAACCTTGCCGAATTGAGTTTTTTGGTGATGAAGTCGATGGTATTAGGTCATTTGAAGTCGAAACACAATTATCGAAAGAAAATCAGACAGAACTCACTATCTTTCCAGCTAGTGATATGCTTTTGAGAGAAAAGGATTATCAACGAGGACAGTCAGCTTTAGAAAAACAAATTTCAAAAACTTTATCACCTATTTTAAAATCATACCTAGAAGAAATTCTTTCAAGTTTTCACCAAAAACAAATTCATTCTGATTCAAGGAAATTTTTATCTTTGTGTTATGACAAGACATGGACTGTTTTTGACTATATTGAAAAAGATACCCCAATATTCTTTGATGATTATCAAAAATTAATGAATCAGTATGAAGTATTTGAAAGAGAATTAGCGCAATACTTTACAGAAGAATTACAGAACAGTAAAGCATTTTCTGAAATGCAGTATTTTGCAGATACAGAGCAAATCTATAAAAAACAGAGTCCAGTTACCTTTTTCTCTAATCTGCAAAAGGGGTTAGGAAATCTCAAGTTTGACCAAATTTATCAATTTAATCAATATCCTATGCAGGAGTTTTTCAATCAATTTTCTTTTCTAAAAGAAGAAATTGAGCGATACAAAAAAATGGATTATACTATTATCCTGCAGTCTAGCGATTCAATGGGAAGTAAAACATTGGAGGATGTTTTAGAGGAATACCAGATTAAATTGGATTCTAGAGATAAGTCAAGTATTTGTAAAGAATCTGTAAACTTAATCGAGGGTAATCTCAGACATGGTTTTCATTTTGTAGATGAAAAGGTTTTATTGATAACTGAACATGAGATTTTTCAAAAGAAATTGAAACGTCGTTTTCGAAGACAACATGTTTCAAACGCAGAGAGATTAAAAGATTACAATGAACTTGAAAAAGGAGATTACGTTGTTCACCATATCCATGGAATTGGTCAATATCTAGGGATTGAAACAATTGAAATCAAAGGAATTCACCGTGATTATGTTAGTGTTCAATACCAAAACGGGGATCAAATCTCTATCCCAGTGGAACAGATTAATCTACTGTCTAAATATGTTTCAAGTGATGGTAAAGCTCCAAAACTCAATAAATTAAATGACGGTCATTTTAAAAAGGCCAAGCAAAAAGTTAAGAATCAGGTAGAGGATATAGCTGATGATTTAATTAAACTCTATTCTGAACGTAGTCAGTTGAAAGGTTTTGCTTTTTCAGCTGATGATGAAGATCAACATGCTTTTGATGATGCCTTCCCTTATGTTGAAACGGATGATCAACTTCGTAGTATTGAGGAAATTAAGAGAGATATGCAGGATTCTCAGCCAATGGATCGACTTTTAGTTGGGGATGTTGGTTTTGGAAAGACTGAAGTTGCTATGCGTGCAGCTTTTAAGGCAGTCAATGATCACAAACAGGTTGTCGTTCTAGTTCCGACGACGGTTTTAGCGCAACAGCACTATACGAATTTTAAGGAACGATTCCAAAATTTTGCAGTTAATATTGATGTGTTGAGTCGCTTTAGAAGTAAAAAAGAGAAGACTGAAACACTTGAAAAATTGAAAAAGGGTCAAGTTGATATTTTGATTGGAACACATCGTGTTTTGTCAAAAGATGTTGTATTTGCTGATTTGGGCTTGATGATTATTGATGAGGAACAGCGATTTGGTGTCAAGCATAAGGAAACCTTGAAAGAATTGAAAAAACAAGTAGATGTCCTGACTTTGACAGCAACGCCAATTCCTCGTACCCTTCACATGTCTATGCTGGGAATCAGAGATTTGTCTGTTATTGAAACTCCGCCGACTAATCGTTATCCAGTGCAAACCTATGTTTTGGAAAAGAATGATAGTGTCATTCGTGATGCTGTCTTGCGTGAAATGGAGCGTGGAGGTCAAATTTACTATCTTTACAACAAAGTTGACACGATTGACCAAAAGGTGTCAGAATTACAGGAGTTGATTCCAGAGGCTTCTATTGGTTATGTTCATGGGCAAATGAGTGAGATTCAGTTAGAAAATACTCTACTGGATTTCATTGAAGGTCAGTATGATATTTTGGTGACAACTACCATTATTGAGACAGGAGTGGACATTCCCAATGCCAATACTTTGTTTATTGAAAATGCGGATCATATGGGATTGTCAACCTTGTATCAGTTAAGAGGAAGAGTCGGACGTAGTAATCGTATTGCTTATGCCTATCTCATGTATCGTCCAGAAAAATCAATCAGTGAAGTTTCTGAAAAGAGATTAGAGGCAATCAAAGGATTTACAGAATTGGGTTCCGGATTTAAGATTGCTATGCGAGATCTTTCGATTCGTGGAGCAGGAAATCTTTTAGGCAAGTCTCAGTCTGGTTTCATTGATTCTGTTGGTTTTGAATTGTATTCGCAGTTACTAGAGGAAGCTATTGCTAAACGACATGGTAATGGGAACACAAGAACCAAAGGAAATGCCGAATTGATTTTGCAAATTGATGCCTATCTTCCTGATACTTATATATCTGACCAACGACATAAGATCGAAATTTACAAGAAAATTCGTCAAATTGACAATCGTGTCAATTATGAAGAGTTACAGGAAGAGCTGATGGACCGTTTTGGAGAATACCCAGACGTTGTAGCTTATCTTTTAGAAATTGGTTTAGTCAAGTCATACTTGGACAAGGTATTTGTTCAACGTGTTGAAAGAAAAGAGAATAAGATTACAGTTCAATTTGAAAAAGTCACTAAACGACTGTTTTTAGCTCAAGATTATTTTAAAGCTTTATCTGCAACAAACCTAAAAGCAGCCATAGCTGAGAATAAGGGATTAATGGAAGTTGTATTTGATGTCCGAAACAAGAAGGACTATGAAATTTTAGAAGGTCTGCTCATTTTTGGAGAAAGTTTATTAGAGATAAAAGAGTCAAAAGAAGGCAATTCCCTTTAACATTTTTCTTCTATAAAATGGATAAAAATGGTACAATAATAATTTGAGGTAATAAAAATGAGATTAGACAAATATTTAAAAGTATCAAGAATTATCAAGCGTCGTACAGTCGCAAAAGAAGTAGCAGATAAAGGCAGAATTAAGGTAAATGGAATTTTGGCTAAAAGTTCAACGGACTTGAAAGTTAATGACCAAGTTGAAATTCGTTTTGGTAATAAGTTGCTACTTGTAAAAGTACTAGAGATGAAAGATAGTACAAAAAAAGAAGATGCAGCAGGCATGTATGAAATTATCAGTGAAACACGGGTAGAAGAAAATGTCTAAAAATATCGTACAATTGAATAATTCTTTTATTCAAAATGAATACCAACGTCGTCGCTATCTGATGAAAGAACGACAAAAACGGAATCGTTTCATGGGTTGGGTTCTTATTTTGATGATTTTATTGTTCATTTTACCAACTTATAATCTTGCTCAAAGCTATTACCAATTACTCCAAAGACGTCAACAGTTATCAGACTTGCAAACTCAGTATCAAACCTTGAGTGAGGAAAAGGAGAAGGAAACAGCTTTTGCCACAAAGTTGAAAGATGAAGATTACGCTGCTAAATATATGCGTGCAAAATATTATTATTCTAAGAATCGGGAAGTCGTTTATACGATTCCTGACTTGCTCCCAAGGTGATGACATGGAAAATCTATTAGATGTAATTGAGCAATTTTTGAGTTTATCGGATGAAAAGTTGGAAGAGTTGGCTGAAAAAAATCAATTATTGCGTTTACAAGAAGAAAAGGAAAGGAAGAATGCGTAAATTCTTAATTATTTTGTTGCTACCGAGTTTTTTGACCATTTCAAAAGTCGTTAGCACAGAAAAAGAAGTAGTCTATACTTCAAAAGAAATTTATTACCTTTCACAATCTGACTTTGGTATTTATTTTAGAGAAAAATTAAGTTCTCCCATGGTTTATGGAGAGGTTCCTGTTTATGCGAATGAAGATTTAGTAGTGGAATCTGGAAAATTAACTCCAAAAACAAGTTTCCAAATAACCGAGTGGCGCTTAAATAAACAGGGAATTCCAGTATTTAAGTTATCCAACCACCAATTTATAGCTGCGGACAAACGATTTTTATATGATCAGTCAGAGGTAACTCCTACAATCAAAAAAGTATGGTTAGAATCTGATTTTAAACTGTATAATAGCCCTTATGACTTAAAAGAAGTGAAATCATCCTTATCAGCTTATTCGCAAGTATCAATCGACAAGACCATGTTTGTAGAAGGAAGAGAATTTCTACATATTGATCAAGCTGGATGGGTAGATAAGGAATCAACTTCTGAAGAAGATAATCGGATAAGTAAAGTCCAAGAAATGTTATCTGAAAAATATCAGAAGGAATCATTCTCTATTTATGTTAAGCAACTGACTACTGGAAAAGAAGCTGGTATCAATCAAGATGAAAAGATGTATGCAGCTAGTGTTTTAAAACTACCTTATCTTTATTATACGCAAGAAAAAATAAATGAGGGTCTTTATCAGTTAGACACGACTGTAAAATATGTGTCTGCAGTCAATGATTTTCCAGGTTCTTATAAACCAGAGGGAAGTGGGAGTCTTCCTAAAAAAGAGGATAATAAAGAATATTCTCTAAAGGATTTAATTACGAAAGTATCAAAAGAATCTGATAATGTAGCTCATAATCTATTGGGATATTACATTTCAAACCAATCTGATGCAACATTCAAATCCAAGATGTCTGCTATTATGGGAGATGATTGGGATTCAAATGAAAAATTGATTTCTTCTAAAATGGCTGGGAAGGTTATGGAAGCCATTTATAATCAAAATGGATTTGTATTGGAATCTTTAACTAAAACAGATTTTGATAATGAGCGAATTGCCAAAGGTGTTTCTGTTAAAGTAGCTCATAAAATTGGAGATGCGGATGAATTTAAGCATGATACAGGTGTTGTTTATGCAGATTCTCCATTTATTCTTTCTATTTTCACAAAGAATTCTGATTATGATACGATTTCTAAGATAGCCAAAGATGTTTATGAGGTTCTAAAATGAGGGAACAAGATTTTTTAAATCATTTTTTCAAGAAGGGATATTTCAAAAAGCATGCTAAGGTGGTGCTAGCTCTTTCTGGTGGATTAGATTCTATGTTTCTATTTAAGGTATTATCTACGTATCAAAAAGAGTTAGAAATTGAATTGATTCTAGCTCATGTGAATCATAAGCAGCGAGTAGAATCAGATTGGGAAGAAAAGGAATTAAGGAAGTTGGCTGCTGAAGCAGAGCTTCCTATTTATATCAGCAATTTTTCAGGAGAATTTTCGGAAGCGCGTGCTCGAGATTTTCGTTATGAATTTTTTAAAAAGGTAATGAAAAAGACAGGTGCGACAGCTTTAGTCACTGCTCATCATGCTGATGACCAGGTGGAAACGATTTTGATGCGCTTGATTCGAGGCACTCGTTTGCGCTATCTATCAGGAATTAAGGAGAAGCGAGTAGTCGGAGAGATAGAAATCATTCGTCCCTTTTTGCATTTTCAAAAAAAAGACTTTCCACCAATTTTTCACTTTGAAGATATATCAAATCAGGAAAATCATTATTTGCGCAATCGTATTCGAAACTCTTACTTACCAGAATTAGAAAAAGAAAATCCTCGATTTAGAGATGCAATCCTAGATATAGGAAACGAGATTTTAGATTATGACATAGCCATAGCTGAATTATCAAAGAATATTGATGTAGAAAATTTATATCAGCTATTGTCTTACTCTGAGTCGACACAAAGAGTTTTACTTCAAACTTATCTGAATCATTTTCCAGATTTGAATCTTACAAAAGCTCAGTTTGAAGAAGTTAGACAAATTTTAAAAACTAAAAGCCAGTATCGTCATCCGCTTAAAAATGGTTATGAATTGATAAAAGAGTACCAACAGTTTCATATTTGTAAAATCAGTCCTCAGGCTGATGAAAAGGAAGAGGAACTTGTGTTACACTATCAAAATCAGGTTACTTATCAAGGATACACATTTTCCTTCGGACTTCCTTTAGAAGGTGAATCAATTCAACAAATACCTGTTTCACGAGAAACATCAATACTCATTCGTCATCGAAAAACAGGAGATATTTTGATTCTAAATGGGCATAGAAAAAAACTAAGACGTCTATTGATCGATTTGAAAATCCCTATGGAAAAACGAAAATCTGCTCTGATTATTGAGCAATTTGGTGAAATTGTATCAATTTTGGGAATTGCGACCAGTAATTTGAGTAAAAAAACGAAAAATGATATAATGAACACTGTACTTTATATAGAAAAAATAGATAGGTAAAAAAATGTTAGAAAACGATATTAAAAAAATCCTCGTTTCACACGATGAAATTACAGAAGCTACTAAAAAATTAGGTGCTCAATTAACTAAGGACTATGCAGGAAAAAATCCAATCTTAGTTGGGATTTTAAAAGGATCTATTCCTTTTATGGCTGAATTGGTTAAACATATCGACACACATATTGAAATGGACTTCATGATGGTTTCTAGCTACCATGGTGGAACAGCAAGTAGTGGTGTCATCAATATCAAGCAAGATGTGACTCAAGATATCAAAGGAAGACATGTTCTATTTGTAGAGGATATCATTGATACAGGTCAAACTTTGAAGAATTTGCGAGATATGTTTATTGAAAGAGAAGCAGCTTCTGTTAACATTGCAACCTTGTTGGATAAACCAGAGGGGCGTGTTGTAGAAATTGAGGCAGACTATACCTGCTTTACTATTCCAAATGAGTTTGTAGTAGGTTATGGCTTAGACTACAAAGAAAATTATCGTAACCTTCCTTATGTTGGAGTATTGAAAGAAGAAGTGTATTCAAATTAGAAAGAACAATTTTTAATGAAAAAACAAAATAATGGTTTAATTAAAAATCCTTTTCTATGGTTATTACTTATTTTTTTCCTAGTTACAGCCTACCAGTATTTTAGTACAGGTAGTGTTGCAGGGAAAAGTGAGCAAATTAATTATACAGAATTGGTAAAAGAAATTACCGATGACAATGTAAAAGAATTGACTTACCAACCAAATGGCAGTGTTATCGAAGTTTCAGGTGTCTATAAAAATCCTAAAACAAGTAAAGAAGAAACAGGCATTCAGTTCTTTTCTCCTTCTGCTACAACAGTAGAGAAATTTTCAAGCATCATTCTTCCTTCAGATACGACAGTATCTGAATTGCAAAAACTTGCTTCTGATCATAAAGCGGAAGTAACTGTTAAGCATGAAAGTTCAAGTGGTATGTGGATTAATATTCTTGTATCCATTGTGCCATTCGGTATTCTTTTCTTCTTCCTATTCTCTATGATGGGAAATATGGGAGGAAATAATAGCCGTAACCCAATGAGTTTTGGACGTAGTAAGGCTAAAGCTGCAAATAAAGAAGATATAAAAGTAAGATTTTCAGATGTTGCTGGAGCTGAAGAAGAAAAACAAGAACTAGTTGAAGTTGTTGAATTCTTAAAAGATCCAAAACGATTTACAAAACTTGGAGCCCGTATTCCAGCAGGTGTCCTTCTAGAGGGACCTCCGGGAACAGGTAAGACTTTGCTTGCTAAAGCAGTTGCCGGAGAAGCAGGTGTTCCATTCTTTAGTATCTCAGGTTCTGATTTTGTAGAAATGTTTGTCGGAGTTGGAGCTAGTCGTGTCCGTTCTCTTTTTGAAGATGCCAAAAAAGCAGCACCAGCTATCATCTTTATCGATGAAATTGATGCTGTTGGACGTCAACGTGGAGTTGGTCTAGGCGGAGGTAATGATGAACGTGAACAAACCTTGAACCAACTCTTGATTGAGATGGATGGTTTTGAGGGAAATGAAGGAATTATCGTCATCGCTGCTACAAACCGTTCAGATGTACTTGACCCTGCCCTTCTGCGTCCAGGACGTTTTGATAGAAAAGTATTGGTTGGGCGTCCTGATGTTAAAGGTCGTGAAGCAATCTTGAAAGTTCATGCTAAGAACAAGCCTTTAGCAGAAGATGTTGATTTGAAATTAGTGGCTCAACAAACTCCAGGTTTTGTTGGTGCTGATTTAGAGAATGTTTTGAATGAAGCAGCTTTAGTTGCTGCTCGTCGCAATAAATCAATCATTGATGCCTCAGATATTGATGAAGCAGAAGATAGAGTGATTGCCGGTCCTTCCAAGAAAGATAAGACAGTTTCACAAAAAGAACGTGAATTGGTTGCCTATCATGAGGCAGGACATACCATTGTTGGTCTAGTCTTGTCAAATGCCCGTGTTGTTCATAAAGTTACTATCGTACCACGCGGACGAGCAGGCGGATACATGATTGCACTTCCTAAAGAGGATCAAATGCTTCTTTCTAAAGAAGATATGAAAGAGCAATTGGCTGGATTAATGGGTGGACGTGTAGCTGAAGAAATTATCTTTAATGTCCAAACTACAGGAGCTTCAAACGATTTTGAACAAGCTACTCAGATGGCGCGTGCCATGGTTACAGAGTATGGTATGAGTGAAAAACTTGGCCCAGTACAATATGAAGGAAACCATGCTATGTTTGGTGCACAGAGTCCTCAAAAATCAATTTCAGAACAAACAGCTTATGAAATTGATGAAGAGGTTCGTTCATTATTAAATGAAGCACGAAATAAAGCTGCTGAAATTATTCAATCAAATCGTGAAACTCACAAGTTGATTGCAGAAGCATTATTGAAATACGAAACATTGGATAGTACACAAATTAAATCTCTTTACGAAACAGGAAAGATGCCTGAAACAGTAGAAGAGGAATCCCATGCATTATCTTATGATGAAGTAAAGTCAAAAATGAATGACGAAAAATAACCCCTAGAGAGGCGTGTCCTCTCTTTTTTTGCGCAGTTGAAGCGGTGTAGAGAACAGAACGGGGAAATAGGACAAAACTGTTTTTGAATCTGTTAGACTGTATCTAGAAAGGGGAACAATATGCTTAAAAAATTGTATGAAGAAGTCCAGGGAATTGTGTACAAGTGTAGAAATGAATATCATCTCCATTTATGGGAATTATCAGATTGGGACCAAGAGGGAATGATCTGCTTACATGAATTGATTAGTAGAGAAGAAGGACTTGTGGAAGATATACCACGTTTACGTAAATATTTCAAAACAAAATTTCGGAATCGGATTTTAGACTATATCCGTAAACAAGAAAGTCAAAAACGAAGATATGATAAAGAACCCTATGAAGAAGTAGGTGAGATTAGTCATCGTATAAGTGAGGGCGGTCTGTGGCTAGATGATTATTATCTCTTTTATGAAACCCTAAGAGATTATAAAAGTAAACAAAATAAAGAGAAACAAGAAGAGTTAGAACGCGTCTTAAGACATGAACGATTTCGAGGTCGACAAAGAGTATTGAGAGACTTACGTATTGTGTTTAAGGAGTTTGATATCCGTACTCGGTAAGAAGCTATGCAAAAAAAGAAAAAAACATAAAAAGTTTCAAAAAGTAGTTGACAAAGTTTGAAAAGTCGGTATAATAGTAAGAGTTGAAAATAACAACTCTGGTCCGTTGGTCAAGGGGTTAAGACACCGCCTTTTCACGGCGGTAACACGGGTT
>ERZ773083.2692-NODE-2692-length-10758-cov-19.181258_pt1 | contig 10758 bp, 8 predicted proteins | sample MGYA00511465_ERZ773083 | MGnify/ENA primary metagenome ERZ773083 (study PRJEB29015, sample SAMEA2738001) | human oral metagenome | biome: human oral; feature: human-associated habitat; material: dental | place: China | collected 2060 ... | reverse complement strand
GCGCCGCCAAGGCCGCGGGACGCCGTCGCAGAGGCCTCCGCGCGCGCCGCCGTCGTCGTCCCCCTCAAGATTCCCGATCCGCTCCCGGGCGATTGAACCCGCATCGTCGCCCCGGAGCGCAAAGCCGACGAAGCCGACTGCGGAGCGGAGGCGACCTGAGCCGCCTTCGCCGCCTGGTAAAGCTTGTAACTCGCGGCGGCGGCTCCGCCCGTAGCGGCGGCAGCAGCGGTGGACATCGGGTTGAACACGGCGGGCGAATGCAGCATCGAAGGCTGAGAAACGGCGTGCCCGGCCTGCACGCTGGGCATCGAGTAGTGCGAGGACTGCAGGGAAAGCCCGCCGCCGTCCATGCGCGCCCCGGAATGCCACTCGGTGGCAGACCTCGTGGGCGCGGTGGCGGCCGTGGGCTCCGAACTCGTCGGAGGCATGAAGAAGGACTTCACCTGATTGAAGAGCTTGACCGCCTGGTCGAACTTTTGAAAGGCGTCCTGCACCTCCTGCACCGAGGGCAGCTTGACCTTCAACTTCGACTCGACCTCCTGCTTGAGGCCTTCGAGCTGGGCGAACGGGGGAAGCTTTCCCATGGCGTCGAACGTGTTCACGTCCAGCCCCTTGAGCACGGCGAGGGCCTGAACGTCAAGGACGCCCATGGCGGCCTGGTGCACCGCGTTCGCGTGCGCCACAATCATGGGCGCCGCGACGGGCCCGGCTGCCGGGGCCAACGCCACCGCACTGTCGCGGGCGGCGTTCGCGGCATCTACGTTCCTCCTGATCTCGCCGTACTGAAACTGCGCTTGACGCCCGACCTCGACCACCTGGCGGCGTGCCATGGAGACCCGCTTGATTCCGTCCGAATGGTCAACGACCCTCGCTTGAAGCTTGTCGAGATTCTCCCGCGTGGTGTCGGCCATCTGCCCCTCGAAACCGAGCTCGCCGGCGATCGATCGCGTTCGCATGGCGACGGTTTCAAGGTGCTGCGCAACTCGGTCCAAACCGTCGGAAATGGCGTCGTGCGCGGCAGGGGCCCACGGCCCGATCAATCCGAGCTTTTCAACGTGCGGCGTAGTCATCCGACATCACCCTTTCTTTTGGCCGGCGTCGCCGGATTCCTGCGATGCGCCGTCGGAGCCGAGCGTTGCGCCTCCGTCCACGCTCAATGAGCCTTCGCCAGACAAGGAGACCTCGCCAGACATGGAAAACCCGCCGCCGGACGTCGTGAACTCCCCCGACATAGAAAACCCGGCGGGCATTGAGCTCCCTCCCGACGTCGAACTTCCGGCCGACGCCGAGCCCTGCCCGCTCGCAGAGTTCTGCGAGCTTCCCGAGCCTTGGGCGTCGCTCGAGCCCTCCTCGCCCAAGAGCGACTGCCCGAGGTGCACGGCCTCCTTGATTCGCGACAGGAACTCGGGGGTCCTGTAGGCGAAGTTGGCCGAAGCCTGCCCCAGCGTGTCGAGAAGGTGCACATACTTTCCCTGGTGGGTCTCGTCCGCCCCCAGGGACTTTTCCAGCGCTATCCGGAGGTTGGCGATCACTTCCGTATATTGCTGGGATATGTTCGTCAGTTCGCCGTCGATCACTTTCATGGTCGCCCCGAGCGGGACGGAAAACTTGTTGACCTCGCTCAGAGCCGTCCACATCTCCGAAATGTCCAGATTCCCGAAGGCGACCTTGGCCTTCGCGAAGTCGTCAGACGTGCTTTTCAGATCGTTGATCCTCTGCGAGAAGATGCTCTCGTCAAGTTTGAACATGGTCATTGTTTCTCCCTTCTTTCAATTTCCATTTCAATCGGCATCCCGGTCACGTCCGCATTCCAGGCCGTACATCGCCACGCATTTCCCCACCGCGGCTGGACGAGCGCCGTCGACACAGCGCCACACCGACGAAGCGCTGTAATTCGATGTGCATCGGACGCGCTCCCACACATGTGCATGCCCCGCATACACACACGGGGCCCCAACCGCATATTCCTTCCCGCATTACAAACAGAGACATGAACGACAACAGAACCCGAACGAGACTCTTATCATTTTACTTTGGATAAACCTGTATTTCCAGAGTTTTCGGAGGTCATTTCTCCCCAATTTCACTCCCGCAACATTTTCGCCTTTTAACGGATGAAAGACTCTCGAAAATCCGCCCTTAATCCCCCTTGTGACACCGGCGAGACCCCGTCTACCGCATAGAAATGCCGCATTCGGCGCATACGTTTTCCCCCAGGCTCTTGCATCGAGGCTTTTCGGCGAGTATAAGCGGAAAACTCGGCATTCATGCACCTGTAAGATACAGTCGGCCCTGCCGTCCGAGGTTCGAGACTGCCGGGCGAGAAACGCATGTGAGGGCGTTGGCCGCGCCTTTCAGCAAGGACCGTCGCACAGTGCCTCGACGTCGGCTAAGCTCCGCCTGAGCGTCGATACGTTAAGATTGGACTGCCTCTCAGCGGGTCAAACGCCCGCATAAGACGGCCAAACGCCCGCATAAAACGAACGGAGTACACAATGGGCATTTTCGACAAGGCCAAGGATGCTCTCCACAGCGAGGGCATCGAAGAGAAGTCGGACGCCGTTCTCGACAAGGTTGAGGACTTCGCGTCGAAGAAGCTTGGAGAGGACAAGGCCGAGAAGGTCTCGAAGGTGCGCGACGCCATCGACCGCCAGATCGGCGACGAGTGACGCGGCAGCTATGACGGGCGTCGAGGCGCGGGGCGAATCGGTCGGCTGCGGCCGTTTCGCCCCCTCGCCCACGGGAGACCTTCACCTCGGCAACCTCCGCACGGCGCTGCTCGCGTGGAGCATGGCCAGGCAAAGCGGGAGAGCCTTCCTCATGAGGATGGAGGATCTTGACGCCCGCTCACGGCCCGAGTTCGTTTCACGCCAGCTGGCGGACCTCGAGGCCGTCGGCGTGGAATGGGACGGTCCCGTCCTCTTCCAATCTGCGAGATTGCAGCACTATCGCGACGTCGTCGCCGATCTCTCATCGCGAGGCATGCTGTACGAGTGCTACTGCACCCGACGCGACTTGGCCGAGGCGCCGTCGGCGCCGCACGGCCCTCCAGGCGCATATCCGGGCACGTGTCGCGGCCTGAGCGAGCGCGAGAGAAGCGAACGGCGCGCGGCGCTGACCAATCGGGGCCCCGCCCTTCGGCTGGCCGCCCGGGCAGGCAGCGTCGCCGTCGTCGACGCGGTGTTTGGCCCGTACACGGGAACGACGGACGATCTGGTCATTCTGCGCGGCGACGGCGTCTTCAGCTATAACTTCGCCTCGGTGCTCGACGACGCCACAACGGGCGTGACGCAGGTTGTTCGCGGCGACGACCTGCTGCCGTCGACTCCGCGCCAGGCGCATCTGTACGAGCTCCTCGGCTTCCCCCTGCCCGAATACGCCCACGTGCCGCTGGTCGAGAACGCCGGGGGCGCGAGGCTGGCCAAGCGCGACGGCGCGGTGACGATGGAGACGTTGAAAGGGTTCGGGTGGACGCCGGCCGACGTCGTCGAACTGTTGGGGGCGAGCCTCGGCATGGGCCATCCGCGCACCGCGCCCGAGTTTGCCGACCTTCTGCGCGTCTCAGACCTTCGGCGCCCCGCCTGGCGCATCGATCCCGCGATCCTGGAGAGCGGCCCGACGCCGGAGACGTTCGAGAGACTCGCCGCCGCTGAGCCAGCGCAGACCGGCAAGCCGATGCAGACCGACAAGCCAGCGCAGACCGACAAGCCAACGCAAGCGGCCAAGCCCCTCCAGTCGCCCGCGTAAGGCGGCCGCCTCAGTGCCGTCCATACAGGGCGCCTCCGCGCAGCTTGCCCTCCGCCTTCCGCAATCCTTCTCTCGCACGCGTCACCTGCGGATGGCGGCGACGGCGTCGCGGCGATCCCCGTTCCAGTCGCCCGCGACGATCGAATCGCTTGCGCGGCCGAATGAGAACGCCGTCTCGGCGGGCCCTCCCTTCGTCGCATTCGTCGCGAAGAGGATGTGCCCGCGCCTGACTGACACCGTGTCGCGGCCGTCGCCGTCCCAATCGCCGACGAGGGGAACGTCGCCCGTGCGTCCGTAGCGGTAGGCGACGTCGGCCTCGCCGCCTCCGAGCGCATTCCTCAGGTAGACGCCGTTGCCGCGCCGCACGCCGGGAGTGGCTTTGCCGTCGCCGTCCCAATCGCCCACGAGCCCGGCGTCGCCCTCCCTCCCGTAGGCAAAGGAGACGCCCGCCGGCCCCGAACGGGTCAGGTCCGTTTTGGCGGCGAACAGATGCCCCTTGTGGAGAACGAGGTCGTCCTTTCCGTCGCCGTCGACGTCGCCGACGAGAATCTCGCCGGAGTCCGCCCCCTCGAAGGTCACCGTAGAGGTTGCGCCTCCGCTGCGATTGACGCCGTAGAGGGTGAAGGCCGCTCCGTTGCGCACGCCGAGGGTCGCGATCCCGTCGCCGTCCCAGTCTCCGGCGATCGCCTCGCCCGGCTGGGCGAGGACCATGCCCAGCTTCGCCCGGTGCGTGGCCAGATCGTCGACGAAATAGGCCGTGCACGTCCCCGACTCGATGCAGGGGTCGGCGATCGGCTTGGCGGCGTCCGGATCGGAGGGGCGCGGGCGAGGTGGCTCAGGCGCCTTCCCCACGTTGACTCCGACCTTGACCGGGTCGTGGTCGGAGGAACGGAAGGGGCCGCCGTCCCACAGCTGCTTGACGTTGTAGTTGTTCCGCGAATACTCGAAGGCCGGCGATTCCATCGCGTTGACGCTCCACACGTCAGCGCCGGCCACCATGCGGCGGGCGGCGTCGTTCGCCAAAACGTGGTCGAGAGAGCCGACGGCGCCGCCGAACTGATACGAATGGTCTGCGCGCCCAATCGAATCGCGGACCTTGGAGTAGCCTGCGTCGCGCAGCGCGAGAATCGGGTCCTCCGCCGAATACGAGTTGAAATCGCCCACCAGGAACGTCGGGCGGTTTCCGTACTGCTCCTTCGCCCACTGCGCCAGCGCCTTCGCCTGGGCCGTGCGCAGACGGTTGTTGTTGCCCTGATAGGGATCGCCGTCGTTCGGGTAGGCACTCGCGAGGGACCCTTTCGACTTGAAGTGGTTCGCCACAACCGCGAAGGCCCCGCCGCGAGGCGCGCCGGCGGCGTCGAGCGCGCGCCACTCTTGGCCCAGCGGTTCGCGGGCATATCCGGTGAATTCCTTGTTTCCCGTCAGAATGCGGGATTCGCCCACCGGCTCGACTTTGCCTTTCTGGTAAACGAAGGCGAGGCGTATGACGTCTTCGGAGGCGGGAACCTTCGACGGCGAAGGAACATACGCCCACTGCTCGCGGCCCGCGCGCTCGTTCAGCGCCTTGACAAGGGCTGCGAGCGAGGCGTCGCGATCGTGGCCGAATTTAGAGGAGGTCTCGATCTCCTCAAGCGAGACGACGGAGGCGTCGAGGCCTGCTATGGCCGAGACGATCTTCTGCTGCTGCCTTTCGAACGCCGCCTTGCTGTATGCTCCCCGCACGTCGCATCGATTGGCGGTGACGGGGTTGCCCTCGCGGTCGTCGTAGGACTTGCACCCGGCCTCCGATTCGCCGAGGTCGGTGAAATAGTTGAGGACGTTGAACGAGGAGACGGTGACGTCGCCCCCCACGTTCTCGGGCGCGGCCCTGCGCGTGTTTTCCACCTCGACGTACTCGGAGGACCTGTCCCCCGCCTCCTCGCTCGTCACAGGGGAGACGGGCTGAAGGTTCCATTGCTTGCGAAAGTCGAGGACGGCGGGCTTCTTCAGCGAGATCGCCGATCCGACGCGCGCGGGGCTCTGCTGCGACAGATACGGCAGCGGGACTTCGGGATGCGCGTTCTTCGCCCCCGTGTAGGCCCACGAAAGGCCGTCGTCGAGAGTGAGCGAGCGCGCGGCGTTAGCAGCCGAGAGCTTCTCGATCCGCTCGCGGTCGGCCGTGGGGTTGAAGACGTCGGAGGGCTGGCGCAGCGGCTCTTCGCCGAAGGCAACGCCCAGCTGGCCGTATCGGTTGGTTTCATAGTTGTTCGAGATCGTCATGCGGGCGCGAACGTCCACGAGCATGCCTTCGAGGGCTTCCTTGCCGACGTCGTCGGGGACCGCCGTCAAAGGGACGGGGACCGGCGGGGCAGCCTTCTCGTCCAGCTTGGAGAAACTGGACGCGTTGATTTCGGTAAGGCTGTGGAACTCGGTCACTTTGCCCTTGACCTCGACGTACTCGCCGATCTTCGCCGAGGAAGCAAGCTGGCGCGAATGGACGAACAGGCCGTCGGAGGCGCCGCGGCGGCCCGCTCCCCCGCTCCCGGGCGTTTGAATGTAAGCGCCGTCGAAGCCCCCGGTCGGATACACGGCGGTCACCACGCCCCGGGTCGTCACCGTCTGCCCCGCGAGCGGGCTCGCCTGGCCGGTCCCTTGAATTTCAGATATGGCGATTGCGCCGTTTGCCGGGGCCGTCGCCCCTTCGGCGGCCGACGTTCCCGCCAGCCCCAGCGCCCAAGCGAGCGCGAGCGCACCAGCCGTGCGCGCCGCCGCACGTCCCGTCATCGCGACGTCCATCTATTGTTCCCTTCTTTCCGCGCCTCCCGCGAGGCGGCGTGACCCGATTGCGACCAGGTTGCCACCAGATCGTTACAAGACTACTCCCGACATCGCGGGAAAGCCGCGTCATCGCGGGCATTGTCGCAAACCGACCCGGCCGTGGGGATCCGCGTCGGCGCGCAAACCGAGCTCGCCGCTCGAAACCGTACTTGCGCAAACGCCTCCTCGCCCTCCCGCCCCGATCGGACGGCGTGGACGACCGTGTCCGCGGCTTTGCCGATGACGAAGGCGCCCGCTATGCCCGACAAAGCCACCGCGACCGATGACGAAACCACCGCAACCGACGACAAAGCCACCGCGACCGAAAACACCGCGACGATCGCGTAGTACGGCGCGAGATTTCTCGTGAAGCGCAGAAGGCGCGCGAGACTGCCTATAGTTCCCTCCCAGGCTCCGCCTAGGCCGACATTGCGGCTTCGGCGAGATACCCTTTGCCCATGCGCTGCCGTTACCTGGAGTCCGACCTGTGCCATTCGTGCACCCGGGCGAACGTCGCCTACGCCGAACAGCTTGCCGCGAAAGACGCCTCCGTCCGCGCACTCCTAGAGCGGTCCGCCCGCGCGAACGGCGCCGCGGCCCCCGACGTCGAATGGAATCCTCCCTTCGCCTCTGCCGAGAAGGGCTTTCGCAACAAGGCCAAGCTTGCCGTCGGCGGCACGCTTTCAAACCCCACCCTTGGAATTCTCGGATCGGACAAGCGCGGCATCGACATCGCCGGCTGCCCCCTGTACGAGCCGGCCGTCGCCTCCGGCATCGAGCCTTTGCGGGAATTCATCGGCTTGGCCGGCCTGACGCCCTTCGACGTTCCAAGCGGCCGCGGCGAACTCAAAAGCGTCATCCTCACGGGCTCGCCCGACGGCGAGCTCATGGTCCGCTTCGTTCTGCGCTCCACCGAATCCCTCGTCCGCATCCGAAAGCACATGAGCCTGCTGCGTCAGTGGCTTCCCCGCATCGCCGTCGTCTCCGTCAACCTCCTGCCTGAACGGAAGGCGGTGCTCGAAGGGGAGAAGGAAATCCTCCTCGGCCCCGAGCAGTCTCTGCGCATGGACTTGGGCGACGTCGCCCTTCGCCTTCGCCCTCAGTCCTTCTTTCAGACGAATACGCGCGTGGCCGTCGGCCTCTATCGCCAGGCGCGGGAGTGGGTCGGCCTCCTGTGCGACGCCGAAGGCGGGGGATCTCACGATTTGGAGGCGAAACGCGCGGAGCCGGCGGATTCGGAGGCGAAGGGTGCAAAACCGGCGAGTTCGGCCTCGGCCGGCGGGCGGTCGATCGAACTGTGGGACCTCTACTGCGGGGTCGGCGGATTCGCCTTGCATTGCGCGGGGCCGGGCCGCCGCGTGACCGGAGTGGAGCTTTCCGCCCAGGCCGTCGAGAGCGCGAGGGCGTCGGCCGCAGCCGCAGGAATCGACGCCGACTTCATCGTCGGGGATTCTCTGTCTGCCGCGCGCGAGCTGGGCACTGCCGACGTCGTCGTGGTCAACCCACCGCGTCGAGGAATCGGCGGTCTCGCCTCGTGGATCGACGCCTCGCAGATTCGATTCGTCCTCTATTCAAGCTGCAATCCCGCGAGTCTGGCGGCCGACGTCGCCAGCATGCCGAGTTTCAGGCCCGTCCGCGCCCGGGTCTTCGACATGTTTCCTCACACCGGCCACACGGAGACCCTCGTGCTGCTCGCTCGCACGCCGAGGCCGGAGCCTCGGCGTCTCCCGCGCCACTCGAGGCGCAGTTCTTGAAACTTTCCTACCTCGGCAGATTGCCTTGAAATGACGGGACTTCTTCACGCGCGACACTGTGTCGCCCGAAGATCCACCCGTAGGTGGAGGGATGGCCGGGCGAGCGGCTCGTAGGCTTATTACCAGAACCGGAGATACAGCGGTTAATCCGCTGGCCCACACGCTCACCTCGGTCTCAACTCGATATATGTTTAAGTGTTCCGGTTGAGAGATACGCACTCACCGCGTAACGGGGTGGGGCCGTGTGAACGCAAGTTCACACGGCCCCACCCCGTCATTACACCTCAGTGGGTTTTGCCTGGTTCAGACAGTGTCGTCAAGCCCGGTTTCGCGCGCATCCGAAACAAACTCGGCTCCGCGCGCATTCCGCTCGGGCCTCCACACCACGATTTCCCCGCTCCGCCGGGGTTTCGCATCCGGCAGCTGAGAGCGGATGCTCTCGCGTGCGACGACGAACACGCTTCCGTCGCCGCCGACGGCGAAGACCCTGCTTTCGCGGCCCCGCTGGCCTTCCAACTCTTTCTTCTGCTCGGCCACCACTTTTTCCAGCTGGCGGATGTGTTGGCGCAGTTTCTGCTCGCGGTCACTGGCCAGCATGAGCTTCGCGATTCCGGCGAGGTTGACGCCTTCGTCTTGGGAGAGACGCTGGATTTCGAGGAGGCGGTCGACGTCGTTCAGCGAATACCGCCGCCCGCCCCCTCGAGTCCGCTTGGCCTGGACGAGGCCGAGCCTGTCGTACTGGCGCACCGTTTGAGCGTGCATGCCGGCCAATTGTGCCGCCACGGACACGGTGAGAACCGCCGCATCGCGCCCAGCCATCGTCAACTCCTAGCCAAAGTGGCGAACTCCGCGCGAGGGTCGGCGTCGCTTGTGGCGTTCGCGAACTCCTCGACGGCCCTGCGGGCGTCCTCGGAGAGCTTTTTGGGGACGACGACCTTCAAACGGGCATACATGTCCCCACCCTTGAGACCCTTGCCGCGGACCCTCAAAAGCTTGTCGGTCGAGGAGCCTTCGGGGATTTTGACGGACACGGTCTTCCCGTCGAGCGTGGGGATCTTCACGGTTGCGCCGAGGGCTGCCTCCGAAAAGGAGATCGGCACATTGACGTACACGTCTTTGCCTTTGAGCTCGTAGACCGGATGCTTCTCGATGTTGACGGTCACGAGGATGTCTCCGTCGGGCCCGCCGTTGACGCCGGCTCCGCCTTTGCCCGGCACACGGATCTTCTGTCCGTCCGTCACGCCCGCCGGGATCTTGGCCGTGACGGAACGCCCGCTCGCCGTAGTGATTTTCACTGCGGTCCCCGATGCGGCCTGCCGCAAGGGAATCGACACGCTGGTGACCAGATCCTCGCCCCGCGAGGCCCGGCGAGACGAACCGAAGCTGAAGCGTGATCCGCCGCCGCCCGAGCCGCCGAACATGTTGAAGATGTCTTCGAACCCGCCGGAGGAGGCGTTCGCCCCTTGCGCATGCCTGCGGAAGGAACCTCCCGAACCGCCGAACATCGAGGAAAACATGTCCTCGAATCCTGCGTCGCCTCCCCCGCCGGCGGTGAAGCGGGCGCCGCCTGCGCCGAAGGCGCGGATTGCGTCGTACTGCTTGCGGTCCTCCTCGTTGGAGAGGACTTGGTAGGCCTCGCCTACCTCCTTGAACCGCTCTTCTGCAGTCGAGTCTCCCGGATTCTTGTCGGGATGGTACTTGCGGGCAAGTTTGCGGTAGGCCTTCTTGATGTCCTCTGCAGAAGCGTCTTTCGACACCCCCAGAGCCGAATAGAAATCCTTGCCGATCCAATCCTGGTTAGCCATCGCCCTTCACCTCCTTCGTTGTGTGCAACGCGATGTTCACTCGGGAGACACCACTGCGACGCGCGCCGGGCGCAGGACCTTCTCGCCGATCCGGTACCCGGGCTGAATGAGCGTTTCTATCGTTTCCGCCTCCGCTTCGGCCGACGTCGAATGCATGAGCGCCTCGTGCAGGAGCGGGTCGAAAGCGTCTCCGACCTTTCCGTAGCGCTCGACCCCAAAGGAGGAGGCGAGCGTCGACTCGAACTTCTCCGCGATCGCGCCGAACGGGCCGGTCAGATCGCCGTGCTGCCGGGCGAGCTCGACGTCGTCCAGAACCGGGAGCAGCGCCTCGACGACGGAGGCGACTCCCTCCTCGCGGCGCACCGCGCCCTCCGCTTTGGAGCGGCGGACGTAGTTCTTGTACTCCTGCTCGAGGTTGTAGAGGTCGGCTCCGCGCCTGGCCACCTGGTCCTCCAGCGAGGAGATCGTCGCCATCGCCTCAGCGAGCGGATCGGTCAGATCGGCCGGATCGGTCGAGTCAGCCGAGGACGTCGGCGTCTCCGTCTCCGGGTCGGCCTGCGCCTCTTCCGCCGAGGAGGCTCCGTCCGGGCCTCCGGCCTCGGCGGCGGTCGCCTCCGCGCCCGTCTGTCCAACGTCGTCCTCGGCGGCGGTCGCCT
>ERZ773083.2683-NODE-2683-length-10788-cov-16.045001_pt1 | contig 10788 bp, 9 predicted proteins | sample MGYA00511465_ERZ773083 | MGnify/ENA primary metagenome ERZ773083 (study PRJEB29015, sample SAMEA2738001) | human oral metagenome | biome: human oral; feature: human-associated habitat; material: dental | place: China | collected 2060 ... | reverse complement strand
TTATTCGTTCAAGCGAAGCGCGTTTGGAATCCGCAGGTATTTAGGCAGATAAGTGCCCGACCGCTTGCGCAACGAGGTTTTGCGAAGGAGACGCCGACCGTATAACAATTTCATCCAACAGGCTGATGAGGCAATCCTCATCAGCTTTTCTCTCCAAAGGAAATAATTCTATGTCATTTTTTAAGGACTTATTCGGCGGCGACGGCAAGAAAGGGAAGCCGCCCGAACTCTCACACGAGGCGCGGATGGACGCGGAGATTGCAACGATCTTTCGCATGCTTGCCGATACAATGGGCACGGAGCGCCTCGTCATTCAGGCGGGCAAGATGAACGCAATGGCGCTCATGCGTTCGGAGAACCGGCGTGAGCGCGTGCTCGCACTCATGCGCATTCTTGAGGAGGACCCACTCCTCTCCCCACCGCCGTCCGAGGCGGAGATCCCCGAAATTCTGAACCGCATGACGGAACAGCTGGCGGGCATTCTTGCGCGCCGCGACCTCGAGGATCGCATTGAGCGCAAGGTGAACGAAAAGCTTGAAAAGGATCACGAGGAGTACGTGGACGATATTCGCCGTCAGGTGATCTCGGAGGAGAGCCCCGGCGCGGAGTCGCCGCACGACAAGAAGAAGCGTGAGGATCTGGAGGCGCTTGAGCGCATTCATCTTACGCAGTCGGTCATGGAGCTGCTGCGTCCGCGCAGCTTCGATGAGATTGTCGGGCAGGAGCGTGCCGTGCGCTCGCTCATGTCGAAGCTCTCCTCGCCCTATCCGCAGCACCTCCTCCTCTACGGTCCGCCGGGCGTGGGCAAGACGACGGCGGCGCGCCTCGTGCTCGAGGCGGCAAAGAGACGTGCGGTATCACCGTTCGGCGAGAACGCGCCGTTTGTGGAAACGGACGGCACGACCCTGCGTTGGGATCCGCGCGACATGACGAACCCCCTGCTCGGTTCCGTACATGACCCCATCTATCAGGGCGCACAGAAGAGCCTCGCCGACAGTGGTGTTCCTGAGCCGAAGCCGGGACTCGTGACCGACGCACACGGCGGCATTCTCTTCATCGACGAGATTGGCGAGATGGACGAGATGCTGCAAAACAAGCTGCTCAAAGTCCTCGAGGACAAGCGTGCGTACTTCGAGTCGGCGTACTATGACCCCGATGACAAGCGCGTGCCGCCCTATATCCGAAAGCTCTTTGAGGAGGGGGCGCCTGCGGACTTTGTGCTCATCGGTGCGACGACCCGTGACGCGGATCATATCAATCCTGCGCTGCGGTCACGCTGTGCGGAGATCTACTTCGAGCCGCTGACCCCGGCGCACATTCGGACGATTGTGGAGAATGCGGCGCATCGACTGAATGTCGAGCCGGCGGAGGGGGCGGTGCAGCTCATCAGCGAGTACACAATCGAGGGACGCAAGGCGATCAACATCCTTGCCGATGCGTACAGTCTTGCGTTAAATCGTCTCACGGACGATGAGATCGGTCAGATTGTTTCACGTGAAACAATGGACGGTGCGCAGACATCGGCGGAAGATGTGGGAAGTGATGAGAAGAAAACTGTTTCACGTGAAACAATGGCGCCGCTGCTTCGTGTGACCAAGGACGATGTCTACGAGGTCGCACAGGTGAGCCGCCTCTACCAGTTCGGACGGAAGAAGGCGTCGGATACACCTGCCGTCGGCAGAGTATTCGGGCTTGGTGTTTCGGGCTTCCTCGGTTCTATCATTGAGATTGAGGCGGTGGCGTTCCCTGCGGCAGAGAAAGGCAAGGGAACCGTGCGCTTCAATGAGACGGCGGGGAGCATGGCAAAGGACTCCGTGTTCAACGCCGCGTCTGTGATGCGCCAGCTGACGGGGCGCGACATCCATGACTACGACATCCACGTCAACGTGATTGGTGGTGGAAACATTGACGGACCGAGTGCGGGCACTGCGATCCTTGCCGCGATTGTGAGTGCGGTCACGGGCACGGCAATTCGGCAGGATGTGGCAGTCACGGGCGAGATTTCGCTCCAGGGCGAGATCAAACCGGTCGGCGGCGTCTTTGAAAAGGCATACGGTGCACAGCAGGCGGGGATCGGGGTACTCATCATCCCGTGGGAGAACAAGAAGGACATCCCCGAGGAACATTTGGGGCTGACCATCCACCGGCTTAGGAGGGCGGAAGAGGCGTTCGACATACTCTTTGCCGATGAGAAATGGAAGGAGAAAGGAGAATCCAATGGCGGAAGGACGTGTCCCACCGCAGAGCATTGAGGCGGAACTTTCCGTACTCGGTGCGATGATGCTGAAAAAGGAAGCCGTTACGCAGGCAATCGAGATGCTACACGCACACGAGTTTTATCGCCAGGCACATCGGGCCGTTTTTGAGGCGATGGAGGGGCTGGTACGGGACGGCGAGCCGGTCGATATCGTCACCGTCACGGAGTCGCTCAAGAAAAGCGGACGTCTCGATCAGGTCGGCGGCATCTCCTTCCTCGCAAATCTGACGAACAGTGTGCCGAGCACGGCAAACCTTGCCCACTACGCGAAGATTGTCAAGGAAAAGGCGCTCCTGCGTGCCCTCATTGATGCGAGCACGGAAATTGCGGGTGCGGCGTACGAGGCGAGCGAGGACGTTGCCCGGCAACTGGACGATGCCGAGCAGAAGATCCTTGCAATTGCTGGGGGACGCATCACGGGCAGTTTCACCCCCATCAAGGAAGTTGTCTTTGATGCCGTCGACCGCGTGAGCGTCCTTGCCAGGTCAAAGGGGGGAATTACAGGACTCTCCACGGGGCTTACGACGCTTGATTCTGTGACGCGCGGACTCCAAAAATCCGATCTCATCGTCGTTGCGGCGCGCCCCGCAATGGGCAAGACCGCATTTGTTCTCAACCTTGCCACCCATGTGGCACTGCAGGGCAAGACCGTTGCGTTTTTCTCCCTTGAGATGCCGCGCGAACAGCTGATGCACCGCATCTTCTGCGCCGAGGGGCAGATTGATGCGACGCGCCTTGCCCGCGGCGAGCTTGACGACGACGAGTGGAGCCGCCTCGTCAAGGTGGCTGACCGTATGCTCAAGGCGGAACTCTATTTTGACGACACGAGCAGCACCACCGTCATGGACATCCGCACACGTGCGCGTCGCCTCAAGTCAGAGCATGGACTTGACCTCATTGCGATCGACTACCTCCAGCTCATTCAGGCACCGGGACGTGCGGAGAACCGTACCCTTGCCGTCGCGGAGATGACGCGCTCGCTCAAGGTGCTTGCGCGTGAACTGGAGGTGCCCATCATCGTCCTCTCCCAGCTCTCACGCGCGACGGAGGGGCGCTCGGACAAACGCCCCATGCTCTCCGACCTGCGCGAGTCCGGCTCCATCGAACAGGACGCGGACATCGTCATGTTTCTCTATCGTGAGGATTACTACAATCAGGATACGGAGAACGCAAACATTACCGAACTCAGCATTGCAAAGCACCGCAACGGCGCCACCGACACGCTGAAGCTCTTTTTCCAGAAGGAGTACACCCGCTTCCGTGACCTTGCGCGAGAAGGATAATCGACGAATTTGTTTCACGTGAAACATTTTCATTGCCATTCCCTCAAAAAAGAGGGGATTTTTTTTGCCATTTGTGCTATGATGAGGGAAGTTCAAGAAATCAATGCGTGCTTTTTGCGCACATTTTACAAACAGGTAGGGGAGGAAGCGTTGTGTTAAAGAGTATTGCAATCATGACGAGCGGGGGAGACAGCCCCGGGATGAATGCGGCGGCGCGTGCGGTTGCACGTACAGCGCTCTATGAGGGAGTGAAGGTCTGGGGCATCAACGACGGCTATCACGGGCTGCTTGAGGAGGATCTGCGGGAGTTGGAGTCCAAGGATGTGGGGGACATCATTCAGCGCGGCGGCACCTTCCTCGGGACGGCCCGCTGCAAGCGCTGGCAGACACCGGAAGGACGCCGCCTCGGGCATGAGAACCTCATCAAACGCGGCATCGAGGGGCTCTGCGTGATCGGGGGGGACGGCTCCCTGCGCGGTGCACAGCTGCTCTCGGAGGAATACGGCTTCCCCATTGTCGGACTGCCGGGCACGATCGATAACGATGTCTGGGGCATGGACTACACAATCGGCTGCGACACGGCAGCGAATACGATCATCGACGCGATCAACAAACTGCGCGATACCGCGTCGGCACATCGGCGCGTGTTCGTGCTTGAGGTCATGGGACGCAACTGTGGCTGGCTCGCACTTGTCTCCGGCATCTCGGGCGGTGCGGAGTACATCCTCGTGCCCGAGGAGAAGTTCGACCTGAAGCAGATCACGGACAGTCTCACGAGCGCCTATGAACACGGCAAGCGCTACATCCTCATCGTGGTCGCCGAGGGGGCGGCAAAGGGGCAGGATATCTGTGACTACATCGCCAAGCACACGGACATCGAGACGCGTGTCTCCGTACTCGGTCACATCCAGCGCGGCGGTTCGCCGACCGTCATCGACCGTGTACGCGCCAGCCAGCTCGGAGAGCGGGCGGCACTCGCGCTCATCTCGGGTCTCTCGGGCGTCGTGTTCGGCTACAGCAAGGGGCACGTCGTTTCGGTCAACCTCTACGACGCGGTGAACAACAAGAAGAAGCTCGACCCCGAGTACCTGCACCTCGCGAAGGTGCTGTTCTGAGAGGGGCGTGGAAGTAATCGCGTGGGACTCGCCCCACAAGTATAAGTCCTCGAAGAAAGGATGATTTCGTGGCAAATATCATAGCGATTGCCAGCCAGAAGGGCGGCGTCGGCAAGACAACAACGGCAGTGAATCTCGCCGCTGCCATCGCACGCGCAAAACGTCGTGTCCTGCTCGTCGACATCGACCCGCAGGGGAATGCCACGAGCGGTCTCGGCATCGACAAAACGATGCTCATGTCCATGATCTATCACGTTCTGATCGAGGGAAGAAGTGTCCGTGAAACAATTGTCACATCGGATTTTGGTGTGGATCTCCTGCCGGCGAGTGTTGATCTCGCGGGTGCGGAAGCGGAGCTTGTGGGATTGGAGCGCCGGGAGACGCGCCTCAGGGATGCGCTCGCCGGGGTGGCACATGACTATGACTACATCTTCATTGACTGCCCGCCGTCGCTCGGATTTCTGACCCTGAATGCCCTCGCGGCGGCGCATTCTGTTCTCATTCCCATCCAATGTGAGTTCTATGCACTGGAGGGGGTGGCACTCCTGATGAATACCGTCCGTCTGGTGCAGGAGGGGGCGAATCCTGCCCTCATGGTACGTGGGGTCGTCATGACGATGTACGACAGTCGAACGCGGATCGCAACGCAGGTCGTCGATGAGGTGAAGGATGTTTTTGGTGCCACTGTCTATGAAACATTGATTCCACGCAATGTACGCCTCTCAGAGGCTCCCTCGTTCGGGCAGCCCATCACTGCCTACGACATCACGTCGCGTGGAGCGGAGAGTTATATTGCGCTTGCGAGGGAGGTCCTGAAGCGTGAAGAAGGCTAAGACAGGCGGACTCGGGCGCGGACTCGGAGCGTTCGGTCTCGGAAAAAATGCACTTGCCGAAGGTGGGGCAGGGGGGGGCGGCGAGGAAACGGCTGCTGCATCTGCGTCCGGGACGGTAGCGGGCGTCCCCGCGGAAATTCCCCTCGAATCCATCCGGCCGAACCGATTTCAGCCGCGGCGCGAATTCGACGAAGCGGCACTTGAGGAACTGCGCGAGTCCATCGTGCGACACGGCATCCTTCAACCCGTTTCCGTACGTGATATCGGGGGTGGGAAGTATGAGCTCATCGCGGGCGAACGCCGTCTGCGTGCAGCGCGCCTTGCGGGACTTGCGACGGTCCCTGCCGTTTTCCGCACGGCGACGGACGCGGAACTTGCGGAGATGGCGCTCATCGAGAACCTCCAACGCGAGGATCTGAACCCCATCGAGGAGGCATATGCCTACCAGCGGCTTCTGAACGAGTTCCGACTCTCACAGGAGGAGTTGGCACGACGCCTTTCGCGCAGCCGCTCGGCGATCGCAAACAGCGTCCGTCTCCTACGGCTCACCAAAGAGGTGAAGGCGTTCATCGCGAACGGTGTTCTCACAATGGGGCAGGTGCGCCCTCTCCTTGCTCTTGAGAGTGCGGCGCTCCAACGCGAGGCGGCGGAGTACATCCAGGAACATGAGCTGTCGGCGCGTGGGGCGGAGGCGCTCGTCAAGCGTCTCGTGAAGGATCCGAATGCGCTGAAAAAGACGGCGCAGCCCGCGAAAACGCGTACACTGGACATCTTCGTCCGCGAGGCGGAGGAGCGCCTGACACAGAGGCTTGGGACAAAGGTCCGAATCCAGGAGGGGCGCGAGAAGGGGAAAGGACGGCTTGAGATCAGTTATTTCTCTGCAGACGATCTCGAGCGCCTCATGGATCTGCTCACCGGAGCGGATGGAACGGCGAAGGAGGACAGGCGTGCGGCACTGCGCGCCGTCTCCACGCAGAACTTTACCGTATAATATTCTCGGAGAAAGCAGGGAAGAAGGGAAGAAAGCATTGTTTTTGAATAATCTTATTATGTATGTTGCGTCACATGCGACACCGCTCCTGATCATGTCGATGCTGCTCATTCTGATCTTATTGATTCTTGTGATCTATACGTTGGTACGCCTCTCGGCGATGAACGCACGCTACCGCGAGATGATGCGCGGCTCGAAGTCTAGGGATCTCGAGGGGATGCTGCTCCAGCACATTCAGCAGGTTGAGAAAGTCTCCGCGACCAATGAACGCATTGTTGAGGAAAATAAACGCCTGCGGAAGTTCGTCCGAAAAACTCTTGTTCGTGTTGCTATGGTGCGCTTCCGCGCGTTCGAGGACATGGGCGGCGACCTCAGCTATGCCGTCGCCATGCTCGATGCGAACAACGACGGTCTGATCTTCTCGAGCATTTTCGCGCGTGCGGACTCGCGCAGCTACATCAAGCCGATCAAGGGCGGGAATTCGGAGTATGCGCTCACCGACGAGGAAAAGGGGGTGCTGCGGGAAGCGATGGAACAACCGCTTCCGATTCAGTACTGATCCAAAAACCTGCTGAAACTCAGCAGGTTTTCATTTTTTTCGGCTAGGATAGGACGAAGGGAAAATGGGCTGTGCGCTGCTCCGTAGCAAACCCTAGTGGAGCAAGTGAGCAAAGTGTGCGTTTCGCCCCCTGCGGATTTTAATCGTTCAAGCGAAGCGCGTTTGGAATCCGCAGGTATTTAGGCGAATAAGCGCACGATCACTTGTGTAACGAGGGGTTTGCGAGGAGTACGCATAGCATAACCAATCCAAAGAACTGCGTACACCATCAGGAGAACAACTTGAACGAAGAAACCCGCTATAAAATCCAATTCATTGACAATGAGGAGGACGTGACGCGCACCGTGCGCCTCTCCCCGTGCTCTTTGCGCCTGCTCGCCGCATCTGCAGCTGTGGCAGCTCTCGTTTTCATGGCAGCTTCCGTGTTTTCCGTCTGCACATTGATGAACCGCTCCGTGCACGAGTCGGAGACCGCGCAGCTGCGCGAAGCGAACCGCATTCAGCAGGAACAGATTCTGCAGGTGTCGAAAAAGGCGTCCGCACTGCAACAGGATCTCGATCAGCTCCGTCGTTCCGAGGACGGGCTGCGTGCCATCGTCGGTGCGCCTCCTGCGGCGGAGGATGAGGATACCGTACAGGAGGGGACGGTTGCTCCCACAGGCGGTGCGGCGCATGATCTCACAACCGCTGAGATTGGCGAAGCGCTTGCGATGATCGAGACGCGCCTCGCCACACGTCGCTCTTCGATCGACCTCCTTGCCCGGAGTATGCACGAGAGCTTCCCCGGCGCAGTCGGTTTTGTCTCGGACGACGCCCCCCACACATCGCCCTCCATCTGGCCGACCGCAGGCTATGTCAGCTCGCCCTACGGTTTGCGTTTTGGCGGAACGGAGTTCCATCAGGGGATCGACATCGCCGCCGAGATGGGCACGCCGATTGTCGCGACTGCCGACGGCGTTGTCACTGCGGCGGGATGGAACGGCGGCTACGGCAACATGGTCGATATTGACCACGGCAGCGGTGTCGTGACCCGCTACGGGCACGCCTCTGCCATTGCGGTCACCGTCGGGCAGACCGTGCGGCGCGGTGAGGTGATCGCCTACGTCGGCTCCACGGGGCGCTCCACGGGTCCCCATCTGCACTACGAGGTGCGCGTGGGCGGTCAGCCGGTCAATCCCGCCGGCTATTTATAAGGAGAGAATCGCATGAAATCTATGATCTTCCTAGTTGCCGCAGCATTTTTTATTCTCCCTGCGTGGGGACACGCCGCCGAGAAGAAGGATATCCACGCTGTTATGACAGCGGAGGAGGGGCACGCGCCCACTGCAGGGAACACACAGAAGGACTCCGACATACAGGCGGGACACGCGGAGGAAAGCGCCATCGACGAGGAGATGGACGATCTCGGCGATGAATCCGTTGGCGGAAAGGAATCGGACAAAAAGGGGGCATCTGTCCGCCGGACGGACACGGATATGTCCGCAGCGGACGCAAAGGAAGAGACCCCCACAGCGGAGGGGGAAGCCGTCTCGTCGGGGGATGCGGAACAGACCGCCCCAGTGTCGACGCCCTCCGCGGAGGAGAAGACAGCGGCGGAGGCGGCTGCCTACGGTGCGGCGACCGCGATTGACCCCGTGACGCTTGCGGACGGCGACTGGGCATTCATCGAGGGCGACGAGCGGCGCGGCTGGTTCTTTGACCGTTCGAGGATGAGGCGGAATGAGGACGGCAGCATTTCCTACTGGCAGCTTATCCTCTACAACGATCTCGGCAGGGCGCAGTTCGTCCGCGCCATGCACGATGAGGCATACGAGAACCTCGGCTACACCCTCCAGCGCCGCGTGCTCAATCTCAAAGACAATACGATCCGCACCTATGAGATCATTGCCTGTGACGGGGATAATGCCGTGATTGCCGAGAGTGACCGCGATGGGCACGCCGCCGAGATCCGCCCGAACACAATGGCGGAGAAGGAGCGCGATGTCGTGAAGAAGGCGGCGAAGAAGCTCAAATCCGCAAAATAAATCCTACACATACAGAGAATAAATATCGTATATTGACATACATCATAAATCCTGATAAAATTAACGAATAATTAAGGAATCGCTGATAAAATGAAGTTTGTCAGATTGGTGCAGATTTTTTGTCCTGCCAAGGAGACAAACCGGACGCATAGCAAAGGCTATGTGGAGGATTCTAGGGCACAGGCAGGGCGAAAACAGATGCATCAAGATGGCAGTGCTGAATTTATCAGTGCTTCCTAAAGAACCGGAGCAAGCTCCTCGTCATCTTCAAGCGTGCCCGCAAGGTCATGATCTGTGATCGCGCAGACCGCCGAATCCGACCAGACATTCTCTGCCGTCTCGATCATGTCGATGATGGAGTAGATCGGCAGGATGATGCCCATGAGTCCTACCGGCGCACCAATCGACGCCATAAGCGAGAGCGTCAGGAAATAGCAGCCCATCGGTACGCCCGCATTGCCGACGGCGGCGAGCACAGCGATGAAGAGCCAGCTCACCATCGTCCCGAGTGTCAGCTCCATGCCCGCATTCTGCATGACATAGAGCGAGGTCACAAGGATGAACGCAGCGCAGCCGTTCATGTTGATCGTCGTGCAGATCGGCAGGACGAAGCGCGCGACGGACGGATGTGCTCCGAGCCGCTGCTCCGCCGAGGCGAGTGTCACGGGCAGCGTTCCTGCCGAACTCTTTGTAAAGAGTGCAACCGCGACGGCAGGTGCCATCTGGCGGAAGACGCGCACGGGATTCAGCCCACGCACAGCAAGGAAGAACGGAATGACGACAAAGAACTGAACAAGGTTTCCGCCGATGACAACGGCAGTATAGACGCCCAGCGAGCCGATGATGACCCCCGCCTCGATCTGCGCTGCAAGCTGCGCGGCAAAGGCGAGAATCCCGACAGGCAGCACCGTGAGCAGTCCGCGAATCAGCGTAAAGAGCAGCTCCTGCAAGCCGTGAATCCCCTTCAGGAGCATCTCACGATTCTCCGTCTTGGGTGCAAAGGCAAGTCCAAGTCCGACCGCCGCCGCGACCAGCATGACGGAGAGTACATTGCCCGAGACAAACGGTGCAAGCACATTGTTCGGTACAATGGAAAGGAAGTGATCGTAGTAGGACAGCCCTTCGAGTTTCCCCGGGACATCCGATGCGCCCGCCCCGACGATCTCTGCCGGCAAATTTGCGGGTGCGAGCCAGAGGAAGAGCGCGAGTCCCACCGCCGCCGCACATACGGTCGTAAGCAGCGTATAGGTGACGGCGTGCGCAAAGATCCGCCCCGTGTCGCGCTTTGTACCAAGTGCCGCAAGCGTCGTAATGACGGCAAGCGCAATGGTCGGTACGGCAACGAACTGGAACAGCCGCGTGAAGACCGTCGCAATAAAGTTAAACAGCTCATTCAATACGGGTACATTTGCCCAGCCGAGCACGCCGCCAACGATGAGAGCTCCGATCCAGAGCACAACCTGCCGCTTCTGATTGTTCAGCTTCGCTGCCGAAAGTGCCGCCTGCGCCTTCAGCTCCACCTCGTCGCGCGCGGGCGCATCGTTCTTTTGATCTGCCATATATAACTCCTCCCAAATCCCATATAAAACATCGTTTGCATATTATATTGCTATGTTAATAAAATGTCAAGAATAAATATCCACCCGCATAGCGGGTGGTTTTTCATTTTCGGGCATAGCCCTTATGTAATTGGCGGCGTACAAGTACGCCTTTTATTGGCCTGCCA
>ERZ773083.2682-NODE-2682-length-10791-cov-3.239102_pt1 | contig 10791 bp, 9 predicted proteins | sample MGYA00511465_ERZ773083 | MGnify/ENA primary metagenome ERZ773083 (study PRJEB29015, sample SAMEA2738001) | human oral metagenome | biome: human oral; feature: human-associated habitat; material: dental | place: China | collected 2060 ... | reverse complement strand
CCAGATCGCGTACAAACGAAAAATGCGCGCCGCCAAAATTTTGAGCGCTAGAAATTTTACCTGCCTGCAAGCCCTTGCCGCCCAAATCGCCCTCAAAATATCTCGCATTTTGCGGAATTAGATTACCAAGCGGCCTGGAAAAATCTTTCGCACCGCTGGCAAAGCCCGCGAGCAGCAGCGCCGAATACAAAGCGACCACAAGGGCTAAAGCGCGCTTGATCCCGCCCGCGCCGCTGTCAAATAGCCCCAAAAATCCTGCGAAGATCGCGCCTAAAACCGCGTAAATCAGCAGGCTTAAATTTTCGCCGATGAGCGTGCGCGAAATCCACACCGCCGTAAAAAGCAGCAAAAAGCCAAAAATTTTAGGCACCGCCTCCATCCAAGCTCCGGGCCTCGGTAGCGCGCCGCCAAGCCCAACTACAAGCAGCAGCGCGCCACTTCCGAGCCCCAGCGCAAAAAGAGCCGCTGCGCCCAGCAGGATGTCGCCGCTGCCCGCAATGTAAACGAGCGCGCCCGCAAGCGGAGCGGAGATGCACGGCGATACAACGAGCGCCGAGATAAGCCCCATCGAAAAAACTCCGATCAGACCGCTGCTCTTTTCGCTTTTGCTATTTAAGAAGTTTTGAAAGCGCACAGGCAGGCGAATCTCGTAAAATCCGAACATCGAAAGCGCGAGTACGGCGAATATTAGCGAGGTTAGGATCAGCGCGGGCGGAGTTTGCAGCAGGCCTTGTAAATTTTGCCCGAAAACCGCCACGAAAGCTCCTAAAATCGCATACGAGCTCGCCATCCCAAAAATATACGCAAGGCTTACGGCGAGGCTCGTTTTCGCGCTCGGCTTGGAGGAGGTTTTCGCCACTATGATCGACGAGAGGATCGGGATGAGCGGATAGACGCAAGGACTTAGCGAGAGCAGCACGCCATAGCCGAAAAACAGCGCGATCGCCGCGATGAAGCTCTTGCCGCCAAGAACGTTTAAAATTTTATCCTGCTCGGAGATGGAATTTGCGCCGCGAGAAGTTTTTTGCGCGGAGGTTTCGTCGGAATTTACCGTAGCGCTTTCCGCCGAGCTTGCCGCGGAATTTCCCGCTGCGTGCGAGTTTGCCAAGGAATTTGCCTCTGCGCTCGCAGCTGCGGCATTGCTTTTAAAATTTACAGCCCCGCCTTGTGCGCTGTATGCGGCAGAAATCTGCGCGGAATTTACGCCGCTTCGGTATCTTTTCAGCTCGGAGTTTGAAATTTTGCTGATCTGATAGCCCTCCACCACGCGCTTGAAGCTAAAGCCGAACTGCTGCGGCTGGTAGCAAAAGCCCGACTTCGTGCAGCCCAAAAAATCGCCGTTAAGCACGAAATCATCGCTATCTGCGGCATTTGCGAGCACGAGGCCTAAAGGCACGGCGATGCTAAATTTGCCCTCGTAAATTTTATAATCTTTGTATTCGGTCGCGGCGGGCAGATTTATTAAATTCGTCACCTCCGCGCCGCCGATGAAAATTTTTATCTCGTTTTGATAGAGATAGATCCCGTCCGCGATATCAAAGCTTAACGTTACGCTATCGCTTTGCACCGCCGCGTTAAGCTTGAACGCATCGGAGGGTTTTAGGGGCTCGGCGCCCAAACCTAAGAGAAAAAACGTTGCCAAAATCAGCGATCTGATCAAATTTTATCCTTTGAAATTTTTTCCTACATTCTAACGTAATAAGTATGAATTTATAGTGTAATATAAAGAACTTTTTTGTAAAATTCCTCAAAATTTTTAGGAGGCGATATGAGCAAAGAAATCAAAACCGAAACAGGCGAAATAGCGCTGAAAGAGATAGAATTTAAAAGCTCAAAGTACGAAAAAATCTCGTTCAAAGACTACGAAACGCTGCTTGAGAGATACCAGATCGAGCTTTTGAAGCTACAAAAATTCGTAAAAGAGAAGGGGCTAAAAATTTTGATTTTGATGGAGGGGCGCGATGCGGCGGGCAAAGGCGGCACGATCAAGCGTTTAACCGAGCATCTAAATCCGCGCGGATGCCGCATCGTAGCGCTCGAAAAGCCGAGCAACGTCGAAAAGACTCAATGGTACTTCCAGCGCTACGTCGCGCACCTACCCAGCGGCGGCGAGATTGCGATCTTTGACCGCAGCTGGTACAACCGCGCGATGGTCGAGCCAGTGATGGGCTTTTGCACCCACGCCGAACATAAAGATTTCCTGCGCCAAGTGCCTAAATTTGAGGAGCTTTTGGTAAGTGCGGGGATAATTTTGTTTAAATTTTACTTTTCAGTTTCTAAAGAGGAGCAAAAAAGACGCTTCGAATCGCGCCGTACCGACCCGCTGAAGCAGTACAAACTCTCGCCGGTGGATGCGAGATCGCAGGAACTGTGGAATCAATATACGCTCGCAAAATACTCGATGCTGCTCGCTTCAAATACCGAGTTTGCGCCGTGGACGATCCTTGATAGCAACGATAAAAAGATCGCGCGGCTAAACGCCTTCCGCTGCATACTCTCGCGCATAGACTATCCCGAAAAGATCGACGCGAAGGAACTTGCTGTGGATCCAAACCTCGTGCGAAACGGCGCCAGGGAGATAATCCTAATGGAGGATAGCCAAAAAAGCGAGGCTTGGCGCAAGCTGGAAAGCCCCTCCCGCAAGAACAAGAAGGATAAGAAAAAGGGCTAAATCTTGCCAATGAAGATTACTCGCTAAGAATTGCTAGGGAGACTTGCTAGGAATTGCTCATTAGGGATTTATTTCCTAATATATAGAAATGCATTGGATTCTATGATTGTGTACCTCAAGATTCTTTGAAATTCTATCTAATGGGATGGAATTCTACACAACGCCACGGGCTACGTGATGAAGTATATCACGTTTCAATTCCTAATGGAATAGAATTCTACCTCGTCGCTTGCTTTTCTCTGCGGCTGTCGCCCATAGTTTCAATTCCCAACGGGAATTGAAATGCGAAACTCACATATCCCGCATTCACCGCCTTTCCGTAGAATTCTATTCCATTAGGAATTGAAACGCTCTTTGTGCCGGCAGATATGGCTCGGCATAGGGTAAAATTCCATCTTGTTTGTAATAGCTGCCGGAACCGATCAAAAAAATCAAATCCCGAAAGCTTCGATATGTAAAATTTCATTCTATCCCGGTTTAAAATTTAATGTGCCGTTCTATAAGATGCCTGTTTGTGCAAGCCGGTTCATCTTTACGGCATAATATGCAAAATTTTATAAAATTTTATGTTTATTTTATGCAGTATTCTGTATAATTCATACGGATAAACGAAGTATTTTGCTATTTTTACTTATGAATAACACGATTTTTATTCATTTTATACGATTTTATGTATAATTAACGAATAAATTTGTATAATTTTCATATGTTAGAAACGAGCGATATATTCAACATTTTGCACAATGCCGTCGAAGCCAAAAATAACGGCAAAAAGATCTCGCACGCCGCGATGGCGCAGAGGTTAGGCGTGTCGATGCGGACGTATCAGGACTGGCGCTTGGGTACGACCAAGCCGCAGGCTGCGACCGCGATATGCCAGATGTTGTGCGAGCTCGATAGCGACGACGCTGCGTTTGTGCTGCATAAGATAAAAAAACTTATAGGAGAGTAGAGTGCAAAACATTACTTTGCAAGAAAAGCTGGATCTGCAGGGCGTTTTTCGCGTGATTTATGAGAAAAAAGAGTCGAAATTCGCGATCTTTTACAAGGCGCTTTTGAAAAAATTTTTTAAAAATTTTAAAAAATAACTGGCGGAGGCATTTATTTATTTACTTTATGTGGCAAAGGCGGTAGTATCCATTAAATTTAGATGATTTTTCCTTTTTATGACGAGCACGCCGATATTCTTTGTTTTGCAGTTTCAGAGGATGCTAGCGAATTCTGCTTTATAAAAATTTTACTATCTTTCTGCCTCTTTGGTATCATCTAATTTAATTTTAAATTCTAACTTTGACACATGATCTTAAATTTGTAGCGTAAATTTAATTGAAATTAATGCGGAATTCCTTCTTTAACCTAGCTTTTAAGATCCATAGCGTGCATTTTTATAAATATTTTGAATTGCTATTAAATGAGTTGCATTTAAATCTATTTATATTGTGGCAAATATACAGTTCGTTAAAATTTTAATCTATAAGTAACTTCAAAATTTTATTCGTAACCTATAAATTTAATATATTTGGTGGGCAAATTGAAACCGAATGAAATTTCACATAAGTACCCCATGCTGTATCTTATCCCAGCCACAACTAATCTTTTAAATTTTCTAGCGAGATGAGAATTCTACCCATTCCTGCCGCAAAAGGTGTATCGCGTAAATCCGTTTTGATTTCAACAAGATGAATTCTACCGCCTACGCAAATCGTGCAATAAGCCCATTTAGGCGTTTCAATTCCCAAAGGATAGAATTATTCCACATTCCTGCGGGACGCTATAAAATGCAGTGGCAGAAGTTTCAATTCCCAACGGGATGGAATTCTACAGATACTAGGTCATGCTAGCCTAGATATGACGATGTTTCAATTCTCAACGGGATGGAATTCTACTTGTAGATACATACGGCAAGGTGCTAATGGATACGCTGTTTCAATTCCCAACGGGATGGAATTCTACAAGGAGCAAAAATGGTCTTAGAAATTATCAGGTTGTTTCAATTCCCAACGGGATGGAATTCTACGCGCGATTGCGGGAATGAGGCGAAAGAATCCGAAATTGTTTCAATTCCCAACGGGATGGAATTCTACTATGCTTTATCCACCTCGTTACCGGGTGTATGCAAGTTTCAATTCCCAACGGGATGGAATTCTACGTTATCCGCTGGCTCGATAACGACGATGACGTAGGTTTCAATTCCCAACGGGATGGAATTCTACAGCACGAATTTTGCCATTTTTCTAGGTAGAAAGTGTTAGGAGTATATATTTTTATGCCTTAAAATGGACTAAATTTAAAAAAGCGCCGATTGCTCAATGCCCAAAATTAGGCATTTCAGAATCTTAAAAGCAACTTTATCGCTATCTATATGTATCGTGAGTGCAAATGTTAAAATCTAAATATAAAGATATTCAAAAATAGAAGTGTGAATAATAAAAAGCTGAAATTTTAAAAACATATGTGTTTTTAAAGCCAATTCGTTCGCCGTTCCGTGCTTCAGATCAAATTTATTTCAAAAAACATGCATTTTAAGAGGGCGTAATCTATAGGCGTAAGTGATTCTAGTTAAGATTAAAAAAGCATAAATTAAGCTCGAAGCCCTGAGACCTACCGCCATACCAGCCTCTCGTAAGGCACGCCTTCACAGACGTATTTTTTAATCTGATTTGCCTCGCGACGGATGATTTGACGCCAGGTTAGGTTCTGTCCCGCTACATTTGCGCAAGATGATAGTTTCTCGATCATTTTTAGCTCGATCTTTTGCACCGCTTCTCGACCGAATCGAATACGCCCCGCATCCGTTTCAAAATCTTTTGCCGTAATCTCGCGTTTATTTAACATTCCAAAAATTAATCTATCACCTAAAATAGGCTTAAAAATCTCCGCAAGATCAAGATGCAGGCTTAACGCGCGGTAGTTTGGCTCGTGTAAAAAGCCGATGCGCGGATCAAGCTCGGTTTTGTAAATTTCGCTGAGGCAGACGTTATAAATACGCGTATTTACATAGCTAATGAGGGCATTAATTTTATCTGCCGACGGGCGTTTGGAGCGCGTCGTAAATTTAAAACTGCGCTGATCCTCGATGATTTCGTTCCAGGCCGCGAAATACTGCTTGGCAAAGCCGCCTTCCACTGCCATTACCGCTGCTATGTCGCAGACGCGCGCTAGGGCATCCAGATGCGGCGTAGTATCGAGCGAGACGCCATAAGCCTTGCAATTAATGGCTGCATTTAAGATGCGAACGCGAGTAATCTCGCGAGCGATAAAAAGGCGCTTAGAAAGATCGTCAAAAGCCCGCAGCTGCGCCAAAAGCACAAAGCCACTTTTATTTACAGAATTTGAAGTGTTCGGGAAAAAACTGCCGCGAAAGCTCTGATAGGCGCTAAAAATATGCAGCAAAATGTTATTATCGGCCAAAAATGCCATAGCATAAGTATCAAGCTCTACTCGCGCCAAAATATAAATTTCATCAATTGCGTTAATCGGCAAAATTTTACTAGTTAAAATTCCGCCCTCGTCGTTAAATTTATCGAAATATAGATTATTATCTTTGCGGCGCAATCGGCCTGGGCTCAAAATAAAATGCGTACGATCCGATTTTTGCATACTTTATCCTTAAATTTTAGCTGAATATTGCCTCGTTTTTATCACATCCGATGACTAGGCGCTGTGAATATTTTAGCGAATTAAAAGTATAAATTACCACGGAATCAAGCTTGCTGGCGCATTCTTTTTGCAAAATCGCCATTAATTTTTTAAGATCGCTCGCTCTGATTTCACCCTCGAAAACGCTGAATTGCACGCGAGGCAGAAACTTCTCGACCGCCTTTCGGACGCGCGCAGCGTTATTTTTCTCCTTTTCGTCGCTGCTTGAAATATCGTAAAATAAAATAGCATACATTCTATCTCCTAAATGCAATAATCACGATAAGCGCAACTCTCGCAAATCTTTTGCGGGCTAAATTTAGGCGGCTTTGGCTCGTTTACAAGGGCGATAATGTCGTTTAGAATTGTTTCGATTTTAGTGAAATTTTCGGCATTATCCTCAATGGCTATGACTGTTTTGCCGTTAATTAGCTTGCCTTTCACCTCTTTTAAATTTAAGCCTGTTTTTAAAAGATAGATATAAAAAAGTAGCTGCATCTTGCCTGCTTCTGGATTTTTTAGGCTCTTTTTATATTCGGTGATGAGATAATGTCCGCGCTGCTTGGAAAGCTTGTCGAATTTCAAATTTGAAAATGCGAATTCCTGCAAACCGTTCTCTTTGATATCCGCTAGCGCCTTGCCCATCAGCATGTTTTCATCCTCCTGATTAGCGTGAATATTGTGTCCGTAAAGCCACGCTTCGCGCTTACAGGTGACGTAATAATTCACAAGCGTGCCGGTGATTTGGTCTTTGCAAAACATTAGTCGAAAAACTCATTCTTGAGATTTAAGGCGGCATCCTTTTTAATCCCGAAATTATTATTGTATGAAGTATCGCCGAATGGTAAATAATAAACATCTTTTAGCCCATCAATACGCTTTATATTTAAACGCTTTGCATCAAATTCTGTGATATTTACACCAAATCTATTAATTTTCTTAATAGTATTCGTAAATATATCTTTCTTATTAAATTTATCCATATCAAGCCTATTGATTTCAAAAATTTCATTTTGAAATTCTTTAATATAATCTTCTTTTGGCTCAATTATTACTAAAATTTTAAGCCTATCATCCATCGCCTCGCTAACCTTTTCGTTTATATCGTAAAATCCTAGCTCTTGCATCTGTTCCGCCAAAAATAAGCTCTCTAGGCTTTGCTTTATGGCGCTGAAATACCTATTAGAAATATCTAAAATTTCGCTTTCGATGATATCCCTTTGCTTTAGAATTTTTACCAAAATATTATCGCTAATGCGTTTTAAATCACCGTAAATGAGATCGGAATAGTCGCAAATATCGTTAAATACGTATAACTCTCCCAGAGCTGTGAAATTTCTATTTATACGACCGGCAGTTTGGATAATCGAGCTAATGGGTGCTATCTCTCTAAATCCGACATCAAAATCCAAATCCACGCCAGCTTCGATAGACTGCGTAGAAATTAGCAAGATCGGATCACCGTGCCCATTTTTATTTTTAGCAATTGCATTTTTTATATTTTCGATATTTTTTCGTTTGTGATCGTCGCACATATATCCGTTTAGGCAAAAAACTTTAAATTCATCGTAAAATTCCAAAAATAGCTCTTGCGCTTTTTTAATGGTATTTACGACGACTAGTGTATTTTTGCCTTTTGTCGATTGTTTAATCTTATCTTTTAAAGCACTCTCATTGCCATCAAACCACTTTAAAACGTATCTATTTTGATCTTTGAAATAATCTAAATTTGAAATTTCTTTAAATTTAGTCGTATCAACAATAGGCATCGTAGCGGACATAAAGATAAAAATGCAGCCAAATCTTTCCGCCAACATCTCGCAAAGTTTCATAAAATCCGCTCTAAACTTATACGGTACCGCCTGCGCCTCATCGATTATTATTACACTATTTTTTAATCGGTTAAATTTTACGCTATCTTTATTTTTGTTTCCAAAGAGTGCAAATATAAATTGATATAGCGTAGTTACGTTAATATCTCCGCTAAAGGAATCCATCAAAAATTTAACTCTAGAATAGCGATCTTGCGGAGTGCCTTCATCTATCGTAGTTTTGTGATGAATTTTATGAATTAATATATTTTTATCGTCTTTGAAAATCTCTTTTATCTCATCATAAACTTGATCTATGATAGCCGTAAACGGCAGCACGTAAATAATACGTTCTTTATTAAATTTGGCGGCAAAATTTAGCGCAGTCAAAGTCTTGCCGTAGCCCGTAGGCGCAGTTAAAGTAAAAAGATTATGATTTACATCGAAATTATTTAAAACGAATTTTCTAAACTCGCTTCTTTTTTCATTTGGCTTACGATTTTCCAGGACTTTGATATATTTTTCGATCGTATTAGGATTCGCCGGTTTAGAAGCAGGAATTCTTTGATTAAAAATAGCTTCATATTTGTCGCTATAAATAAGTGACGAAAATATGTCTTTGAAATTTAAAAAGTCATCGTAATCAAACTTCTTTTTCGCAAATTTGAAGTATTCTCTTAAATGTTTAGCTTTAATTAAAAGCTCATTTTTATCGCTTTTAATATCTTTGTAAATTTCTAAACCTAAAGCTTTATCTAAGACTTCATCCCAAAAGTCTAGCTCTTTCGAGCTCTCAAAATATTTGCCGAAATTTTTATTTTGCGTTGTAAGTTCACAAAAATTTTCTACATTTCCATGGTGTGATACGATGGATAAAAATCCAAAAGCCGTATCTAGCTCATTAAATTCTGAATTTATTAAAAATATGTAGGCGGATAATAAAGCATGATTTTTATCTGCAATTTTTTCGGTAGGATTTTTGATATAAATTTGAAAATTAGTTTTTAGCTTAGCTATATCGTGATAAATTTTAATGCATTGCAAAAGCCTACTATCCGCTTCGGCAAGCATATTTGTTATATGCTTTATTAGTGGTTTGTTAGGATGTGATAGCAGCTCACTTTGCAAAGTAGACCTTGTAGTCATTTATTTGATAAATATTTCCTCTATTCTTTGCTTTGATTTGACTATTGCCGCTTAGCTTGATAACGAAATCTTTAAAATCCTTAAAAATTCGACCCTCCTCGCACCCGCAAGCCATTCGAGCCGTAGTAAGTCTGATATCAAAGCTTTGTGCATCAAATATAAAATCGTCCATCAAAACGAACGTATCTATAAAACTTTCCTTTTCATGCACCAATTCACAATTTTTTATCTCAATATATTTAAAATCCGCTATACAAAAATTTATACCTAAATATGGCGTAAAGATACATCTATGAGCTTTTAAGCTGTCGATTATCTTTTCTTTATAAGAAGCGTTTAAAGCACTTAAATCAACGAATATGACATATCTAGGATCTTTTATTAGCTCTTTATAAAACTGCTTTTTCTCGCTAGAATCTTGATAGCCTTGTTCGATATGCATACTTGACGATAGAGCAAATTTTATACCGTTAAAAATCATAGTTTTTTTGCGAAATTGCGAACTTAAAATAACGCTATAACCTATATCGTTAAGTTTAAAATAATTCATTTCACCTATAATCGCTCCCAAAAACCCCATTACGGCAGTCTTTGGCGGCACTGGGTATGTAAGAGACGAGTAGATAGTAGCCGGATGAGAAAAATGCGCGTAATCTCCCGATAGCTCAAAAGCTATTATATCCATTTAAAATCCTATTTTTATCCAATTACTATCAAATTGTGATCTGTTATTTTGCTCGAAGTCAAAATCGCTCATATACTCTATTTTTTCGATCTCTTGCGCGTATCTGGTAAGTTTAGCTTTTAATCTAGAAAAATCAATCGTAAAATCATTTATACTTCTTATCTCCACATCTTCTTTGCTACTATTTATAGCCACACAGTTATTTAAATCTCCAGCGAAAGTATCATTTTTATATGTAATTACTAGCATAAATCTAGGCATTTGACCCATTTTCGTGCGAGTAATTAAATTTTTAGTCCCACTCCAGAGCGCGCTTAAAATCACTTTCACATCATCTTCGCTCAAATTCGTAATCTTTGCACTATGATTATCCACTATTCCGTAAGTTGCAAACATTGCATAATTTAAAAAATCTTCTTCCCTAAACGTTTTATTCGCCTTATCGCTACCACTTGCAAATGCGCCGGTGCCTTTTATATGCTCTACCGCAACTCTATGAAGCGATCTGCTCATTCTAAACTGAATGGGTCCAACAAATTGAATTCCGGCTGTTTTTATGCCTTCTTTTTTCATCTCGTCTTTATCCGATATCGGCAAAACTCCACCAAATGCGCGAATATCAATAAATTTAGATAAAATTTCTTTTTCTATCTCGATTTTTTCTTGCTTAACGTTAATTACTTCACGTATCGCGCTTTTGCAATCTAAGATATTTTCATCTCTTTTATACTCTTTAATGAAAATCGTACTTTCGTCTTTTTTCATAATTTCATCTCTAATTGTTCGCTTTATACGTACATCAGTAACTTCTGCTATACCCGTCTCATCGTCTATGCTAA
>ERZ773083.2681-NODE-2681-length-10794-cov-3.290344_pt1 | contig 10794 bp, 6 predicted proteins | sample MGYA00511465_ERZ773083 | MGnify/ENA primary metagenome ERZ773083 (study PRJEB29015, sample SAMEA2738001) | human oral metagenome | biome: human oral; feature: human-associated habitat; material: dental | place: China | collected 2060 ... | reverse complement strand
CATTTTCACCCTTTTTATATACTATAAGATCATCAACAGTTCCGCCTTTTTCATTGCACATAATGCTATATCTTGCCTGTCCGTCCACCATGTTTTCAAAATTATTTGTAAGAATCTTCTGCAGATTGGCAAGTGCATCTTTTCCCTTACAAAGCACTTCACCCATATGTGAAACATCAAAAAGTCCTGCCTGTGTCCTAACTGCCATATGTTCCTTAATTACACCTGTTTCATACTGCACCGGAAGTAAAAATCCTGCAAACGGTACTATCTTACCTCCTGCCTTTACATGTGCGTCATATAATGGTGTTTTTAATTCCATGATCCTGCCTCCTTTAAATGTAGAAAATAATTTAATTTTAGTTAATAATCCTTTTTTAATGAACATATTTTGCAAAATCTAAATTAAGTTCATAAAAAGACTTATTATCATTTTAACAAAAATACACTTATATGCTTTTGTTGTGTTATATATTATAAACTAAATTTTACCTACTGTCGATAGCTAATATAAAAATTAAAACACTATTATTTACGATATTTATTCATAAATCACTTTGTCGGCTTTATAATGTATATTGCTTTTTATTGTATTTTTGAGTAGTTTCATGCAACTTTGTGTATTTATCGGTTTTTCTTTATATGATATTGTTTTATCAATTATGATAATTTATTGTTAAAGTCCTTTGATATTGTTACTATTTTCTCAAATTGGCATTTTTACCAAACTTTCAAATCCTTTATTTAAGGGCTTTAAGAGGTTTTTATGTTTTGTTTAGAATATTAATATACATTTATGTGAAGTAAAACCTAACTCCAGTGTTTTTTATTAAATCAGCAGTTATGTATTTTCATAATACACTGCTCTGTATCCATTATATACTTAAATAACTGCTCTGATATGTTAAAAACTTTTAAATAAATACCCTATACATAAAAATACCCTCCTTACCGGTTTGTCCGGTAAAGAGGGTACATATCAAAATTTCATTCATTTTTATAATATCTTAATTTATAATAATCTAGCCACTTATTATATTATTTACTAAAAAATCCTTTTTTTCTGGTTTTTTCATCATTTTTTGTAAAAGCATTCATCGCTTCATCATAAGCTCTAAGAGCTTCTTTCTGTGCAGGCGTCATCATAGTAGGTACTTGTACTACCAGAGTTACATAATGATCTCCTCTAAGTGAACTGCTTCTTAAAGAAGGCACTCCCTTGCCCTTAAGTCTTATCTTTGTATCTGTCTGCGTTCCGGGCTTCACCTCATATTCAACCTCGCCATCAACAGTTTTTATATTTATCTTGCCTCCAAGTGCAGCTTTTGTAAAGCTTACAGGTACAGTTGAAAATATATTTATATCCTGACGTTTAAATATAGGATGGTCTGAAACCACTGCCGATACTAACAGATCTCCTCTGGGACCGCCATTTACACCGGGTTCTCCTCCTCCTGCCATACGCACTGAAAGCCCGTTATCTATACCTGCAGGAATTTTAACCTTAAATGTCTTTTTCTTTATAACATAGCCGCTACCCCTGCATGCAGAGCATTTATCTTTTATTACTTTTCCGCTGCCTCCGCATGCAGAACATGTCTGCACATTCTGAACAGTTCCAAAGAAGCTTTGCTGTGTATACATAACTTTGCCCTTACCATTGCATTTTGTGCAGGTTTCAGGTGTTGTTCCGGGTTTTGCACCACTGCCATGGCAAGTAGAACATTCTTCCTTATAGTTTATGCTTATCTCCTTTTCACAGCCAAATATAGCCTCTTCAAATGTAAGCCTTACACTTGTACGTACATTTGCTCCCTGTATGGGACCATTTGAAGGCCCTGAATGTCTTCTTCCTCCTCCAAATAAATCTCCAAAGATGTCGCCGAATATATCAGCGCCCTCAAATGAACTGAAATCAAAGCCGCCAAAGCCTCCGCTACCTCCGGCACCGCCTTCAAATGCCGCATGTCCAAACTGATCATATTGTCTTCTTTTTTCAGGATCACTTAAAACTGCATATGCTTCACTTGCTTCCTTAAACATCTTTTCAGCATTTTTATCACCCGGATTTGCATCCGGGTGATATTTTTTTGCAAGTACCCTGTAAGCTTTTTTTATAGCGGCATCATCGGCATTTTTACTGATACCAAGCACATCATAATAGTCTCTTTTGTTCTCTGCCATATTTTTTATATTATACCTCTTTAAAATCTCCGTCTACTACATCACCATCCGGCTCAGCACCTCCCTGTCCTGCAGTGCTGTCGGCACTGCCTGCAGCCTGTGCTCCGGCTTGTGCATTTTCATAAACCTTAGCAAAAAGCTTCTGAGCAGTTTCCATAAGCTTCTCCTTGTTTGCCTTTATATCAGCAATCTGATCATCAGTCATAGATTCAGCAGGAGCACGGTTTATAGCCTCTTTTAACGCTGAAAGCTCAGCCTCAACAGCAGCTTTATCATTTGCATCTATCTTATCACCGACCTCTTCAAGTGCTTTTTCAGTCTGGAATACCATGGAATCCGCATCATTTCTTGTATCTATCGCCTCTTTACGTTTCTTATCCTGTGCCTCAAATTCAGCAGCCTCTTTAACAGCTTTTTCAATATCGCTATCTGACATATTTGAACCTGAAGTTATAGTTATATGCTGCTCTTTTCCGGTTCCGAGGTCCTTTGCAGAAACATTAACTATGCCGTTTGCATCTATATCAAATGTAACCTCTATCTGAGGAACACCCCTTCTTGCAGGAAGGATTCCGTCAAGTCTGAACTGCCCAAGTGTCTTATTGTCTCTTGCAAACTGTCTTTCACCCTGTACTACATGTATATCAACTGCTGACTGGTTATCAGCTGCGGTAGAGAATATCTGACTCTTTTTTGTCGGAATTGTAGTATTTCTTTCAATAAGCTTTGTAGCAACTCCCCCCATTGTTTCAATCGAAAGTGAAAGCGGTGTTACATCAAGCAGTAATATATCACCTGCACCGGCATCTCCGGCAAGCTTTCCACCCTGTATACATGCACCTATAGCTACACATTCATCAGGATTGAGTGTCTTACTCGGTTCATGACTTGTAAGCTGTTTTACCTTTTCCTGCGCATTTATCATACGTGTTGAACCGCCTACAAGAAGTACCTTTCCGAGATCCGATGCTTTGATTCCTGCATCATTTAATGCATTCTGTACAGGAAGTGCGGTTCTCTCAATCAAATCACTTGTAAGTTCATCAAATTTAGCCCTTGTAAGTGTCATATCAAGATGCTTAGGTCCTTCAGATGTAGCTGTTATAAACGGCAGATTTATATTGGTAGTTGTTGATGTTGAAAGCTCTTTTTTTGCCTTTTCGGCAGCTTCCTTAAGCCTCTGCATTGCCATTTTATCGCTGGATAAGTCAACTCCCTCAGTTTTCTTAAATTCACCTACCATCCAATTTGTAATTTTATTGTCAAAGTCATCACCACCAAGACGTGTATCTCCGTTTGTAGCAAGAACCTCAATAACTCCATCACCTATCTCAATTATAGAAACATCAAATGTTCCGCCTCCGAGATCGTAAACCATGATTTTTTGTTCTTTTTCATTGTCAAGCCCGTAAGCAAGTGCTGCCGCAGTAGGTTCATTTATAATACGCTTTACATCAAGCCCTGCTATCTTACCTGCGTCCTTGGTTGCCTGTCTTTGTGCGTCATTAAAATATGCCGGTACTGTTATAACCGCCTCAGTTACCTTTTCGCCAAGATATGCCTCTGCATCGGCTTTAAGTTTTTGCAGAATCATTGCTGAAATCTCCTGCGGTGTGTAAGCCTTTCCATCAATAGTTGCTTTATAGTCTGTTCCCATATGCCTTTTTATAGAAGAAATAGTTCTGTCGGAGTTTGTAACCGCCTGACGTTTTGCAGGTTCACCTACAAGCCTTTCTCCCGCTTTTGTAAATGCAACCACACTAGGGGTTGTTCTTGAACCCTCTGAATTCGGGATAACTACAGGTTTTCCACCTTCCATCACTGCTACACAGCTGTTTGTCGTTCCTAAATCTATACCTATTATTTTACTCATTATTATTCCTCCAAATTTAATTTTAATTTTTATATTAAATATAACTATATTTTAATTTTTAATATTTTAATCTTTTATGTTTTTTATATTTAGTTTGCAACCTTTACCATACAGAACCTGAGTACACTGTCTTTGTACATATAGCCTTTCTGAAACACTTCAACTACTGTATTTTCTTCCACTTCCTCATCCTCAATATGCATCACTGCATTATGGAAATCAGGATTAAATTTTTTACCAAGTGCCTCAATCTCTTTTACTCCTGAATCTTCAAGATCTTTAAGCAACTGTCTGTATATCATATCCATACCTTCAGCAAAGGCTTCACACTCCTTATCCTCAGGCACATTTTTAAGTGCCCTTTCAAAGTTGTCTATAGTCGGAAGTATCTTTTCTGCAATATTTTTCGCACCGATATCAAACATGGCTGATTTTTCCTTCTCACTTCGTTTTCTGAAATTATCAAACTCAGCCATATTTCTACGAACTCTGTCCTCAAGCTCAGAGATTTTTTTATCTCTTTCATCCCCTTTTTCTTTACTTTTGGACTTTTCTTTGTCCGAAGTATCCTTTTCAGCTTCTTTTTTACTGTTTTCTGCCTCCCCGGCACAACAGTCTCCGGCAGAGTCCTCCGACTTATCGGCATTTTCGCCCATTGACGAAAAACCTTCTGATTGTGCTGTATCCGTATCATCGCTGTTTTTATTATTATCTTCACAGTGATTTTCAGATTCATCATCAACAGTTTCAAAAAAATCATCTTCTAAGTCAGCTTCCTGCTCGTTACCGCCTTTAACAGTATCTTTACCGGAGCTTTCAGAAGATTGTCTATCATGCTCCCTCCCGGTAGACTTATATGAATTTTCCTTTTCTTTCACCTTTTTTTCCTTTCGTACTGGTTCTTGTAGTTATTTATTTTTCCTATTATCATATTTTAAATTATTATATTTTAAATCAATTTATATTTCTGTTATAGTTTAAATTAATTAAATATATTTAACCATATGCACTGAAATCTTTTAATGTGTCATTACTCTCATTATATGCTTACGGCTTATAATCCATTTTAATATATAAAATTTTATAATAATAAAGTCTTATAAGCATATACTGCTATTGTAAAGTCATCCATCCTTATCAAAATTCTCCTTTATACCGCTCATAACCGCTCTTACTGTTTTAACCACTCTTTCATAATCCATACGCTTAGGACCTACAATTCCAATAGTTCCTCTTATGCCCTGTCCAAATTCATAAGTTGCAGTAACAACAGAATAGTCCTGCATACTCTGTACCGGCAGTTCATCGCCTATATAAACATGAAACTCACCTGGAGTCGAAGCTCCTCCGGCACCTGCTTCATTAAAGATTTCTCTTAATTTATCCTTTTCTTCAAAAGCATTTATAAGACGGCTCGCCTTTTCCTTATCTGAAAGCTCAGGATATTTAAATATATTAGTGGCACCGCTTGTATAAATTTTAAAGTCCTCATTATCATTGCTTAGAACTTCTGCAATCTCCGATACCACCATACCGGCAATATCTGCGGAGATGCCTGCATCCTCCTTCAGCTTTGCAATAATGTTTAAATTTATCTCATCAATTCCCAGCCCGTTTATACTTGTATTTAAAAGGAAATTCAGATTGAATATCTCCTTATCTGAAACAACTCTGCCTGTATCTATTATACGATTGTTAATAATGTTTCCCTCAAGTACGGTAACTAACAGCAGCTTATGCTTCTCAATTGCAGAAAGCTGTATAAATTTAAGTTTATTGCCATGTATACTTGGCCCGCTTATCATAGTTGCATACTTTGTATTTGAGGCTATAATTTTTGCCAGCTTTTGCAGTACTACTTCAAGTCTGTCAACCTTCTGCACCATAAATTCCTTAAACGCATCCATCTCCAGCTGCTTTTCCTTTAAAATCTCATCAACATAGAAACGATAGCCTTTATCTGACGGTATCCTGCCGGCAGAAGTATGCGGCTGTATGATATATCCCATTTCTTCCAGATCGCTCATCTCATTTCTTATCGTCGCTGAACTTAAATTAAGCCCTGCAATCTTTGATATGGTTCTTGAACCTACAGGTTCTCCCGTTTCCATATAGCTTTTAATAATGGCTTTAAGTATCTTTACCTTTCTATCATCAGGCTCCAATCCGGATTTCCTCCTTTCTAAACCACCTATTTAAATGCTTCTTGCTTATTTTAATTAAATAAATAATGGTTTTTTGTTAGCACTCATGTCTTGAGAGTGCTAATTTATGTATACTATATGATATATACATCTGTTTGTCAAGGATTAAATAAAATTATTTATTGAACATTTTGTGAATAAAATCAAAGTTTTTATCTTTTATAGAGCTTGTTTATGACTTAAAGAAAATATACTCCAGAACATTGTTAATGCCATGTTTATGATACTTAAACAGCAATCGTTTTTTATAATTATTATACTGGATTTTTACATAGATATATGTTATATTTACACTGCATATTTAAATTCATATTTATCATATAGTATGCTGAAAATTATATCCAAAATACAATACGAGGAGGTTTTCTATGAAAACTAAGGTACATTATCCAGAAGCATTCTGGGTATGCAGTGCTTCTGAGATATTTGAACGTCTTGCTTTCTACCTTGGGCGTTCTCTGATTTTAATTTTTGTTACAGCAACTGCGGCAACTGGTGGAATAGGTTTATCAGATACTGTTGCTGCAGGTATGCAAGCAAATCTTACAGCATTCTCATATCTCGGAGGATTATTCGGCGGCGTTATAGTCGATCGCTATATAGGTGCTAAACATACTACACCTATAGGTATGTTTATAGCTGGATAGGCTATCTTATTGGTTCTATGGCAACAACAGCAGTACATATCTATATTATGATAGCTGCTATCAGCACAGGACTTGCATTATTTAAAAACGGTGCCCTGCTTGGACGTATAATCACTGATCCTAAACAAATGGATTCAGCATTTTCAATCAGATACACATTGGTAAACGTCGGAGCGCTTATCGGAACATTGTCAGTAGGTGTTTTATATAAAGATGTCTTTGAAAAAAACGGTGTGTTGGGGTTCATTCCATGCTTTAGAATTGCCGCAATATCTATGTTTCTCGGCGGTCTCTGGTATATTTTTATATGCTGGCCCAAATTAGGTAAATTAGGAACAAAACCGTTTAAAATGGAAAAAACCGCAGAAGAAATCGAAGAAGAGAAAAAAAGAATTCAACTTTCTAAGGAAGAACGTCAGACACAAAAAATTACAAAAACTGAGGCAAAAAGAATTGCAGCTATTGTTCTTGCTTCCGCATTTTCGATAATATTTTGGATATTCTGGTATCTCGCATCTCTTCCGTCATACTATTATTGGGGTAAACATGCAGATTGGGTAGTCTTCGGATATGAAATACCTCAAACATGGTTTGATGCAGCCAACTCCTTTTACTGCATAGTGCTCGGTCCCGTAATGGCGTATTTTTGGAACAAACTTTCCGCAAGACCTCAAGGCGATATGAGTTTATTTAAAAAAACAGGCATAGGCATATTGCTTCTTTCAGTCTGTTATGCACTATATGCCCTACTTGATATTATCCGTGGAGATGGTAAAATAAGTATATTATGGGTTCTGTTAATAGTTACTTTTTTCCTCACACTTGGCGAAATGTTTTTTTCTCCGCTTGGCCATTCCTTTATAAGCAAATACTCTCCAAGTCGGTATCTTGGAATTATGATGTCTATGTGGGGACTTTCCATATTTGCAGCGGCTAAATCTTACGGTCTTGCTTATGGTGCTCTTTTTGGTGATAAAACAACTTTACATTTCAGAACATCGTGCTTAATAATAATAGTTGTTGCAATTGTTGCGGCGATTATTATGTTTGCACTTGATAAACCTCTCTCAAAACTTGTAGAACACACTGATTAGAATAATAAAATTTTATTATTCATCTATTTAAGATAAAAAGCAGCTATATCAAAATGATATGGCTGCTTTTTTAATTGAGTTTATTTCTTCGCAGCACTCTCATCCCAGCTTCCATCCGCCTTTAAGAGATAGCCGTCCGGTGTTCTCTGACTCTTTAGCATCTTTCCCTTAGTACCGTCAGAGACAGGGTTAAAATAATACCACTTGCTGTCAATCTGCTGCCATCCTATGCGCATAGCTCCCTGTGTACTGTCAGATACAGGATTCAGATAATACCATTCTCCTTTTTCGTCTGTCATCCAACCATAATGCATAACACCCGAGCTGTCCATAAAATACCGGTTTCCGTCAACATTAGCCCAGCCTGTAACCATCTCTCCCCTATCATTGAAGAGATACCATCTTTCCGCAAGATATGCCCATGCAGATTTTGCAGGTGAACCGTCGACATCTAGTTTCCATATAGATCCTACCTGCTTCCAGTTTCCATGATCATAGATTTTTCCATTTGTATTAACATAGGAATACGGGTTGTAAGAAGCTTTTCTATTTACCGTTCCTAAGCTTCTGTCATTATGTGAAGAAACTCCTGAACCGCTACTTCCCGAGCTTCTAAAACTTCCTTCGGAATCTGCTGTAGACGGAGTTGCTATACCGCCCTGTGTCGAATTCGAAGGTGTTGCTGTCCTAAGACTCCCTGTTCCTACCTGTACCTGCAACGTAAAGTTTTCGGTACAAACCCATCCACCGGAATCCGTTGCCTGTACCTGCAGTCTGATAGTTTGTTCCCTAGCAGCATCCACGCTCACCCCTGCTTTCAGCTTGAGCATCCCCTCGGCACTGACCTCAAAGCGTGCATCACTCACTGTGTAGCTGTGTGTATCTCCTACATTAAGATCCAGAGTCGTAAGTTTACCTACCGTTTCTCCGGGTCTTCCTGCTGTCAGTGTATTGTTGGAAAGCGTGATTTTTTTCGGCGGCTGGTTTTTTGGTCTTGTCACTTCTATCGTAAAAGCTTTCGTTACAGAAGCACCAAGTGCATCTGTTGCCGTTACATGAAGAGTTATCGTGCCCACAGAGCCAAATGGAATATAGTTTTCACCTTTTAGGCGCAAAAGATTATCATATGCTACCTCAAAACGTTCATCATCAACAGTATATGTATGCACATCTCCCATATCAGGGTCCACTGTAGTCAGGAGTCCCACTTCCGCTAAATATTCATCGCTGTAGATAAAAAGAGGATTGAGTATGATATCTGTCGGTGCATTATTTGCATAATTTACCGGCAGAGTAGGGGGACTTATCGCATCTTCGGCATTTCCTGCCTTATCCGTATACTGAACCCTAACTGTAATTTCTTTTCCGGAATCAGCCGCTGTCGGAATATAACTTGACTGTGTCGCACCGGCAATAGCTGTTCCGTTCGCATACCACTGATAGGAAGAAATAGCATTCGCCGGAACCCATACAACATTGTGTACATGAAGATCTCCATAATCGCCATCATATACCTTGGCGCTTAGAGTACGACCGGCATGAGCAATTCCACGAATGTAGACAGCTGCCTTGAAGGTGTTATTCTCAATTATATTGCTGCTTTCTCCGGTAGAGTCAACAATATTGGCACCATATATAGTGTTATCTCTGACTGTTACATTTCTTGTTGAGTAACGTCCGTTATTACGAAGCCTTATGCCCCAGTGAGTATCATTTTCTGTAATGCTTTGATCATGATAAATGATATTGCCGCTAACCTCTCCATTCTTCATACCGACCAGAGTGACTGCGATTTTATTATCACGGACAGTATTGTCGGCAAAGACAATATTTTCCGCAACACTGTTCGCATATTGATTGCTGACCACAAAGCCGGTACTGCTTCCCGAGAATAAACAGTTGCGTACTTCAACATCTCTTACAATAGGGTGATCACCCTCAGGTTCAATATCAATTCCTGATTTTGGCGGTGTTCCGTCAGAGCGTTTAAACTCCGATTCAAGTATTTTGACATTCTGACCGCCTACAATAGACATTCCCTGACGGCGATTATGATCGCAGACAACTCTGTAGATAGTGATATTTCTACTGTCCTCTCCTAAAAATAGACCATCTCCCCAGAATTCACTTGCATGTAGATTCTCAATTACCACATTGGTGGCATCGGTAATGCGAACTCCATATCCGGTCTGTCCCAGATTTCCGATATGCTCATCTCTGTCACCGATTAATGTACCACCTATAATATGTACATTATCGACATGTGTAATACTGAACATCTGGTAGGATCTCTCAGCATTCGGTATCGCATGAAGTACTGCACCGTTAGCTATGCGTACGATAATATTGCTTTTGAGTACCAGTCCGGCTTTCTCATAACTGTGTCCTGTCTGATATATAGTGTTGATCCTATAGTTACCTGCCGGAATATCTACGATTCCTCCACCTGCTGCAGAAACTGCATCAATAGCTCTTTGTATCGCTGCCGTATCATCGCTTACACCATCTCCGGTTGCGCCGTAGGCTGAATCCTGTACATTTGCCACAAATCCTGTCACAGGATCCGGAACATAGACTCCTGTGGATGCTGCCGCCCTCTGTGAAAAGATACACAGAAAACAAACCAGCATCGACATAAGGTACAAGGACCTTTTCTTTTTCAATTGCATCCCTCCTTTTTGATATTAATAATGGGACTGTTTCAAAATATAAATCAAGTACAGGATAAGTAACACTACAGCAGGATGTCACTGTAACTTGTGCAAAATCTTAAAATGCGACAGTCCCGAAAC
>ERZ773083.2680-NODE-2680-length-10796-cov-20.703752_pt1 | contig 10796 bp, 9 predicted proteins | sample MGYA00511465_ERZ773083 | MGnify/ENA primary metagenome ERZ773083 (study PRJEB29015, sample SAMEA2738001) | human oral metagenome | biome: human oral; feature: human-associated habitat; material: dental | place: China | collected 2060 ... | reverse complement strand
TGCTTTGCGGTAGTCATCCGTATCCCTATGGTAGCCTCACCTACCGTTTTCGTCTTTCAGTATAAACCTTTAAATTTTAAAAGTCAATCATTTGAATTGTTTGACTCTTAAATGACTATCAACTCTTTTGGAGCAAGTGTCAATAATTCACAACCTGTCTCTGTAATCAGAATATCATCCTCGATACGAACACCGTATTTGCCTTCGATATAGATACCTGGTTCATCAGTCAAAGCCATACCTGCCTTAATAGTTTCTGTAGAAGTCTGGCTAAAGTATGGTTCCTCATGAATATCCAGCCCGATACCATGGCCAATACCGTGAGTAAAGTAGTCACCGTAACCTGCTTCAATGATAATATCGCGAGGAATTTTGTCAAAGTCACGGAAGCCTAAGCCTGCCTTAGCTTGCTCAATCAAGGCTTGGTTGGCTTTCAAAACTGTATTGTAAATCTCTGCCTGCTCGTCACTGACATGCCCCAGATAGATAGTCCGTGTCATATCGCTGACATAGTGGTCATAAAGACATCCGAAGTCCATGGTAATAGCTTCTCCCAGCTCCACTGGTTTGTGCATAGGATGGGCATGTGGTTTAGAAGAGTTGATACCACTGGCTAGGATAGTGTCAAAAGACAAGCCAGATGCTCCCAACTCACGCATGCGGAAGTCAAGGAAGTTGGCAATCTCAATTTCAGTTTTTCCTGGTTTGATAAAGTCAAGCGCATCACGGAAAGCTTGGTCTGAGATAGAACAAGCCTTGCGAATAGCTACAATCTCCGCCTCATCCTTAATCATTCGAAGACCTTCGACAAACTGAGTTTGTGGAAGCAAGTCAATTCCTTCAAAGGTTGCCTGCATACGGTGATAATAAGACACTGAAATCTCATCTTCAAAACCGATACGAGACAAGCCCATGTCCTTGACAATTCCTGCAATGACAGCCAATTCATCACGGTCAGCCACAATCTCAAAACCACTGGTTTCTTGCTTAGCTGCAATGATATAGCGAGAGTCTGTCACCAAGACCTGTCGGTCACGGCTGATGAAGACTGTTCCGTTTGAGCCCCAAAAACCAGTCAGGTAATAGACGTTTTTAAGGTTATTGATGATGATACCATCTAGTTCTTTTTCTTGCATTTTAGCTAGAAATGCTTGTACACGTTTATTCATGATGTAACTTTCCTTTCAAATAATGTCCTGTGTAGCTGGCTTCGTTGGTCGCTACTTCTTCTGGAGTTCCTGTTGCGATGATGGTTCCACCACCGACACCACCTTCTGGACCTAGGTCAATGATATGGTCTGCTGTCTTAATAACATCTAGATTGTGCTCAATAACGAGGACTGTATTGCCATCGTCAACAAATCGAGCCAAGACTTTAAGTAAGCGAGCGATATCCTCTGTATGGAGTCCTGTCGTCGGCTCATCCAGAATGTAGAAAGATTTTCCTGTCGATCGTTTGTGGAGTTCACTAGCCAGCTTCATACGCTGGGCTTCTCCCCCAGAAAGGGTGGTAGCTGGTTGTCCTAGCGTCACATATCCCAGTCCCACATCCTTGATGGTCTGAAGTTTACGTTGAATTTTTGGAATGTGTTGGAAGAACTCCACCGCATCGTTGACGGTCATATCCAAGACCTGCGAAATATTCTTCTCCTTGTAGTGAACTTCTAGGGTTTCACTATTGTAGCGGGTTCCATGACAGACTTCACAAGCCACATAAACATCTGGCAAGAAGTGCATCTCAATCTTGATAATCCCGTCACCTGAGCAGGCTTCACAGCGACCTCCCTTAACGTTGAAACTGAAACGTCCCTTCTTGTAACCACGAATCTTGGCTTCATTAGTCTGAGCAAAAAGGTCACGTATATCGTCAAAAACTCCTGTATAGGTAGCTGGGTTGGACCTCGGCGTTCGTCCGATTGGACTCTGGTCAATATCAATCAAGCGGTCTACATGCTCAATCCCCGTAATGGTTTTAAATTTACCAGGTTTGTCTGAATTGCGGTTGAGTTTTTGAGCAATGGCTTTTTTGAGGATGCTGTTGATGAGGGTCGATTTCCCTGAACCTGATACACCAGTCATCGCGATGAATTTCCCTAGTGGGAAGCGAGCAGTAACATTTTGCAAGTTGTTCTCACGCGCTCCTGTCACTTCGATAAAACGACCATTACCGACACGGCGTTCTTCTGGTACTGGAATGGCACGTTTACCTGATAAATACTGGCCTGTGATAGACTTGCTGTTGCGAGCTACCTGTTTAGGCGTACCTGCCGCAACAATCTCCCCACCAAAAACACCAGCACCGGGACCAACGTCAATCAGATAATCCGCTTCGCGCATAGTATCTTCATCGTGTTCTACCACGATGAGAGTATTGCCCAAGTCACGCATCTTTTTCAGACTGGCAATCAGACGGTCATTGTCCCTCTGGTGGAGTCCGATAGATGGCTCGTCTAGGATATAAAGGACGCCAGATAGGTTGGAACCAATCTGGGTCGCTAACCGAATACGCTGACTTTCCCCACCTGAAAGGGTTCCTGCCGAACGTGACAGGGTTAGATAGTTGAGTCCCACGTTATTAAGGAAGGTCAAGCGGTCCTTGATTTCCTTGAGAATGGGACGAGCAATGATGGCTTCATTTTCAGATAGAGTCAACTTGCTTACCAAGTCCAAGTGGTCCGCGATAGACAGGTCTGAAATTTCTCCGATATGTGGTCCTTGCTCACCACCAACACGGACAGACAAGGCCTGGTCATTGAGGCGATAACCGTGACAGGTTCCGCAAGTCAGCTCATTCATGTAGAGGCGCATCTGGGTGCGGGTGTAATCACTATTGGTCTCGTGGTAACGACGCTTGATATTAGTGACAACTCCCTCAAACGGAATATCGATATCGCGCACGCCACCAAATTCATTCTCATAGTGGAAATGGAATTCCTTGCCATCAGACCCATAGAGAATCAAGTTCTTATCCTCTTCTGACAAGTCCTCAAAAGGCTTATCCATATCCACTCCAAAGGCTGTCATAGCCTGCTCTAGCATGTTTGGATAGTAGTTGGATGAGATAGGATTCCAAGGTGCTAGCGCCCCCTCACGTAAGGTTTTGCTGGCATCTGGTACTACCAAATCAGTATCCACCTCCAGCTTGATGCCCAAGCCATCACACTCACTACAAGAGCCAAAAGGTGCATTGAAAGAGAAGAGGCGTGGCTCTAACTCTGGGACAGTAAAACCACAAACTGGGCAGGCATAATGCTCAGAGAAGAGCAACTCAGAGTCGTCCATAGTATCGATAATCACATAACCTTCTGCAATACGAAGGGCTGCCTCAATGGAATCAAAGAGGCGACTACGAATACCCTCCTTGATAACAATACGGTCAACCACGACATCAATATTGTGTTGCTTGCTCTTAGACAAGTCTGGCACTTCGGTCACATCATAGACTTCCCCATCCACACGAACACGAACATAACCATCTTTCTGAATCTTTTCAATAACACTCTTGTGCTGTCCTTTTTTCTTACGGATAACTGGGGCTAAGATTTGCAGACGTTGGCGTTCTGGCAACTCCAAAACCTTATCAACGATTTGCTCCACAGAAGAAGCCTTGATAGCCCCATGCCCGTTGATACAGTAAGGCGTCCCCACACGTGCGTAGAGGAGACGCAGATAGTCATTGATTTCAGTCGTTGTTCCCACTGTCGAGCGAGGGTTTTTACTAGTCGTTTTCTGGTCAATAGAAATAGCTGGGCTCAGGCCATCAATAGCATCTACATCAGGCTTCTCCATATTTCCCAAGAATTGACGAGCGTAGGCTGACAAACTCTCTACATAGCGACGTTGACCCTCCGCATAGAGGGTATCGAAGGCCAGACTGGATTTCCCTGAACCTGACAAGCCTGTCACGACAACCAACTTGTCTCGTGGAATCTCCACATCAATATTTTTTAAATTATGGGCACGCGCCCCATGAATGACAATTTTATCTTGCATCTTTGTTCTTTCTAGTCTATTATTGCTTACCATTATACCAAAAAAAGTGAGATTCTATTACCCAAAAGGCCGATTTTATAGTATAATAGTACGGTGTGAAAAAATCTGAAAAATGAGAAAGGATAAGGGATATGAAACAAGTTTTTCTCTCTACAACAACTGAATTTAAAGAGATCGATACGCTTGAACCGGGTACTTGGATCAATCTCGTCAATCCGACTCAAAATGAATCACTCGAAATCGCCAACGCCTTCGATATTGATATTGCTGACCTTCGGGCACCGCTCGATGCGGAAGAAATGTCTCGTATTACGATTGAAGACGAGTACACCCTGATTATCGTAGACGTGCCGGTCACAGAGGAAAGAAATAACCGCACCTACTACGTAACCATCCCGCTTGGTATTATCATCACCGAGGAAACCATTATCACTACTTGTTTGGAACCATTACCAGTCCTCGATGTCTTTATCAACCGTCGTTTGCGTAATTTCTATACCTTCATGCGTTCGCGTTTTATCTTCCAGATTCTCTATCGCAATGCAGAGCTTTACCTAACAGCCCTTCGTTCGATTGACCGTAAGAGTGAACAAATCGAAAGTCAACTGCATCAATCAACTCGTAATGAAGAATTGATTGAGCTCATGGAATTGGAAAAAACCATCGTCTATTTCAAGGCTTCCCTCAAAACAAATGAACGTGTGATTAAGAAATTGACCAGCTCAACCAGCAATATCAAGAAATACCTTGAGGACGAAGACCTGCTTGAAGACACCCTGATTGAAACCCAACAGGCCATCGAGATGGCAGACATTTATGGAAACGTCTTGCATTCTATGACAGAGACCTTCGCCTCTATCATTTCTAACAACCAGAACAACATTATGAAAACCTTGGCCCTTGTGACCATCGTCATGTCCATCCCAACCATGGTCTTTTCTGCCTACGGGATGAACTTTAAGGATAATGAAATCCCCCTAAACGGTGAGCCAAATGCCTTCTGGTTAATCGTCTTTATCGCCTTTGCTATGAGTGTCTCGCTCACTCTCTATCTCATCCATAAAAAATGGTTCTAAGAGGAGTTCCTATGTCTCAGATTGATCTACAAAAATTAACAAAGAAAAACCAAGAGTTTATCCACATCGCTACCCAACAATTCATCAAAGATGGAAAAACAGACGCTGAAATCAAGGCTATCTTTGAGGAAGTTATTCCCCAAATCCTTGAGGAGCAAGCCAAGGGTACGACTGCTCGTTCCCTCTATGGCGCACCGACCCACTGGGCTCATAGTTTCACTGTCAAGGAACAATATGAAAAAGAGCATCCAAAAGAAAATGATGATCCAAAACTCATGATTATGGACTCAGCCCTTTTCATCACTAGCCTCTTTGCCCTCGTCAGCGCCCTCACAACTTTCTTTGCAGCAGATCAGGCTTTCGGCTATGGACTTGTCACTCTCCTGCTAGTTGGACTTGTTGGTGGATTTGCCTTCTACTTGATGTACTACTTTGTTTACCAATACTATGGACCAGATATGGACCGCAGCCAACGTCCACCTTTCTGGAAATCTGTACTGGTTATCCTAGCTTCTATGTTCCTTTGGTTGCTTGTCTTCTTTGCAACAAGCTTCCTACCAGCTAGCCTTAACCCAGTACTTGCTCCAGTGCCACTGGCTATTATCGGAGCAGCCCTCCTAGCCCTTCGCTTCTATCTCAAGAAACGCTTGAATATCCGTAGCGCAAGTGCAGGACCAACACGTTATTAAGAGAATGATAAAAGCAACTGCAGGTGCGGTTGCTTTTTTACTACTTTCCTGATTTAAAAGTATTCTTCTGACATCCCACATAGCTTTCTCTTATCTTTTGTGATAAAATAGGCTCAATCTATTTCTAGGAGGATGAGATATGGTTTCTACTATTGGTATTGTTAGTTTATCTAGTGGCATTATCGGTGAAGACTTTGTCAAACACGAAGTGGACTTGGGTGTCCAACGTCTCAAGGATTTGGGACTCAATCCTATCTTTTTGCCCCATTCGTTAAAAGGATTAGACTTTATCAAGGACCATCCTGAAGCCCGTGCGGAGGATTTGATGCAGGCCTTTTCGGACGATAGCATCGACATGATCCTATGCGCCATCGGTGGAGACGATACCTATCGCTTACTACCTTATCTTTTTGAAAATGACCAACTCCAAAAGGTTATCAAACAAAAAATATTTCTTGGTTTCTCAGATACAACCATGAACCATCTCATGTTGCATAAACTAGGTGTTAAAACTTTTTATGGTCAATCCTTTTTAGCAGACATTTGTGAATTGGACAAGGAGATGTTGCCCTATAGCTTTCACTACTTTAAAGAATTGATTGAGACTGGAAGAATCTCAGAAATCCGCCCTAGTCACGTTTGGTATGAGGAACGAACTGATTTTAGTCCCAAGGCTCTGGGGACAGCTCGTGTCAGTCATGCAAACACTGGTTTTGACTTGTTGCAAGGAAATGCCCAGTTCGAGGGAGAAATCCTCGGTGGTTGCCTTGAATCCCTCTACGATATCTTTGACAACTCTCGATACACAGACAGCACGGAGCTCTGTCAAAAGTACAAACTTTTCCCTGACTTGTCAGACTGGGAAGGTAAGATCCTCTTGCTAGAGACAAGCGAAGAAAAGCCTGAGCCGGAAGACTTCAAAAAGATGTTGCGGGCTTTAAAGAACGCTGGTATATTCGAGGTCATCAGTGGACTCCTGGTCGGAAAACCTATGGATGAAACTTTCTATGACAACTATAAAGAGGCACTATTGAATATTATTGACAGCAATATCCCGATTATCTATAATCTAAATGTCGGCCACGCAACTCCAAGAGCCATTGTACCCTTTGGGGTCCATGCTCATGTAGATGCACAGGAACAAGTCATTCGCTTTGACTATAACAAATAAAGCTGGGAAGAATTTCTCAGCTTTTTTCTCTTGTATAACTACTAAAACGTCACATACTACTGATAACTAAAATGATCAAGGAAAGGCTGTTGCCTAACATGTGAACAAGTAGGGGATAGTAGATATTCTCCTTTTCTTTCACATAAATAATAGAAAAGGCAAGGCCTCCACCTAAGTAACCAACTGCACCAATCCACTCTGATAGAGCCAAACTATGCATATGAGTCAGAGCAAAAACAAGTCCTACCAGAATAATGCTTAGTAAATCTGGCAACCGTTTCTGCAAGTAATGCAATAAAACCTGACGGAAAAAGAGTTCTTCCACAAATGGTCCGATGACACAAGCGAAAACAGCTATCAGTAATGGTTGTTCTTGAAAGGTACTTTGAATATTAGACTGATTTAGACCTTGTCCATCTAGTCCTACAAACTGCCTCAACATTCCTGATATAAAGCCAAAGAAAACAGTCATCAGAATGAGAAAGAGCCATCCTGTTAAGATGCCAAAGAAGAACTTTCTTTTAGTTTTTCTAATCTCATTCCATTGTTGGATTAATCTATCCTTGAACAAGAAGAAGCCATATAGAGCTAAAACTACATAAACTAGATAATTTGCAATGGCAGATGGCATTAAAGAAGCCAGCAATTTAACGCCATCAAACACAAAAAGAACTGTATAGAGAATCCCAAAAACAAGGACTCTCTTATATTTGTTAGACATCATTTAATTCCCCTTCCACTCACAATCATTCTCATGGTCATCAACCAGACCTGCAGCTTGTAAAAATGACAATACGGCGACTGGGCCTGTGAACTTGAAACCCCGTTTTTTGAGATCTTTGGCTAATTTCTCAGACAAGAGTGTTTTAGCTGGGGCTTGGCGATAATCGGGAACATCATTAACAACAATTTTCCCCTCAACAAAAGACCAAAGATAGGCATCAAAAGAGCCGTACTCTGCCTGTAATCGTAGAAAGGCTTGGGCGTTAGCACGTGTAGCAAAAATCTTGGCTCGATTTCGGATAATAGCTGGATTATCTAGCAAGGCTTCCAATTCGGTGTCGGTCATATCTGCGACCGCTTGAATTTGATAGCCATGAAAAGCTTCTCGGAAAGCTTGGCGTTTGTTGAGTACCGTTTCCCAAGATAGGCCTGCCTGATAGGTTTCCATACACAACAACTCAAACAATGCTTGCTCATCATGGAGGGGTTGGCCCCACTCCTCATCATGATAGGCGATATAGAGCGGATTGGTCATCTTGACCCACGAACAACGTTTTGTCATGCTCTGCTCCTATTTGACCAACATTTTAAGGGCCGACTTGATATAGTTCTCTGCTGTATCTGTCGTTCCTTCAAAGAATTTCTTGATTTTCTTGAGCTCTGTTGCCTTGTAGCCCAGAGCCAACATGGCCTCCATAGCTTCTTCCAATTCTTGGTTTTCAGCGCTAGCTTGCACTGCCACCTTGGCAGGAAGGTCATCTCCTACAACTACTACCTTGCCTTCCAAGTCTAGCACCATCTGCTGGGCTGTTTTCTTACCAATTTTAGGAAACTTGGTCAAATAAGTGATATTCTTGGTTTCGATGGCTTGAACCAAGCCAGCATTGTCATCGGCAGCGATAATAGCGAGAGCTGATACAGGACCAATCCCAGAAACCGAAATCAGACTGAGAAAGAGCTTCTTCTCGTCTTCTGAGCGAAATCCATAAAGTAGATGAGCGTCCTCACGCACGACCTGATGCACATAAATTTGAGCTTCTTGATTCACCTGACCTGAATAGGCATAAGGATTGGCCACATGTAAAATATAACCGATACCGTTGACTTCAAGAACAATGTATTTAGCAGTAATTTTGGTAATGATTCCTTTTAAATATTCGTACATAGTTTTCCTTTTAGTTTAATATTTCCCCAACTCACGGAGACTGGTGTGATTTTCCTGAATACGTCGGAACATCTTTTCCATATCCGACTTGGTAAAATGCACCAAAACAGGACGTCCATGGGGACAGTTATAGGGATTGTCACACTGAGAAAGCTGATAGAGGAGCTGTCTAGCCGAATGGTCATCGATACGATGGTTAGCCTTGATAGACCGTTTGCAGGACATCATAATAGCCAACTCTGCTCGGTATTTCTTGATAGAAACTTCCTTGGTCAAGAGTAGCATATCACACATCTCATAGATGCCTGATTCAATCTCTTCTTCTGCCATCCAAATAGGATGTTCACGTAGGATAAATTGATTTTCTCCGTACTCTGCTAGAAAGACGCCCACTTCCTCTAAGAGAGGCATTCTTTCCCTGAGACGAAGGGCATCATCTGCAGGAAATTCAAAGATGTAAGGTACTAGGAGTTGCTGTTGACTTTGGTCTACATTGCCAATGCTCTCACGATACTCCTCGTACTTGACCCGTTCCTGCGCTGCGTGTTGGTCTATGATGTAGAGCCCATCTCGCCCTTGGGCAAAGAGATATGTCCCATGCATCTGTCCGAAAAATTCCAATTCTGGGAAGCTGGATGCTTCTTCTCGCTCCAGCTTGTCATAAGCCTTATCAAGACTGGCTAAATCTAGCTCTGGATGGTCTAGTTGGTCATAATTAGCAGGCCTTCTCTCCGCAAAATGGAGTTTGCTAGGCTTAGTCAGCTGCTCCAAAGTTTCCTTGGCAAACAGGGTTAAATCCTGTTTCTCTTCAGTCAGATTCACCTGATAATCAGCTACCTCAGCTTGACTAAATCTTGACGAATCAGTTTTCTCATAGTAGAGAGTATTTTCTTTGAGTGGGAGAATAGTTTGCTCCACCTTCTCACGATTGCGGACGGTCGATTTGGCAAGATTTTCCAAGGCATCTGGTATCAGGGTTTGTTCCTTGAGACTGTTTGCAATAGCTTCTGAAACCAGGGTCATCAGTTCCTTTTCCTTGGAAATCCGCACTTCTTGCTTGGTTGGGTGCACATTGACATCCGCTAGATAAGGGTCGATATGAATGTGAATGACAGCCAGTGGAAAACGGCCTACCATAAGCTTACTACCATAGCCGTCTAGAATTGCACGATTGAGCAGGAAATTCTTTATATAACGGCCATTGATGAAGAGGCTGATATAATTGCGATTGGCCCGAGTTAACTCAGGCAAGGACACAAAACCTGAAATTTCGAAATCTAGGTCAGAATTCTCAATTTCAATCATCTTCTTGGCACTCGCCAAACCGTAAATCCCTGCGATAGCTTGGCGCAATTGACCAGTCCCAGCTGTCCGCGTCATCTCCTTGCCATCACTGATCAAACTAAAAGAAATCTCAGGATGGGCCAAGCCCAGACGGTTGACAATATCAATGATATGAGACAACTCTGCTTGCTGACTCTTCATATACTTGAGGCGGGCAGGCGTGTTGAAAAAGAGGTCCTCCACACAAACCTTGGTCCCCACAGGGCTAGTCGCTGGAATGGCTTCTTCAACTTCTCCCCCACGCGCGACTAACTTGGTTCCATGACTTGCTCCCTCAACTGCTGTCAAAAGGGTCAGAACACTAACAGAAGCGATAGAAGGTAGGGCTTCACCACGAAAACCAAGCGTCCGAATTCGAAAGAGATCTGCTTGATTTTTTATCTTACTGGTCGCATGACGGCGCAGGGCCAATTCCACCTCATCGTGGGCAATTCCATGGCCATTATCTGTGATTTGAATTTTCTTGAGACCAGCTTCCTCAATCTCAATGATAATCTGACTAGAGCCAGCATCAATGGCATTTTCTACCAACTCTTTGACCACACTGGCAGGACGTTCAATGACCTCCCCAGCTGCAATCTGGTTTGCCAGCACCTCTGGCAATTCAATAATATGAGACATCTTTCAGCCCCTTT
>ERZ773083.2678-NODE-2678-length-10801-cov-49.660804_pt1 | contig 10801 bp, 9 predicted proteins | sample MGYA00511465_ERZ773083 | MGnify/ENA primary metagenome ERZ773083 (study PRJEB29015, sample SAMEA2738001) | human oral metagenome | biome: human oral; feature: human-associated habitat; material: dental | place: China | collected 2060 ... | reverse complement strand
GGCAGAGCGTGAGCCACGACGATTTCTTCGCCGAGCTCGGCATCCAGCGCGATGAAGATGCTGGTGACGCCAAAGACAAGCCCAAGAGCCGCAAGCAGCTGCGTATGGAGACGGTCGAACGCCGCCAGCGCAGGCGGCGTCGGCACTGGCTGACGAGCCTCGTCATCGTCATCACCCTCGCGGCCGTTGGTGTCCTGGGCTACAAGGCCATCGGAATCATGCGAGACGCCTCTGCCCAGGCGACCCACGCCGAGGACTACAAAGGTAACGGCGAGGGCGAGGTCACTGTCACCATCCCGGAGGGCGCCTCCGGGCTGGACATCGGTGACATCCTCCAGGAGAAGGGCGTTGTCGCCTCCGGCAAAGCCTTCACCAATGCGGTGAAGAACAACCCGAAGGGCAACACCATTCAACCGGGCACCTACAAGCTCAAGAAGAAGATGTCTGCCAACGCCGCGCTCCAGGCAATGCTCGATCCTGAGACCAAGGGTGACCACACTCTGACAGTGTCGGCCGGTCACACGAAGCAGATCGTCAAGGACCGGCTCAAGCAGGTCGGCAACTTCACCGACGAGCAGATCGAGGCCGCCTTCGCCGACACCGCCGGCATCGGCCTGCCCGCTGAGGCGGGTGGGAACGTCGAGGGCTGGCTCGCTCCGGGGACCTACGACGTCACCGAGAAAGCCACCCCCAAGGACCTGGTCAAGCAGATGGTCTCCCGGACCGTTACCCAGCTCAAGGACCTCAAGGTTCCCAAGGAGGACTACCACGCGGTCCTGACTAAGGCCTCCATCATCGAGCGAGAGGTCAACGACTCCAGGTACTACGGTCAGGTGGCTCGGGTCATCGAGAACCGTCTGGCGCAGACCAATGGTGAGACCCATGGCCTGCTCCAGATGGACTCGACAGTGCAATACGGCCTGGGGCGTTTCGGCGGCATCCCGAACTCCACCGAGCTGGCGGACTCCAACAACGCGTACAACACCTACGTCCACCAGGGGCTCCCGCCAGGACCGATCGGCAGTCCCAGCGAGGAAGCCATCAAGGCGGTGCTCAACCCGCCGGCCGGAAGCTGGCTCTACTTCGTCACGGTCAATCTCGAGACCGGTGAGACCCTGTTCTCCTCTACAAGTGAGGAGCAGAAGGCCAACACCAAGAAGCTCGATGAGTACTGCAAGAAGAACGAGGAAATCTGCAACGGCGGGAAGAAGAAGAGTGGCTGATCGGGCGAACGCGGTGATCCGCCACCGTGCCGCCGTTACCGGCAGTCCAGTGAGCCACTCCCTGTCTCCTGTGCTGCATCGGGCCGCCTACGCTGGGCTGGGCCTGGGCGACTGGTCCTATGAGCGCCGCGAGACGGCACCAGCGGACCTGCCCGTGCTGCTCACTGAGATGGCCGCTCCGGTGCAGACCGGACCGGTCTGGGCGGGACTGAGCGTCACCATGCCCCATAAGCAGGCGCTCCTGGCGCACCTGGACGTTGTTGATCCCCTGGCCGAGGCCGTCGGGGCGGTGAACACCGTGGTCGCGCAGCGCAGCGGCGCCGGAGGCGCGCTCCTGACCGGTTTCAACACCGACGTCGCCGGCATCGTCGGTGCGCTGCGAGAGACCGCGCACAGGACGCTTGGAGACTCCTTGCAGAAGCATCTCCCGATCGAGCGCGCAGTCGTCCTCGGCTCGGGTGCCACCGCCTGCTCGGCGCTGGCGGCGCTCGGCGAGCTCGGGGCCGGTCGCATCACTGTCGCCGCGCGCCGCCACGCCGGTCCGGGCCGAGCGCTCAACGCCGCGCACCGCATGGGGCTGGACATTGAGACCCTCACATGGAAACCGGTGGACCCGGCCTCCAACGCGGAGGTGGCCCGGTACCTGGTCTCGGCCGACGTCGTGGTCTCCACGTTGCCCGCAAAGGCGGCGGACCCTCTGGCAGGTCCCATGGGCGAGGTCCTGGACCGCTTAGGCGGAACCCGGCCGGGAGCCGTCTTGCTCGACGTCGTCTATGACCCCTGGCCCACTGCTCTCGCCGAGGCCTGGGCATGGGGCGGGGGAGCCGTGGCCCCGGGCTGGCTCATGCTCCTGCACCAGGCTGTGCCCCAGGTCCAGCTCATGACCGGGCAGCATCCGGACATCGAGCTCATGCGTGAGGCGCTCCTGTCAGCGCTGACGACGCCGGCAACGACCCTTGTACACTGAGGGCCGTCGCATCTGACGATCCGCCCCAGGACGCCGGAGACGTCTTCGGCGTGTGAGAGTATCTGTCTCATGCTTCGATGGATGACGGCCGGGGAGTCCCACGGCGAGGCCCTGACGGCGGTGATTGAGGGCGTACCCGCGGGTGTACGGATCACCAGTGAGGACATCAGGACTGCGCTGGCCCGCAGGCGTTTGGGACATGGGCGTGGTGCCCGCCAGGCCTTCGAGCGCGATGAGCTGCGGATCCTGGGCGGTATCCGCCATGGCAGCACCATCGGCAGCCCCGTCGCACTGCAGATCGGCAACTCCGAGTGGCCTAAGTGGTCCACCGTGATGAGCGCCGACCCCGTGGATCCTCGCGACCTGCTCATTGACGCGGGCACCGGCGACGAGCGTGAGATCGCCCGTAATCGTCCCCTGACCCGCCCCCGTCCCGGGCACGCGGATCTGCCCGGAATGCTCAAGTACGACCTGGATGAGGCCCGCCCGGTCCTGGAGAGGGCCTCGGCCCGCGAGACCGCCGCCCGCGTGGCGCTGGGGGCACTCGCCGAGGCCGTCCTGGCCCAGGTCGCCGGTGCCAGGCTGGTCAGCCACGTCGTACGCATCGGGACCGTCGCCCTGCCCGATGACCTGCCTGCGCCGACCGCGGAGGACACTGAGCGCCTCGACGCCGACCCCGTGCGCTGTACCGATCCCGCCACCAGCGCTGCCATGGTCGCGGAGATCGACGCTGTCAAGAAGGCCGGGGACACGCTCGGCGGCGTCGTCGAGGTCGTTGCCGTAGGCGTGCCGGTGGGACTGGGCACCCACGTCTCGGCCGACCGTCGTCTCGACGCCCGGCTGGCGGCCGCACTCATGGGCATTCAAGCCGTCAAGGGCGTGGAGATCGGTGACGGTTTCGCCGAGGCGGCCCGGCGGGGCTCGGCCGCGCACGATGAGATCGTCTCAGCGCGCGATGGTGAGATCACCCGGAGCACGAACCGAGCCGGCGGTGTCGAAGGCGGCATCTCCAACGGCTCCGAGCTGCGGGTGCGAGCCGCCTTCAAACCGATTTCGACGGTGCCCCGGGCTCTGCGCACTGTTGACCTGGCCACCGGTGAGGCGGCCACCGGGCTCCACCAGCGCTCCGACGTGTGCGCCGTCGTCCCCGGCGCCGTGATCGCTCAGGCCATGACCGCCTTGGTCCTGGCCGATCTTCTCCTGGACAAGACCGGTGGTGACTCGGTTACCGAGGCCAGGCGCAACCTTCAGGCCTACCTGGCTCACATAGCCCAGCGGACACACTGGTGAACCGAGTGGTAATTCCGTCGGTGAACGCGATACTGGTACCGATGGCCTGCTCAACGGTGAGGGAGACACGATCATGACCTGGAAGCGCGTTCCAACCATCGCCTTGCGCGACGACCAGCTGCCCCTGGTCCTGGTGGGGCTGCCCGGCGCGGGCAAGACCACCCAGGCCCGGCTTCTGGCCCAGGCGCTGGGTGTGCAGGTCACCGATACCGATGCCGAGATCCGCAGGCGCGCCCGGATGACGATCCCAGAGATCTTCGCCTCCGAGGGGGAGGAGGGCTTCCGCGACCGCGAGCACCGTGCCATGCGAGCCGTCCTGGACTCCCCGGCGGCTGCGCACGGTGTCATCGCCCTGGGCGGGGGAGCGGTGATGCGCCCTGAGAACCGTGAGCTGCTGCGCGGACATACCGTTATCCACCTGTCCGCCTCCCCGAGCACGGCCGCCGAGCACGTAGGTGATGGCGTCGGCCGTCCCCTCATGACGCCAGATGCCGACTCCGACCAGACCCGTGCGGCTCAGCAGCGCCGCGAGGACTGTGACGAGCGCAGTGGTGGGAACGACGGCGTCCTGGCGCGCATGGAGTCTCTCCACGCGCAGCGCACACCGTTGTACGCCGAGGTGGCCACCCTCACCGTCCCCACCGACGGGCTCAGCCCTCAGCAGGTCGCCGCCCTGATCCTCGTCGCACTCGGTGTCCAGACGCCGCAGGCGGTCGGTGTTCTCGCTCCCATGGCGAACAGCCGGGTGGCCACGCCCGCCACGTCCGAGGAGACCAGTAGCCCGCCCCAGCGCCACCGCATCCAGCCGTCTGGGGCACCTGAGACCCACGACGGCGCCAGGCGTGTCAGCGTCACTGGCGACCACTCCTACGACGTACTCATCGGCCGCGGGCCCCTGACCGACCTTGCTCGCGTGGTGCAGGAGGCCCCTGGCGCGGGCGCTGGAGGCGTTGCCATCATCCACGCCAAGGCCCTGACCGAGCGCGCGGCCAGCGCCGAGAAGCAGCTGGTCGGTCGGGGTCTGCGCGTCCTCCGGATCGAGGTGCCCGACGGCGAGGCGGCCAAGACGGCACGCGTCCTGGAGCACCTGTGGGAGCGACTCGGATCCTTCCGCCTGGGGCGCGACGGACTCGTGATTGGTCTCGGCGGCGGAGCGACGACGGACCTGGCCGGTTTCGCGGCTGCCACCTGGCTGCGCGGAGTCCCCGTGGTGCAGGTGCCTACCACGCTACTGGCCATGGTGGACGCAGCTGTCGGTGGGAAGACCGGGATCGACACGCCGGCCGGCAAGAACCTGGTCGGCGCCTTCCACCCGCCTGCCGCCGTCATCGCCGACCTGGAGACGTTGTCCACCCTGCCGGCCGCCGAGATGAGGGCGGGACTCGGTGAGGTCGTCAAGTGCGGGCTCATCGCCGATCCTGTCATCCTCGACCGCGTCCTGGCCGAGCCCGCCGACTGCCTGGCCTGGGACTCACCGGTTCTGGTCGACCTCGTCACTCGCTCGGTCGCGGTCAAGGCCGCGGTCGTGGGCGAGGACCTCACCGAGGCCGGGTTGCGGGAGATCCTCAACTACGGGCACACCTACGCCCACGCGATCGAGAAGGTCACTGGCTACACCTGGCGCCACGGCGAGGCCGTTGCCGTTGGCTGCGTCTTTGCCGCAGAGGTCGCCCACCGCAGCGGCAACCTGAGCAGTGACGCACTGGCCCTGCACCGTCAGAGCCTTGAGGCGGTCGGACTGCCCACCACCTTCCCCGAGGGAGGCGGCCGGTGGGAGGATCTCAAGGCGGCGATGATGAGCGACAAGAAGGTGCGCGGTGGTCGCCTGCGTCTGGTCCTGCTCGACGACGTCGCCAGACCCGTGAGGGTGCAGTCGCCCAGTGAGGACGTGCTCATCAAGGCGCATGAGGCCGTCACCAACCCGACTGGCCCGGCTGAAAGGCGCGGGGCTTGAGCCACCCTCCTCGTGCTCTGATTCTCATCGGCCCTCCCGGAGCCGGCTGCTCCAGCGTGGGGCGTGCCATCGGAGCCATCGAGGGCCTGCCCGTGCTCGACCTGGGCCGTAGAGTCGCCGACGAGCTGGGAACCAGTCCTGACCTGGCGCTCGTCGCGGTGCCCGAGGCCGACTACCGCCGAGTCGAGGCTCGCGTCGCCTGCCAGGTACTCGACCATGCGGTGGCTCAGGGTGCCGTCGTGGCTCTGGGCTCGGGCTGCCTGGGCGATCCCCGGATAGGCCTGCGTCTCGAGGAGCTGCGACTCGTTCATGACCGGTCCTACCAGATCGTGGCCCTCGCCTGCGCCACCCGGGTACTGGCCACCCGCAACGGTCTGGACGCTCCCCGGTCCGTGGCCCTGGGAACCGTCTATCACCAGTTCGTCCAGATGCTCCACGAGCGTCAGGCCAGGTGCCGGGAGCTGGCTGACACGATCATCGACACGAGTGCAACCACCCCCGAAGAGGCTGGAAAACAGGTCATCCGGGCCGTCGAAGCCGGTTTCTCCCACCACTCGTGACCGGCGTGACACACCCGTCACAGGGTGAGCGCTGTACCTCGCGGTAGGATCAGCGCGTCCCCAATGCAAACGCGACAGTGAGGAAACCCTCGTGGCAACGACGAACGACCTGAAGAACGGTATGGTGCTCAACCTCGAGGGCCAGCTGTGGCAGGTAGTGGAGTTCCAGCACGTCAAGCCCGGTAAGGGCCCCGCCTTCGTGCGCACCAAGATCAAGAACGTCCTGTCCGGCAAGACCGTCGACAAGACCTTCAACGCCGGCCTCAAGGTCGAGACAGCGACCGTCGACCGGCGCGACATGCAGTACCTCTACAAGGACGGCGACGACTACGTCTTCATGGACGTCAAGTCCTATGAGCAGACCTACGTACCCTCGGCCACCGTCGGCGACGCCGCCACCTTCATGCTGGAGAACCAGGACGTCATCGTGGCCTTCCACGAGGATGCCGTCCTGTTCGTTGAGCTGCCGGCCTCCGTGGTCCTGACGATCTCCCACACCGAGCCGGGCCTCCAGGGCGACCGCTCCAGCGCCGGCACCAAGCCCGCCACTGTCGAGACTGGTGCGGAGATCCAGGTCCCCCTGTTCCTCAACACCGGTGACAAGGTGAAGGTGGACACCCGCTCTGGTTCCTACATCTCCCGCGTCACCGACTGATGTCCGAGCAGCCCGAGGAGGGCTCGTCCCACTCGAGCCCCGCGTCGCGTCACCCGGTCACCGCCCGTACTAAGGCGCGCCGGCGTGCCGTCGAGATCCTCTTCGAGGCCGACCAGCGCGGGATGCTGAGCCCTGAGGGCGCCGAGGAGCTGCGTTCCTTCGCGCAGCTGCGCGCCGTCAGTTCGGCCAACCACACCGAGGCCCCCGCCTACACTCGGGAGATCCTCGACGGTGTGTGCGATCACTTGGCCGACGTCGACGAGACGATCCAGACCTACGCCCAGGGGTGGACCCTGGGGCGCATGCCGGCCGTCGACCGCGCTATTGCCCGAGTCGCCACTTGGGAGATCGTCTACAACGATGATGTGGACGCCCCCGTCGCCGTCGATGAGGCCATGACGCTCAGCAGAATGCTCTCCACCGACGAGTCACCCAGGTACCTGGGAGGACTTCTGGGGCGTATCGGTGACCTCGCGGACACGTTGCGCTGAGTCATGGAGCAATGGGCTCACGGCATGGGGTGCACTCCCTATGCCGTGAGTTGGTCCCGGCTGAGCATCGTGACCTAACCTGTGCTGAGTCCAACAGCCAATGCCGGAGTACCCCGTGGCACAACTTCCTCCTCAGGACCCCAGCGACTACCCCTACATCAAAATAGGAGTCTCCGCGTCCGTGGATGGGGCGCGTGAGTTGCAGAGCTCCGCGCTTTCAAGCCCTGTCCCCTCCAGTCTCGGTCAGCCTCCTGGAGGACCTGGCGGATATCCATGGGGCGTCCCCGCACCCGGTGAGCATGTCCCCTTCGCTCCCGCGGTACCGGTTCACCCCTCTGGATTCCTCTGGGACGATCCGGTCCTCATCCTGGAGCGGAGGCGTTCCACGAACCGGGGCGTCGCGATCTCTTGTGGGATTATTGAACTCATCACTGTAATCATCGCGCTGATCATCAACGTCGCGTTGTTTCTGCCTGCTGTGTTGATGGAGCCCCATCCCTCCGTCCTCATGGGGGTGGTGATCCTGATGATGATGGCGGGCCCGTTTCTTGTGGGCGTCGGCTGGATCGTCAGCTTCGTTCTGGCCCTCGTCGCCTGCATCCAGGCTCATACATCCTCTGACAGGATTCAGCCGGGCGGTTGGGCCGAGGCCAAGATGCCGACAGCGGCGCAGCTAGCTGCCAGCATCGTAATGGGGCTCCCCACCGTGGTGATGTACGTGGCCTTGTACAAGTACGCCTCTGTGGAGACAGACGCGCTCTCCGATACAGCATTCGTTCCGCTGATCGTGATCTGCATGGCCGTTCAAGTCATGTTGGTGCTCGCCTGTATCCTCCTTCTCAGAAAAAGCGCAGCACTGCGTGCTGTTGTCACAGCACCTAAGACGGGAGAGTGGGTACAGTGAACCAGCCTTTGATCGCCGTGACGGGAGCCACTGGAAAGATCGGCGGCGCGGTCGCAGAGATGTTGTGCGAAGGGGGCCTTGAGGCACGCCTCCTCGTCAGGGACGCTTGCCGTGCTCCCGGCTGGGCCCAGGACGTGGCCGTTACCGGGTACGCAGACCGTGCAACCGCGATCGAGGCTCTCACCGGCGTCGACATCCTGTTCATGGTCTCGGCCGCCGAGTCCGAGGATCGCCTGGAGCAGCACCTGACTTTCATTGCCGCGGCCGTTCAGGCTGGGGTCAAGCACGTGGTCTACACCTCCTTCCTCGGGGCCTCCCCGCAGGCAACCTTCACTCTTGCCCGCACCCACTGGTCCACTGAGCAGGCTCTGCGCGACTCCGGCATGGGATGCACCCTCCTACGCGATTCGTTCTACACTGACTTCTTTATTGACATTGCCGGCGAGGGCTCTATCACCGGACCCGCTGGCGATGGGCGAGTCGGCGCAGTGGCGAGAGTCGACGTCGCTGCCTCGGCAGCAGCCATTCTCAAGGACCTTGCTGCCGGTGAACGGTGCCACGACGGTGTCACCTATGACCTCACCGGCCCAGAGGCCTTCACCATGGAGGAGGCGGCTCGGACTATCACCGAGGTGACGGGCCGTAAGACCGTCTATCACGAGGAGACCATCGAGGAGGCCTACGGCTCGAGAGCCCACTACGATGTTCCCGACTGGGAGAAGGACGCCTGGGTGAGTACCTATACCGCCATTGCCGCCGGAGAGCTGGACGTAATCTCTGATGCCGTCGAGCAGTTGACCGGGCGTCGCCCCCTCAGCCTGCATGACCTCCTGGTCAAGAGCTGATCGAGCTGAGTCGAGGGACGGCGAATCGGCTACTGGTTCAGCGCGCGGACAACGATGTAGTCGATGTCCACCTGGGCCTGCGTGAAGCCCTCGTGGTTCAGCCGGCCTCGGTGGATGCTGCCGGTGTGTGTCGTCAAGCAGATGTGGTACGCGGCGTCGGCGCCGAAGCAGGCATCGAATTCCTGCTGGGAGGCTGAGCGCTTCACCTCGTGATACGGCCGGCCGTCGAAGAGGAACAGGATGCTCTCCGGGGTCTTCTCCATTCCGTAGGTGTGCCACTGGGTGAGATCGGGCCGTGGGGAGACCCCCAGGTTGCTTCCCTTGCCTCCCGCCTGGCCGAAGTGCACCGTCGACTCGGCGATGCCGGTGGCACTGCCGCCGCCGTAGGTCTCGACGACGTCGATCTCGCCGCCGTTCTTCGCGTCATCGGCCCGTAGCCAGATCCCGGCGAACAGTCCCTCATCGGACTGAGGGAAGCGGGCCCGGGTCTCCAGGGAACCGTAGACGAATGAGAAAAGACCCTGCGTCGTAATGAAGGCCTGGTCGACGTAGCGCAGGGTCTCCTCCTTGTCGAAGCGGTTCTGGAATCCCTTGAGGGGCGTGGCGCGCTTGCGCCACAGAACATGCCCGACACCGTTGCTGACGCTGTGGGTGTTATGAGTGAAGACTCCCCAGTCGTAGCTGGCACAGGACTCGGGCTCCGGGCTGTTGTCCCGCCAGCGCGATGGGGAGAAGTCGGGACCTTGGGAGAACTGCTCGTCAAAGATGGGGGAGTCGAAGCCGCGCTCCTGCTCGGCCGCGACGGCGGGAGGAAGGAGGAAGCCTGCGGCGGCCAGACCGGCGCCGGCACCGAGGCCAGTCATGATGGAACGTCGGGAAGGGAGTGTCATGTCATTCCTTGCTTGAGAAAAAGTCACTAATGCAGCAGCACCGGCTCTTAACCGGCCTAGCGAAATCGTTCAGCTCTCAATCGGGCTCGGATGGATCCGGCACTCACTTCTCAAGCACTCGACATGTCGTGACGATCTCGCGCTCAACGTATGATGACGCCGAGGCTTTGGGTAAGACTATGACATTGTTACGGAAAACTGTAGATGGGGAGTAGTTCCCGCCGAGATCCGTGTCTGGCGCCGTGTTGATCGTCCGCACATTGGCGTGATCTTCATCTCGGCCGATTTTTTCGTCGTGTCGCGCGCAGTTGGCCGAGAGGATGTAAAGTTACGGGCGACCAACATCCTTTAAGTCCGTCCAGCGAGGCGGGGAAGGAGGCCTGAGATGGCCGAAAGTTTGTCAGGCGCTTCCAGCGCACCATCCCCGGGCAAGGAGATCCTCGGACCTCCTGACATAGCCCGATCCCTGTTCCGTATTGCGCACGAGATCTTGGAGCGCAACCACGGAGCCCGGGACGTCGTCGTCCTGGGAATCCCCAGCGGGGGAGTCCCGCTTGCTCGCAGGCTCGTCGAGGCGCTCGCCTTCGCCGCGAGTGAGGGGACGCAGCAGACGGCGCAGTCTAAGGCCGTCAGCACTAAGGTTCCGGTCGGCACCCTGGACATCACTATGTACCGCGACGACCTGGGACGTCACCCGATCCGCGTGCCCCGTCCCACCGAGATCCCCCAGGGCGGCATCGACGGCAAGGTCGTCATCCTCGTCGACGACGTCCTCTACTCCGGGCGCACGATCCGCGCCGCCCTCGACGCCCTGGGCGCGATCGGCCGTCCCAGGGCCGTGCAGCTGGCCACGCTCGTGGACCGCGGCCACCGTGAGCTGCCCATCCGAGCCGACTACGTGGGCAAGAATCTGCCGACGTCCCGGACCGAGAAGGTCGTGGTCTCCCTGACCGAGCTCGGCGCCTCTACCGACGCCGTCACCATCGTTCCCGCAGACGTCCCCACTGAGCGTTCGAGCGAGC
>ERZ773083.2671-NODE-2671-length-10811-cov-12.702678_pt1 | contig 10811 bp, 12 predicted proteins | sample MGYA00511465_ERZ773083 | MGnify/ENA primary metagenome ERZ773083 (study PRJEB29015, sample SAMEA2738001) | human oral metagenome | biome: human oral; feature: human-associated habitat; material: dental | place: China | collected 2060 ... | reverse complement strand
TACATTCGACTTTGTGAATGTTATAATAAGGAGAAAAAACCTACGGAAAGGGAAAACTATGGCTCAAGAAGAGGAAAAGATCTCAAGAAGCAGGAAAAAGCAGCTATTAGCTCGCTTGAAAGAGCAAATTCAACCAAAGAAGGGCATGATTTATCTGGCTGCTTTTTTATCATGGATTCAATTTTTAACGAGAATTACTAGTTTTGCTTTGATTGCTCAAGCATTGACAGAGTTCTACGAAGGAAAACAGCTTGACTTATACACTCTTTTTCTTTATTTGCTAGCCTTAAACGGTTTAGGATTTGGTATTGCTTTATTTGCCAAACAGTTTCAAGGCCTAGCCTCTCAGTTTGCACGAAACAAGCTAAAGAGAGAATTCTTTCAGGCTTTTGTTGCTAAGGACGGTGAGTTTCAAGATAGTCGAACTGCAGCGGATATTCTAACAGTTGCTGCTCAGGGAATTGATAGCTTGGATACCTACTATTCCTACTATCTATCCTTAAATCTACGAACCTATTTTAACTGTTTAACAGTCCTCATCTTAGTCTTTTGGCTCTTTCCCTTGGGTGGTTTAATTTTTATATTATCCTTGCCTTTCATTCCTGTGTCTATCATCCTGATGCAGAAGCGATCGCGTAGGATAATGAATCGCTATTGGGGCTCTTATATGGATGTGGGCAACCTTTTTCTGGATGATTTAAAGGGATTAAATACATTGTATTCTTATCAGGCTGATGAGAAATACGAGCAGGAATTTGCGGAGCAGGCCGAAGATTTTCGCGATGCCACTATGGAACTGCTTGGTTTTCAACTACAATCAGTGGGCTATATGGATGCTGTTATGTATTTGGGAATCGGCCTGTCAGGTTTTTTAGCCCTTTCCTGGCTGGCCGCTGGGCAATTGTCCTTGTTTAGCATGATTTATTTTGTCTTAATTGCAACAGAATTTTTTACTCCGATTCGAGAAGCAGGCTACGGTATGCATTTGGTCATGATGAATACAAAGATGGCTGATCGGATTTTTAGTTTTTTGGATTCAGTCCAAGAGACTAAAGTAAAAACAAAACAAGATTTAGCACCATTTCAGCACTTGAGTGTGCAGGATTTGTCCTTCTCCCATGGAGATAAAAAGATTTTGGATAGGGTCTCTTTTAAGGTAGAAGTAGGCCAGGTATTTGCTATTGCTGGGGAAAGTGGGCGCGGTAAGACGACCTTGGCCAAGATTCTACTAGGGAAATTGGAACCCGAGCAAGGTCAGATATTCTTTGGAGAGACCTCCAATGAAAATTTGGCACAATCAGCTCTCTACAAAGAGATGATGTATGTGTCGTCAAACAGCTTTCTTTTGAATGCCAGTATTTTAGAGAATTTGCAGTTGGCGAGGGATTGGAGTCGGGACAAAATTCAGCAATGGCTGACCGAGAAGAAGCTTTTATCTTTTATTGAAAATTTACCTGAGGGTCTAGATACCCTTGTTGGTGAAGATGGCAACCAGCTGTCACCAGGTCAAAGACAGCAAGTGATTTGTGCCCGGGCAATTCTTGCTCAAAAATCGCTCTATATCTTTGATGAAATTACTTCTAGTGTTGATAAGGACAATGAAGACCTTATTTATGAACTGCTAAACGTGCTTTCTAAAGAAGCGCTTGTCATCGAGATTACTCATAAAATGAAGCGGGTAGCAGAGGCTGACCAAGTCCTTTTTATGAGCAAAGAGGGAACAGTTTTGGCTAGTCCAATCCAGCTTTACTGGGAAAATCAGGAGTACAGAACTTTAGTGGATAGACAAAGAGAACTGGAGGAGAGAATTCATGGAAGCTAAAAGAACTTATCCAAGCAAGCAACTCCTTTTCAGGCTATTTCAGATCATGAAGCATCTATTACCTGCTCTAGGATTAGCTGTTATTTTTGCAGTTTCAGGCTTTACAGTTTCAGTCGCGATTCCTGTTTTATTGGTAAATCAAGGATTTTTGGCTGTAGGAGGGCAAGCTCCGACTCTAGGTTTTCTGTTTCTTCTTTTAGCTTTGGCCATTGGTCGAGGACTCTTCCGCTATGGAGAGCATTATTTTGGTCATTATGTGGCTTTTCATTCCCTAGCGGACTTGCGAAAGCTTGTCTTTGCTAAACTACGACGTCTTGCGCCTGCTAAGTTAGACCGACAAGATAGTGGGAGCTTATTAAAAATGATCGGGGAGGATATTGAAGCAATTGAAGTCTTTTTTGCCCATACAGTTGCACCAGTTTGTACAGGGCTTATCTCTGCTTTCATTATGTGGGTCTTTCTCTCTAGGATATCCCCAGCTCTTGGTTTTTTGGCTTTGCTGACTTACCTGCTTTTAGCTGTGGTCTTGCCTCAAAATTTTGCTCGACATTTACAAAAACTCTTATCAAAACAAGCGGATGATCGGACAAGATACATTTCTTATTTCTTGGAGAGCCTGAAGGCAATACATGATTTGTCCCAGCTCGGACAAACTTCAAAACGTTTTGCTTGTTTAGAACAAAAAAGCCAAGGTTTAAATAGCATAGAAAGGCAGGTTGCTCAGAAGCAATTTTTTGAACAAGCTCTAACCTTTTTAGTGGTGGGCTTATCTGTTATGGGATTTGCCATCTTGTCTCTCTTCCAACTTAATCAAGGTGATATTGATCTGACTCAGGCAGGACTAGCTCTGGTAGCTTTTTCAAGCTCTTTTGCTCCATTTCTAGAATTAGGGCGACTGCCTCTAGGTTTTAAAAGAGCAATGAATGCCAGTCGGCAGGTCTTTTCGCTCTTGGATGAGCCAGAGGCAGATAGCAGTGGTTTGAAGACTGATGTCAGGATCGAATCAGTTGATGTTAATCATTTAAACTTTGATTATGAGGAGCGAGAGCAAGGACTTTTTCAAGGTTTGTCAGCACGATTTAAGAAAGGCAGAGTAATTGGCATTGTAGGTGGAAGTGGAACAGGAAAATCTACTCTCATGAAAATTATCATGCGCTGGTATGATCCTAAGGCAGGACAGGTTTTGCTGTCTGGACAGGATCATCAAACCTTCCATCGCCAGCATTTACAAGCCTCCTTCGCCTATGTTCCTCAAGTTGCTCAGCTTTTCCATAAAAGTCTTCGGGAAAATCTAGTCTTGGGCCGAACTGATATCAGTGATGAGGCGATCTGGACCTTGGCAGCTAAATGTCGCCTCAAGGAGCGTTTAGAGCGCTTGCCAGAGGGGCTAGATACTGTAATTGATGGAGAAACAACTTTTTCTGCTGGTGAAGCCCAGCGTTTGGAGCTGATGCGAGCCTTGCTTAAGGAGGCAGAGTGTTATATTTTTGATGAACCCACCAGCAATCTCGATTCACTGAATGAAGCAGCCTTCCTATCTATTGTCAAAGAAGAATGCCGTGGCATGGTCTTTCTCATCTCCCATCGCTTGTCAACGGTTGCTTTTGCAGATGAGATTTATGAATTAAATCATTCACAAGTAAGGAGGATAAAAGGATGAGAAAAGGACTACAAGTAAAAGACCTTGTGATGACAGGTGCTTTTGCAGCCCTCTATTTTCTATGCGTCGGTTTAGGAGTCCTGGTCGGTCTGATTTTCGACCGGTCAGGGAATATGTTCTATGCCCCAGCTGGAGCAGCAATCTTTGGTGGGACGGTTTACATGCTTCTACAAAGCAAGATCAAAAAATTCGGAGCTATCAGTCTCTTGGGAATCGTGATGGGAGGATTTTTCTTCTTATCTGGCCATTTCTTTGTGGCCTTCTTGCCAGGCTTGATTTTTGGCTTTCTAGCTGATTTGTTAGCCAAACAAGGAAATTACCAAAATAAATGGCTAAGTTTAGCGTCCTTTGTCCTTTTCTCCTTTGCCAATTCAGGTCCGATTATTATGATGTGGCTAGCTCGGGAGACTTATGTTCAAAGCTTGCTAGCGCGTGGTAAAACTCAAGAGTATATTGACCGGGTCATGGTTCCTGTAAATCCACAAGTGGTTCTTGGTTTTGTAATTATGGTTGTTATTGCTGCTATTATAGGGGGACTATTTGGTCAATATATGGTCAAGAAGCACTTTATAAAGTCAGGGATGGTCTCATGAAATTAGATGTACGAAGCAAGGTCCTTTTGGTTTTATTTGCCAATCTGGCCTTTCTTTTTAGAGTATCTGGCTGGCTTGAACTGATGATTGTTTCAGGCTTGGCGATGCTCTTATACTTTGCTGGAAAAGGTAAAATCGCCTTATATAGTTTATTGGCCTTTGTCCTTTTTTGGACTCTAGATGCTTATCTAACTGATTTCTTTTCTTTTCAACTGATACGAAATTTCGTAACTCTGCTCACGGCTGGACGTTTTATGCTTCCTTCTTTTATGGCTGGGAGTTTGCTTTTGACAACTGCGACAGCCTACGACCTGGTTCATGGTCTCAGAAAATGGCATCTACCGGAATCTTTTCTTTTAACCTTAGGAGTAATGATGCGATTTTTGCCAGCTATACCAGCAGATGCGAAAACGATTCATAGAAGTTTACGTCTTCGAGGGATTTTCCTTAGAAAAAGGGATTTTATCTTTCGTCCAGTGACCTACTTTGAGTATCTCCTGGTACCGCTACTCATGTCACTCATGCGAACGGTTCAAGCGTTGACCATAGCTAGCCTTACCAAAGGGATAGCACTAGGAAAAAGACCGACAGAAACTTTTTCATCAACCTTTAATTTAGCAGATTGGAGTACCTGTGCATGGATGTTTATCATGACCTTGTGGATGATAAGAGGCTGATTACTGCGACCGGTTTTCGTTATACTTATGAAAATAGCAGAGCTAGTAGCTTGCTGGTTGAAGATTTACAAATCTCATCAGGCCAGTTGGTCGTCTTATGTGGCAAGAGTGGGAGTGGCAAATCAACCTTCTTAAGATTAATCAATGGCTTAATTCCAGATTACTATGAGGGAAAATTAGAAGGTCAATTAGAAATAGCCAATCACTTAGCAGGAAAACAGACGGTTGAAGAATGTTCTAAACAAGTTGCTTCAGTTTTTCAGAATCCCTCTAGTCAGTTTTTTCATAAATACGTTAAGCATGAATTGGTTTTGCCTGGTGAAAATCATGGTCAATCAGCAGCAGGAATTTTGAATAAATTAGAAAAATTAACTGCTGACTTTGCTTTAGAAGACTATCTTGAACGTGATCTTTCTACTTTATCAGGTGGAGAAAAGCAGAGAATTGCCCTTTTAACGGCCCTGATGCAGGATACAAATATATTGGTTTTAGATGAACCGACAGCTAATTTGGACAGGTCAGGGATTGAGCAAGTAGCTAGTTATCTTTCTATCTTAAAACAAGAAGGGAAAACGATTCTTATAGCGGAGCATCGCTTGGATTATTTAAAGGACTTGGCTGACCGCTATCTTTATTTTGATCAAGGTGTTCTTAAAAGAGATTATTCAAAAAAGGAGTTTGATAGCTTAACGGAAACAGAACGACATGATTTAGGGCTGCGAAGTCAGCAGCTATCTAGCTCTATCTCGAGACTTGAGGCAAAGAAGCAAGTTGCTCCTTCACCACTGATGGGGGATTTGACCATAAAGAATCTTCGCTTACAGGCAGGGGACCAGGAATTGAGTTTTCTTGAAGAAGCTAACTTCAAGTCAGGAGCGATTACAGCTCTTGTGGGGCCTAATGGAAAAGGTAAATCGACTCTAGCTTTTTATCTGGCTGGTTTATTAGACGATGAAGAAGCAGATTTTTATTTAAATAGACATGCTTTGTCAGCTCATGAACGTCTGAAAGACACTGCTTTTGTTCTGCAAGAGGTTGCTCTTCAGCTCTTTTCAGATAGTGTCCAAAAGGAGTTGACCTTGGGTTTGAAAAAAGTCGTCGATGCATCAAATATCTTAGAAAACTTAGGATTAAAAGGCTTAGAAGAAAGGCATCCAATGACCCTATCAGGTGGAGAGATGCAACGGCTAGTCATAGCTAGTCAAGTTCTTACTAAAAAAAGAGTGTTTATTTTTGACGAACCTAGTTCAGGTTTAGATTACCTGCAAATGTTACAAGTAGCTGACTTACTGAAGGTTTTAAAAGAGCAGGGGAAAATTATTCTGCTCATTTCTCATGATGAAGAATTACTTGAGAAAACAGCTGATTACTTTCTTACCTTAAATTAATTACTTGCTATACAAAAAAACTATGGCTTTTACAGTTGTTTATCTAGATTTCCCCTCCTATTTTTGGTATGATTGAAGAACAGTAATGTAGCTTCTGGCTTTGCTATTTTTCTGTTTCTAGAGTTGATTAGACTGGTGGGATAGTAGATAAATAGGTTGAAGTCCAGGACTATAAGAGGGAGAATACATGAACAATTTACTTGTATTGCAATCGGATTTTGGTCTTGTGGATGGTGCAGTATCAGCGATGATTGGTGTGGCTCTGGAGGAGTCAGCTACATTAAAGATTCACCATTTAACACACGACATTACGCCTTATAATATTTTTGAAGGTAGCTATCGTCTTTTTCAAACGGTCAACTACTGGCCAGAAGGGACAACCTTTGTTTCAGTGGTCGATCCGGGTGTCGGCTCTAAGCGGAAGAGCGTAGTTGCAAAAACAGCGCAAAACCAATACATTGTCACTCCAGACAATGGAACCTTGTCTTTCATTAAGAAACACGTTGGTATTGTGGCTATTCGGGAAATTTCTGAAGTCGAAAACCGTCGAAAGAATACCGAACATTCCTATACCTTCCATGGTCGTGACGTTTATGCCTACACAGGAGCCAAATTGGCTAGTGGCCACATCACTTTTGAAGAAGTAGGACCAGAATTAAGCGTGGATGACATTGTCGAGATTCCAGTTGTGGAGACTACTTTTGGCGAAGGTTCTGTCAGCGGGGCTATCGATATTCTAGACGTTCGGTTTGGATCTCTTTGGACTTCTATTACTCGCGAAGAGTTCCAAGAGTTAGAACCCCAATTTGGAGACCGTTTTGAGGTAACGATCTACAATAACGATATGTTGGTTTACCAAAATCAAGTGACCTATGGGAAGTCCTTTGCGGATGTTCGCATCGGTCAGCCGATTATTTATATCAATTCGCTCTATCGGGTTGGTCTAGCAATCAACCAAGGTTCTTTTGCCAAAGCCTACAATGTTGGTGTGGGTGCCCAGTGGCATATTGAAATAAAGCGTATTGAAAATTAGCGATTTGTAAAGAGGAGATAAACATGAAAAAAATATTTGATACAACTTTTACGATTAAAGAAGTCGTGGCAACTGGTATTGGTGCAGCACTCTTCGTTGTGATTGGGCTGGTCAGCATTCCAACGCCTGTTCCAAATACTAGCATTCAGTTGCAATATGCTGTCCAAGCTTTGTTTGGTGTTATTTTTGGTCCAATCGTTGGTTTCTTAACAGGATTTATTGGCCATGCCCTAAAGGACTCTCTCCAATACGGTAATCCTTGGTGGACTTGGGTTATATCTAGTGGTCTATTTGGATTTGTCGTTGGTTTGCTTAAAAATCAATTACGAGTGGCAGAAGGAGTTTTTGAAGCTAAAGATATTGTTCGGTTTAATGGTGTACAATTTTTGGCAAATGCTCTTTTGTGGATTGTCATCGCTCCAATTGGTGATATTTGGATTTACAATGAACCGACAAATAAAGTTTTCACGCAAGGCGTTGTAGTAGCAATCTCTAATGGCTTGACTGTTGCAGTGGCTGGTACCTTACTTTTAATTGCCTATGCACGTACTCAGACAAAGAGTGGCAGCCTTAAAAAAGATTAAATCGCGCGATAAGAATAAAAAGATCGAGATTTCCCTCGGTCTTTTTTTGTTAAAAATAAAATACTTTTTGCAATTTATATATTGCATTTTAAAAAATATATTGTATAATAGACTTATAAAAATGAAGGGAGATCCGATATGAAAAACATCAAAAATATCTATTCACCACTTATTTGGCTTGTTTTGGGTGTAATTTTTTTGGTTATAGGACTGAACAATCAAAATCATACTTTTCTTATTTTTGCTGGCTGTGATATTGCAATTGGTTGTGCACTTTTAAGCATAGCAACTAAGAAGAAAAATGATAAGGACGATGATCATGGCAAAAAATCTTAAGCTAAAGATGGCGCGAGTGGAGCATGATATGACTCAGGGCGACTTAGCAGATGCTATAGGAGTGACTCGCCAGACCATTGGGTTGATTGAGGCGGGTAAGTACAATCCCAGCCTCAGTTTATGCATAGCGATTTGCAAATGTCTCGATAAAACGCTGGATCAATTGTTTTGGGAGTAAAAATGTCCGGGGGACATTTTTAGCCTGAGCCGAAAAACACGAAAGCGAGGGAATGTCCGGGGGACATTTTTAGCCCGAGCCAAAGAACTCGAAAGCAAGGGAATATCCTAGAATAGTTGAAGAGCAATTTTCGCATAAAGATTAAATGGGGATGAAATTTTAAGTAAAAGAGGAAAATATATATGAAATCTAAGGTTAAACAAGAGATCTTTAAAGATGAGCGTACTATACAGATTGAACATAAATTAGGAAATGAGATAGCCTTTTTCGCTATCATTCTATTACTTTTGTCTATTTTTGTGAAGCTTGTTTTTTTACGGCTTGATTTGCAGGCTTATTTACCTGAAATAGTCATTATTTTTACCTTAGAAATTTATGCTGGTGTTCGCAGTTGGCAACTTGGTCTAGATATTAATCCTAGTAGTATGAAAAAGTTCAGAAGCTCTTTAGTTATTGGAAGTTTTCTAGCGACTTCATTTTTGCTTATTCAGATTTTAGGTGGGAATTCAAAACTCAGACTATTTTTTAGTCAGCATCCTGTTATGCAATTTGCTTTTGTTGTTATAGTGATAGCGTTATTATCTGGATTTCTAGATAAGTTAGTTAATTATTTTTATCGGAAGAGACAGATAAAATTAGAGCAAGAACTAGAAAATGATGAGAATTAGAATTAATGATTTTTTAATTTATAAGTAAGAAAGTGAGTAAAAAAATGAAGAAGCAGCCTGTTATAAAAGATGAACGAATAGAGAAATTAGACGGAAAAGTTGCAGGAGAACTAGTGTTAGGAATGTTTTTCTTCTTAGCCATCTCTGTGTTTTTCAAAGTCTATATTCTCCGTCTAAGCTTACTAGCTTATCTGCCAGAAGGGACTCTCCTTATCCTAGTAGGTCTCTATGCTTTGCTTCGTCGCTTAAGCCTAGGCATTGATGTTCGTGATATGGTGAGAGAGGAAAAATGGCCAGAACGTGTTGGTAGTGGAATCATTTTTGCTTTAATTCTTGTGGCTATTGATTTCTTTGGACAGCGAGAAAGTATGGCTAGCATGCTGAGTATGTTGTATCTGCTTAAGATGGTTTTTGCAATGGTTCTTTTTATATTTGGAAGCTTGACCATGGACAAGATTAGTCTTTTCATAAACGGCAAACGTCAGGCAAAGTTGGATCAGGAATTGGAGGATGAAGAATGACTTGCTGGAAAAGATTGATGTGGGGTGGTTGTGCTTTCTTAGCCTTAGCCTTGTATGTGCTACCTATGGTATTTCAGCAGAAAGCAGAAACTTATCAAATTTCAAAACCGTGGACTATTGGCATAGGTATTTTGCTGATCTTCCTCGCTTTACTGGTCTTTATTGTGGTAGCAAAGAAGATTGGAATCTTATCTCAGTCTGGGAAAGTCTTTCAAAAAGGAGACGGGAAACGAATTTCTCTTAGCATCTTAGGCATGTTCCTTATATCTATCCTTGGAACGGCTTTATTACGGTGGCTAAATGGAGAAGTTACAACGGCTAATCAGGCGTCTTTGATAGAGGAGTTTAAAAGAGGAAATGGGATTTTGTTACCCATCATGCTTGGAGTTTTAGCACCTGTTGTAGAAGAAATTATCTTCCGTGGAATCCTCCCACTAAAAATCTTTAAAGGCTATGAGGGATGGGGCTATATCGTAGGCGGACTCCTCTTTGCGCTTTTTCACGGGCCAACCAATATCGTTTCTTTTGTGATTTATGCTGTTTCTTCTGTGATTTTGACATTGCTGGCCTATCGAACTCGTCGCTTGGAAGTCAGTATTGCAGTTCACATGATTAATAATGGACTTCCTGCCATTATCATGTTGTTAATTGGTATTTTTGGAGTGGAAGTATAGGAGCTTAAAATGAAGATAAAACTAATTCATCGTCAAATTTTAGACGAACGTGAAGAGCAACTTGTCAATAAGGCCGGCATGGAGGCTTTTATTCTTTTGTTGTATGGTGCATTAGCCTTATATGCTGGTTCTGTAGCTATGAATGCTGGAGCCATTCACTATCAACCATTCTTGATCCTGATTGCGATTGCAGGTCTATATTTTCTCTGTCGAGCTCAATATCTGGGAGTTAATTATTACAATAGTTTCAGTTTGACTATTTGGGGTATGCTACTTGCGAAGGATTTCTGACCCTCTTGATTGCTTGCCAGAATTTCCAACTGAATCATGCTATTTATCATAATAGTGTTTTTCACCCCATGTTCCTATTTGTTATTATAATTACTTTTGTCATTCACTTTCCTATTATACTGCTGGTCAATATTATCTTGGAGAGTCTCAGTAAGTGGCAGAAGAAACGCTTTGAAAAGTATTTGGATCAATTGGAAGAAGAGCGATAACCTGTCATTCTCATTTAAACTTTCCAGCTCTACTATTTTCCAAACAAATTTTTTGCCCAGTTTTTCTAATCAGGTTATAATAAATAGATGAATTAAAAATTCAGAAAATTTTATAAAGAAAAGAGAGTTGAAATCTTATGGCAAAAGATATTCGCGTCCTACTTTACTACAAATATG
>ERZ773083.2670-NODE-2670-length-10813-cov-33.595836_pt1 | contig 10813 bp, 10 predicted proteins | sample MGYA00511465_ERZ773083 | MGnify/ENA primary metagenome ERZ773083 (study PRJEB29015, sample SAMEA2738001) | human oral metagenome | biome: human oral; feature: human-associated habitat; material: dental | place: China | collected 2060 ... | reverse complement strand
AGTGCTAATGCTGAAAAGCATATGGCAGAAGCGGCCAGAAAAGCTGGAGTTACTCAAACCATCATCACAGCTACAGTTGATAGTCATGCTCAAGTAACCTTTAAAGGAGATATACCAAAAGATGCTATCAATCCAATTGTCATGGTTGAGTTCGCGGACAATCGAAATGCCAACTATGCTCAGGATGGAGAGTATGCGGCAGCAGTTGTTAGAGAGTTGCAAGTAAGGTATGGCTTTAAAAAGATGAATTTTGTTGCACATTCTATGGGAAATATGTCTATTTTATTTTACCTATTGGAGCACGCTCAAAATGAAGAACTTCCACAACTACAAAAGCAGGTAAATATTGCCAATCATGTCAATGGTTTGGAGGGCATGGATTTGCCGGCTAATTTGACCATTCTAGATTCCAAAACAGGGGAACCTAGCGCCATGAGTGATAGCTATCAAAAACTTCTGGGCTTGCGCGAAATTTATCCGCAAGATCAAGTGGATGTGCTTAATATCTATGGAGATTTTAAAAATCAATCAGATGGTTCCGTCTTAAACGTTTCTTCTCGCAGTCTCAAGTATCTTGTAATTGACAATGCCAAGTCCTATCAGGAAAAAAGAGTGACTGGCCCTCTGGCTCAGCATAGCCAGCTGCATGAAAATCCAGAAGTCGATAGATTATTGATTGATTTTCTTTGGGGCAAATGTTTTTAAGAAATGTAGGCTATTCTTTGTCTATAAGAAAACTTTAAGCATTTTATACTATTTTGTTCTATGGAAAGTTTTCCTTTCCTAATTTAATGTGACAGCGCAATCCGCTGATTATAATCGAAGCTTCTCTAAAACCTTATTGTTTAGAGATAGATTGAGGAGTAAAATGAAATTTAAGAAAACATTACTAACGGCAGGAACTTTTCTAGCTACGCTCTTTACCGTATCCACAGCAACTGCTGACACGAACGTTCAAAAAGTCATTGACGAAACCTATGTTCAGCCTGAGTATGTCTTGGGCTATTCCTTGGATGACAGCCAAAAAGAGCAAACGCTTCAGCTCTTAGGCTACAATGCATCGAGTGATTCTAAACCTCTGAGGACAATGACACCTGATGTCTATTCAAAGATTATGAATGTGGCAAATGATCCTAGTTTACAGCTATATTCTTCTGTTAAGATTAAGAAGTTGGGTAACAAGAAACCACTTCAAGTTAAGATTGTTACGCCGCAAAACATCACCAAGGTTACAGAGGATATGTATCGCAATGCGGCAGTCACCTTGGGCGTACAGCATGCAGAAATCACAGTAGCAGCACCGATCCCTGTAACTGGAGAAAGCGCCCTAGCTGGTATTTATTACTCGCTAGAGGAAAATGGAGCAAGCGTCCCTCAGGAAAATAAAGATCTGGCTCAGGAAGAATTAGCCGCACTTTCAAATATCAACGCTGAGAACCAAGGCAAGGAAGGTTACGATGCTGATAAGCTGAATGTGGCCCTGACAGATATTAAAACAGCTGTTGCCAATGCTAAAAAGAATAACAGCAACTTGACAGAAGCTGATGTCCGTAAAATCGTTGAAGAAACACTGAAAAACTACGGTCTCAGTAGTTCAGTCACAGCTGACCAAATCAATCTGATTATTAACTTTGCGCTTAATCTTTCAAATAGCGGGGTCATAACAAACTCTGATTTCACAAAGACGCTCACCGACCTGAAAAATAGTATTGTCTCAAAGGCTGGTGACACATTCAATAATATCAACCTTAACTTTGATGCAAACGGACTTCTTGAAGATGGCGGAAATTTCTTTAGTAATATCTGGAATGCAATCGTCAATTTCTTTAAGGGCCTGCTAGGTCAATAAGACTGTCTTTAAAATATAACTAAAAACCAGCTAGATTTTAGCTGGTTTTTGCATATTTTTATTCCCACTCGATAATTATAAAGACGTTCCGTGTGGTTGATTTACTAATAAGTAATACAGAGTCTAGCAGGGAACTTGGCAGGGAATTTTAAAAGGAGGACAAGTGCTTCATGGATCAAAAATTAATAGCGATAGATTATCTATCTAAGCATGTTGAAGAGAATATTGAATTTGACAATATAAGTTACGAGAGCAATGTTTTTGACTATATAGAATTAGATGAAGAACTACTTCCTAGTGAGTATCAAAAAGTCTTTAAAGGAAACATGGTCAAAGTAGATATCTACATGTATGATGCAGTATATATTTACTTCATAAGTTTAGTAGATTCTCCTCAAATAGGAAGTTTACTGGGAGTGGCAAAGGAACGCCAGTTGTTAGAATATAAATTTCTTAAAGAAAGGTAAGTGAGATGTTTGGTTTAATCTTAGTTTTAGAAGTAATAGCTTTAGTAGCTAAATCTGTTTCGAATGAGTTAAAGAGAAAAAAGTAATCTGTCTAAAATAGGTGTATCTATAATTGACTATGACAAGTAGGATGAGTTACTTATCTGCGTTGTAAAAAATACATGACAAAAAAAGGGGCAAGCGATGAAAATAGGATACATTAGAGCATCAACTAAAGATCAAAACCTAGCTAGGCAGATTGAAATGATGAAACAAGAGGGCGTTAATAAGGTATTCAGTGAAAAAGTAAGCGGTAAAGATATGAACCGTAAAGAACTGAAAGCTCTATTAAAGTTTGCAAGGGAAGGAGATGAAATTATAGTATCTTCTCTCGATAGATTAGGTAGAGACTATCAAGATATAAAAGAGATTGTGAGGCAATTACAACAAAGGTGCATCAAGCTAACTATAATTGATGCGCCCTTTTTAAATTTTAATACAGGAAACAATACACTGGACACTGCTATGTTTGATATGTTTCTATCATTGTTAGGTTATATAGCGCAAAATGAACGTGAAAAAATCTTAGAAAGACAGCGCCAAGGTATCAAGTTAGCTAAACAGCGTGGTGTTTATAAAGGGTGTCCTATACAGTATCATGAACACGCTAAAAATGCTAAAGACAGATTAATCTATCACAATGTTAAACGAATGCTTGAAGAACATCTTCCAGTTACACAAATTGCCAAGGAAAACGGGATCTCTAGACAGACGGTATATATTATTCGAAAAAGACTTGAATGACGGAATGCTTCCGAATTGTGAAGTCCAGACTAGTTCTCTGATTTTGTCTAGGTCATTTGACAGTTGATTTGTCCTGAAAAGGATAGTTAAATTTATTGTAGAGGAGAATATTAATAATGGCGTTAGAACAAACACAACCTAGTGATTGGAATAAGATTTATATGGAGTTAGCTACATTGATTGGAAAAGAAAATGCTATGCTTTTGTACACCCATTATAGAGGAGCATATATTAATTTCCCCATGAGATTGTTATCAAAGGAGGGATTACAGAGAATAGTATGTGCAGAATTCAACGGAAATAATTCAGGAGAAATTGCAAAAAAATATGGCTATTCAGTTAGACATATTAATAGAGTGGCACAAGAAAAAAATCACATTAAATAAGTTAAGGAGATTAATAAATGTATTGTAGAACATGCGGAAAAGAAGTAAATCAAAATGCTGAATTTTGTTTAAACTGTGGAGTAAATCCACAGAGCGGAAATGCTCACTGTCATAACTGTGGAGTAAATACAAATCCAGAACAAGTTGTTTGTTTAGCATGCGGAGTCAATCTTGAACAAAGGAATGTATCAAATGGATACAACAGTGCAGAAAGCTCTAAAGCTTTCTGTAAAAGTTGTGGAAGTAAAGTTAATGAGAAAGCTGAGATATGTATGACTTGTGGTATTAATCCATTAAATGGTCATAATTATTGTCAAAATTGTGGAGCTCCAACCAAAGCTGAGCAAGAAATTTGTACTTCATGTGGTGTAAGAGTTAGCGGTGTGAGAATTAATAGTAGAGCAAGAGGTAGAGAATCATTTGGCTCTACTATGGGAAGTTTCTCATATGGATCATACTCCGAATACTATCAAAATGAATTTTCTGCTATAGAAAGAAGTAATGAAGAATATCAAGGAAAGTTTAATTGGTTGGCATTTTTGTTCACACCAATTTGGTTACTTACAAAAGGTATGTGGCAACTAGTGTTAATAGTTTCTGTCATTTATTTCTTTCCCCTTGTTGGAGTCCTGGTTGCTCTAGTTTTCTGTTTCTTAATTGGACGTAAGGCGAACTATCTGTACTATAGAAAAGAGAAATATGGAGAGCAATTACCGAAAGATTGGAGTATATTCTTCGATTTTATTAATCAGAAATAGTAGAACTCAATTCTAACAATAAAAAAAAGACACAGTACTCTTTTTGAAAGGTGTTGTGTCTTTTTTATATAATGAGTTACTCTGTAAGTGATATTTTGTCGTGACAATACGCCAAAAAAATATGTTAATATATAATTAAATTGAGCTAGATGAAGATGGGCAGAGAAAGCACCATATTGATAATCTATCGATATTTAAACTCTTAAAATTAAGTTAAAAAGTGGAGGAATTCAATGGTCAAAAAACAGTCAAATGTTTGTATCAAAATAGAGATTATAGAATCTAGTAATAGACACCATCGCTATGTTCTCTCCAAACAATGGAGTAATAAACCTATGGTAACAGTTCTAACTCTGTACCCCAGTTCTAGTAATTTAGTAGAGGATGATATGACTATGATGTTGATTACAAACAATGTCTATAAATTAGGGTATGGTGGTTTCTATAGTGTTAATTTGTTTTCTAAATATGAGATTGATAGAAAAAACTATTTGAAAGCAACCAATGTTGACAATGACGACCACATATTGGAATGTGCGAAAAAATCATGTAAAATAATATTTGCTTATGGTTCATTGCCTCTAAAAAATAAACAAGTGGCACACCGTCTTAATGAATTATATCATTTGCTTTTAAATAATCAATTAGATGATAAAATAACATACTTAACAGATGAACAGAAAGAATTATGTTTTCATCCATTGGCCAGTCAAGTAAGGAAAAAGTGGTATAATATTAGTAAAAAAAAAGGGAAGTAAGACAGATGGCGAACAATAATGAAAATATAAATATAAGAGACATAAAAGAAAATATTTTTTATGTACACATTTTTTGTGAGAAAGTTAAAGATAATAATTCTCGAGAAGAAGAAATAAGAAAGGTGCGAGTAGGTATATTTGATAATAAAAAAAATCTTTTTCAACGTAGATTACTAGCTTGTATAATTATATTAAACCATTCTCAAGAGTTTCAAAAATACCATTCAGATTTTTTTGAAAAAATAATTAAGGAGGTTCGTTCCACTGATTCTTTAAGTAGTTTACAAAGAATAGGAGACAAAATAAGTTTTAATAAAAGAAATATAGATGCTATAGAAATTCCTAGTAAGCCAGTTGCTTATCTTTTATTTTTCCTTATTTCTTTCTATAACTTAAATAACCTATTGAATGATTTCTATTTGATATTTAATCGTACCTTTACATATGAAAAACAACAGTTCGAAATCCAAAATTGGGATAGTTTAATAAAAGATGACTTCTTATTAAGTATGCTTATTTTTGGTCTTGATGAATTGGATTTAAGCGAGACATCCAAAGAATATTTTGAGTCCCTTCAAGATAGATACATAGAAAAGCAAAAGTTTTACCATCAAGTGATTGAGAGCAACAAACTAAAAGTCACACGTGATTTAGGTAAGAGAATTAAAGCGGATAGCTTCTTGATTGAAGATGATGATAAACTAATATTAGAGGAAAATAAATTATTTACTTACTTAAAAGGCATGACAAAAAATGAAAGAAAGCAAACTGAAGCCTTAATATTAAGTTTATTTGTGTTTAAAATTTCAAAAGAATTACCTAAGAAAATATATGAAACCTCAATGCATGGTAAATATATCTCTAGTAATAGGATTACTTTATCTGAAGCTCTTGAGACATCAAGGAATGATAATCTCAATCATTTAAATGAATATATGAAACTTCAGGTTTTAGAACAAATTTATCGCTATATAGATGAAGATATTGCCACTACCTTTGCAAATAAAAACATATCTTGTAAATTGAAACCCTTTTTCTAATAACATAAAATTCCAGAAGTGTCAACCCCCTAACTCCATTTTGAGTTGGGGTTTTCTTTATCTGAGATACATCATAAAATATAGACATCTTGCGCAAGATAAAATATATAAAAAGGAGTGAAATATGAATAATATTTCTATAAAAAATTTAGTGTTGCAAGTGTGTCAAAAGGAGATATCCAATGATGCAATTATTTCAGAAGTTGGACAAACTTTAAGAGTATTATACAATTATGGTATTCAAAAAATTAATCTGCGTTTTTTAGGTAAAGGAGCACCTAAAAACCTAGTGTGCCAGATTGCTGATTTTGATGTATCTACGGATGTCTCAAGTGATACAAGTTATGCTTACTATACTACCTTTAATGAGATTCATGATCATTGTGGAGCTGGAAATAGGGCTATTAAAGATAGCGATATTTCTTCGTACCGATTTATGTTGATAGATATTGATCCTGAGCGTCCAAGTGGGACTTGTGCTACAGAAGCAGAAAAACAATCTGCAGTTTCGTTGGCTGATGACATACTAGACTGGTTCATTACCTATGAGATATTAAACAAAGACAGAGTAATTATTGCGGATTCAGGAAATGGTATCCATTTCCTAGTACCTTTAGACTTTCTGCCAGCCAATACAACAAAAGGTAAAATCAAAGAAATCTTAGGCTTGCTAGATAAGAAATTTTCCAATCAGCAGGCTAAAATTGATGTTACAGTTTTCAATCCAAGTCGAATAACTCGATTATATGGTACATTGAACTGTAAAGGGGTAAATACTCCTGAGCGACCATACCGTCAAAGCAGACTTCTATATGTACCAATTGAGAAAGTAACTGGTTTGACAGAAGAAAATCTAAACTCGCTTATTACGCAGTTACAGACAGCAATTGTAAATTATGCAGATGAAGCTGTCAAGCAAAAAACCGAAGTGAGTGATGTGAATCCGTATATCCAAGCAAAAGGAGAAGAATGGCTAAAACATTATAATTTAGAGTTTCATCCATATAAAGAAGATGAACATGGCACTAAATTATACCCATTCAAAACTTGCCCAATGAAAGAGCATTCAAACACTGATAGTGGAGCATGTTTCATCATAACAAAATATGGACGATGTAAGTTTAAGTGTCTCCATGCTAGTTGCTCAAGTAAAACTATTAATGATTTCATATCTAAATATCCATGCCCCGAGGAATTCTTATTAAAAGTACCCTCGACAAGTAGGAAAGAGCTACCAACACTAGAGGATTTAATAAATGGGAAGAAATACAACTTTGGAGATTACGAAGTTAGTAAATCTGGTATATATAAATTCTCTGATAAAAAGATTGAAATCATATCATCCACTCCATTCTTTATTTCTAAAAGCTTTTTCAATATTGACACAAATCACTTTCAGTATGAGTTGCAGTATCTAATTCAAGGTAAAAAAAATACCCAAAAAATATTAGGTATCACTCTATCACCTTATAAGATTTCTGATTTAACAAAATTCGGTATTATTTTAGCATCAGCACCTCAGAGAGTAATTGAATATCTGAATTATCAGTTAAAAACAGTACCTATTCAGAATATCCATTCATATGTAGGGTGGAAAACAAGCGATTCAGACACATTAACTTTCAGGTTGGGTAGAAATTATGGAGATACAGAAGTAAGTCTACTAGTAGATAACTCTCTCTTTAATTTGTCGTCACGAGGAACATTTGAAGAATGGAGACAAATGGTCCTTGATAATGTACTTGATAGCAATATGGAGATTGCATTATGTGTGGGTTTTAGCTCAATCATTCTGGGATATTTAGCAATAAACTATAAACCAGATATTGGAAGTTTAATTATTAATTTCTTTGGCCAATCTACGAGTGGTAAAACAACGGCTCTCCATTTAATTAATAGTATTTATTCTAATCCAGCAAATACTATGTATTCTTTTAGTGCCACGCAGAATGCTCTACTTGCTATATTAAATGGAAATATGGGAGTAGCAACGACAATAGATGAGTTATCTGCCTCAAGAAGTACCGACCTCTCCGAATTGTTGTATCAGATAGGACAAGGTCAAAGTAGATTGAGGTTGAATTCCGATTCCACTTTTAAAGAGCAATTTAAATTTAATACTGTAATCGCCACAACATCAGAAGTACCCATGGCAAATTATCTCAATTCCAACCAAGGACTACATATGCGCTATATAGAATTAACATCAGAAAACGGATGGACTAAAGATGCACCTACTGCTGATCAGATAAAACGAAAATGTTTAAAGTGTTATGGTGTAGCTAGTGAATATTTCATGGAAAAAATATTTAATCACGAAAAAAGCGTTAAATATATAAATGAAGTCTATAAAACAGCATACCATGATCTAGTTCAGAAACTTCCAGAAACTAGATTTAAAACACGTATCGGTGCATTGTATGCAACGATCTACAGCTCAGCATTTCTGATTAAAGAATTTCTAGATATAGATATAAGTACAGAAAGGGTATGTGATTTCTTAGTATCTACAGAAAAAAGATTGCTAGATAAACGAAATGAAATCCCTACTAATCTATACACTAGTTTAGTGGAATATACTTTGTCACATGCTGGATTATTCCATATCAAAGACAGTTACACTAGGACTGGAAATAAGATAGGAGTGATTAAATTGTATAAAGAAACATATCGAGCCTTTTTCTTCAGAGATGAGTTTGAGAAGTTATTGAAAAAGGAATTTTCTATATCAAATATAGAAAAAGCACTTCAGCTATTAAACATGCAACATAAGCTAATAAAAGACAAAAGACGACTCGTCAAATATATGACCATTGAAAAAAACAGAATTCCTATGTATTGTATTGAGTTGCCATTAGAGTGGAAACAAGCTGCAATCGAGTTAGGGATATTTGGGGAGGAATAATACTGATGAAAACAATTGACTACAGGGTATTAATAGACTTAGGTTATAAACAGCATACAGCCAAAAATATCATTAGACAAGCTAAATGCTGGCTCGTTGAAAATGGATATGAATTTTATCTAAATAAACGTTGCGGTATTGTTCCAGCCTATGCTGTAGAAAAAATAATAGGAATTAAAATAGAGAGGTGAGTTATAATGAGTAAGACAAAATATCCTTGTGTATTCAAAAATGATAAAACAGGTTTCTACTACTACAGTGTTGAATTAGGCGTAGATAGAATTACAGGGAAACGAATTCAGAAAAAATCTTCTAAATCGAAAAAAGGGAACCCGTTTCGTACAGCCAAAGAAGCTTACGAGGAAGTTACCAAAATCAAATTAGAATATCATAAAGTGAAAAATTACAGCGATTATGATATAACCTATGAACGATTTATGGAAGGACACTATTTGCCAATGTATGAGAAAAGTGTTGAAAAAGGGACATGGATTTCTAAACAGCCGGCCTTAAAAATGTTAATTCAGAGATTTGGAAAAATTAGGCTACGGGACATCACACTAACAAACTGCGAGAAATTTAGAGTCTATCTCTTGACTAATGACCAATATTCTCAAAACTATGCTTCCATGATTTATGGAGCATTTAGAAAAACTTTGGACTATGCAGTCAAGATACAATACCTTGAAGTAAATGTATCCAAACAAACGGATGCAATTTCTAAAGGACGAGTAACTGTAGCTTATTGGACTAAGGAAGAATTTGAAAAGGTACTATCAAGCTTCTATATTGATGACCTCTATGAACACATGTCTTTTATTGCAGTTTGGTTATACTACATGACTGGAATAAGAGTTTCTGAAGGGTTAGCACTAAAGTGGACGGATGTAGACTTAGAAAATAAAAAGTTGCGGATACACGGTACTCTGGAGAGAAGAGGAAGAGCAGAATATGAAGTAAAGAACTATACGAAGACCATAAGCAGTCAACGTATTATCTCTTTAGATGATACAACTGTCCAACTGTTGACGAAATGGAAACAGAGACAGGAAAAACAGCACATAGCTCCTTTCATCCTCAGTTATTCAAAAACACCGCTACACCGTTCAACAATTAATAGAATTATCAAACGCCATGCCAATATTAGCGGTGTCCATCCAATACAGGCAAAGGGGCTAAGGCATAGTCATGCAAGCTATCTCATTAATGAGCATAACATTGATGTCCTAGTGATTTCTAGAAGATTGGGACACTCAAGTCCTGAGATAACGCTAAAACATTACGCTCATCTATGGTCTAGAAATGACGAAAGCGTAGCACAGGCTATAGAGGATGACATTACTATTAAGCATAGTATAGAAAGTAAAGTGAAGTTTAAAGGAAACCAAAGTATAAAGAAAAAATAAACAAATAACCCCCAACGCATAAAGGTTAGCGTTGGGGGTTAAAAGCAGGGAGAGAGGCAGGGAATAAGTTAACTAAAAGTTGCGATAAGTGGGGTAACTTATTGATAAATCCTTATAAAATCAATTGAAAAAAGGTTAGGATAGAGGTCGACTTATTCCCACTCCACAGTTGCAGGTGGTTTGCTGGTAATATCGTAGACGATGCGATTGACATGGTCAACTTCGTTGACGATACGGACAGAGATCTTTTGCAGAACTTCCCAAGGGATCTTGGCAAAGTCAGCTGTCATACCATCGATAGAAGTGATAGCACGAATTGCAATTGTGTAGTCGTAAGTTCGGCCATCGCCCATAACACCGACTGAACGAACGCCAGTGTTGACAGTGAAGTATTGCCAGATATCGCGGTCAAGACCAGCCTTGGCGATTTCTTCACGGAGAATAGCGTCTGATTCGCGGAC
>ERZ773083.2668-NODE-2668-length-10830-cov-13.210209_pt1 | contig 10830 bp, 7 predicted proteins | sample MGYA00511465_ERZ773083 | MGnify/ENA primary metagenome ERZ773083 (study PRJEB29015, sample SAMEA2738001) | human oral metagenome | biome: human oral; feature: human-associated habitat; material: dental | place: China | collected 2060 ... | reverse complement strand
AGTAATCCCCACATAAAATCTTTACTAATTAAAATTAGTAAGTATTTTTAGATAGTAGTAAAAATATTACAACTATCACAATAAGTAACACAAGTTTTTTCACTCTTTCACCTCCTTTAAAAAGGCATGTTAGAGGTGAAAATGGCATTTTATTATATCATAAAACTTGATTTTTTTATATAATTATGTTAAAATTATCTAAATAAGTAATATGAGTTTATAAATGGCTAAAATAGCACCTATGCCAGTAGGTGCTATTTTTTTATTTTTTATATAATTACTTTCTAATTTTATTAATAATCCAAAGTAAGATACAAGCTCCTACCACTGATACAAAAATACTGTGAAGATTTAAACCTGTAATTGTTTGAGCTCCAAGAAAATTAAAAACAAATCCTCCAATGAAAGCTCCTATTATACCTATTATTATATTATCTATTAATCCTGTTCTTGAATCCATTAGTCTATTAGCTATCCAACCTGATAAAGCTCCAAGCACTAACCAAGCAATAATTCCCATATTACCTCCTTTTATTTATATTTTACTAAGCATTTTATGATATTATAATTTTTGTACATTATATATTAATTCTTAAATTTATGCAAATAATCTATAAAGATTTCTACTTCAATCCTGCTTTTTTAACTATATCCTCTATTTCCTTATATACTCTTTCAACTTCTTCTTTTCTAGTATCATCTTCTAATAAATTTATTAAAAACTTATTATCTGTCGATACTTTTCTAAAATCAGTATTTTCTAAAGACATATCTACTGCTTTTTTTCCATTTCTAGATTCTACATCATTTTGTCCTAAGTTATTTTCTAATTTAGTTAAATTATCATAAAAATCTTTTGAGATATTTTTCATATCCTCTAATTTTACAAAACAAAGTTCTTCTCCTTTTTTCTTAGAATCAAAACCAAAACAAAGACATATTTCATCTGTATTTATCTCAATTTTTAAAGTAAAATAGTAATCTGTATCTTCTATTTTTGTTTCATTAAATTTTAAATATATTCCAGGTGCAACATTGCTATCACTATAAAATTCTCTAATTTCATCTTCACTAAAATCTAATATTTTATAAGATTTTTCTAATTTATTTTTTAATTCTTTCATAAATTTTACTGCATATTCTGGTAAAACTTCTTTCAAACAATCATACAAATATATACTAGCCTCTATTTTTTCTATTTCTTTCATATTTATTTTTCCCCCTCATTTATATTTCCATATTTTTTACTATTTCATTTGAAATATAAGTTGCAATATTTTTTACTTCCTCTTTTAAAGTTTCTTCATCTATCAAAGATAATAAAGCTCTATTTGAAAGAGAAATATCTCTAAAATTTATAATTTCACTTTTTGAATTTTTAACATAGCACCAATATGCTTTATTATTTTCTATTAATTTGTCTTCTAGCTCTAAATTTTTAATTCCTTTTATACATTTATTGTATAATCCTGAACTATTCTTTTTTACTTGACTAAAATATACAAATGGAACTGTTTCTTTTATATCATCATCATTTTTTATAAAACCAAAACAAGCTGTTAGCTCTGGTGATAATTCAAGTTTTAATACAAATCTGTAATGATTAGAGTTCTTTGATTTATTTTCAGCTAATACTATATACAGTCCTGGATAATCTTGTGGTATTTTATCTAAAGTATAATTATAATAATCTTTTATATAGCTCTCATTGTAAATTGGTTTTGGAGTTATATCTTTTAATTTATTTTTTAATTTTTTATTCAATTCTTCAAAAAAGCTTTCTAACACTTTTTGCAAATTTTCATTTAATTTTTCATATATAGTGATAGCAGTCTTTATATCTTTAACTGACTTCAATATATTATCTTTTATTTTTGTCTCTTTTTCTCCTAAAATTTTATTAATACTTGCTATATATTGATTAATACAAGCTAATTTATTCTCCTTTCCTTCTACCAATTTTAAACAATTTTCAAGCCAATTTAATATTTCTTCTTTAAAACTGATATTTGTATACTCTACTTTTTGATTTTCTTCTAAATTTTCTTCTTCACCTATACTCTTTTTACTTGCATTATGTCCATCTAATGTTAAATAAAATATTTTATATTTCTTATGTTGTTCTTTTGCAAATTCTTGATATCTTATTAATTGTTCAGGTTGATCTCCTGCGTCAATTTTCATTTCTATAATATAGATACAATCTTTTGATTTAATTTCAAAATCTAATCTTCCCTTTATAGTATCCAAATCAAATGCTTTCTCTCTTGTAACTTCCCAATTTTTATCATAAATATTTTCATCTTCAATACCTATTTCTTTTTAAAATAAAGTTAAAAATGTCTCCTTGTCTTTTTTCCCCCAATCTTGACTAAGTAAATTATAGATAACTTTTGAATGAACATGAGCTTCATCTCTATCTTTTTCTATAATACTTAGTAAATTAAATCTTAAACTATCTTTATACAAATAATCTTTTGACTTTTCATAAGTCTCTTGTAATAGTTTTTCTTCCATTATAAATCCCTCCTAAATGAATATTGATATCCTATTTATAGCATTTTATTTTTCTTTTTACAATGCTATAATATAAAAAAGTAGGTTGACTACGGCAATAGGCAACCCACAGAAAATTAAGTTAAACTTTTTTTAAAAATTAAAAATAAAAGTTAAACTTACATTTTTGGATAACAGTAATAAAATAATTACTATTATCATAACCCAAGTTAATAAGTGTTTCACTTTTTCACCTCCAATCATAAGGTTATAAGAGAAACAAAGTAAGAAAAAGCATTGATATTATAGCATTGACTTTTTAAAAATAAAATACTATAATTATTTTAGATATAGAAATATATCTACCAAGTTAATAAAAAGAAAAAAGCAAAACATCACTAACGGCAATTAGTGATGTTTTTATTTCTACTATTTTTCTTTTTACAATGATATAATATAATAAAAGAAATTTAGGAGAAATACTATGAAAAAATTTTTATTATTACTGTTACCTATATTCTTTATTTCTTATGTTATCTATTCTGATACTGATAATAAACATATTTTTTATTTAGATAATCCAACTAATAAAAATATAGAGATAACTTTAGATGGCAAGTTATATAAGTTAAAATCAAAAACTTATGAAGTTTTAAATTTAAAAACTGGTGAACATATTGCAGAACTATCAGATGGAACAAAAGTATATTTTAAAATTTTTGCTAACTCTAGGGGAGGTATTATCAATCCAAGTGGAGCATCTTATACTATTGATGATTCCATTCGTTACCAAAGTTCAAGAGTATGTGTTGAGTGGCAAGAAGTAGAAAATACTGTTCTTTCTATAGTAGATGATTTTATAATAGATAAAAACTATATAGCTTGGGAATATGATATTTTTGAGGAAGCTAGTAATGAAAGTATGCAAAAGAAACTTTCACCTGAAGTGGATATTTATGTTTTCACTAAAATATATAGCCCTTCTGAATTTAAAGATATTGACTACGATATAGAAAAGCCAAAAGCTAATTTACCTAAAATAGATAGTAACTACAACATTCCAAATAATGAAGATAAAACTTTTCAAAATTATATAAAACAAATTATAGCCTTAGATAAGGCTTACAAAGATACAAATGACGCTAAGAAACAAGAGAAAATATTAAAAGAATATGATAAAATAGCTAAAATATTATGGTTAGAATATCCAAAATATAATATTGTTCAAGGTTCTTATGATAATGTAGATCTAAAAGCTTTAAATTTAAAGAGTTTAGATAGAGGAGTTATCATAACTAAAATAGAGTAATAAATGACAAATAAAATAGCACCTACTGACATAGGTGCTATTTTTCTATTTTCTATATTTTTTTAAAACTTATATTGATATCCAATAGATGCTTGATAAAAATCTTTTAATAGATTAGATTCTTTTCTCACTACTTCTAGAGAAATGCTGTGATCTCCTATATGATATTCTAAACCAGCACCAAAGGTAACTATACCTTTATCTACTTGCCTTCTTTCATCACCACTAGTATTGAATAAGAAATCTGTATCCCCTAAAAATTCCTTAGAAACTCCTGCTTTAACATAAGTATTTAAAGCATTTGTCTTAAATCCTAATTTTACATCTCCACCAGTTGTCCAAGTACGAATAGTTTTTATTTTTGTGTTTAATCCATTACTTGCAGTTGAATTAACATTGTCAATTTCTCCATAACTTACTTGAATAGCAGGCTCAATATATAAATTTTCTTTTGAAAATGGATAAAGTTTTTTTCCAAATCTAAAAGCTGCCATCTTAGAACTATAATCATATTTATTAGAAATTTTATCCCCAACAGTATCTAATACACCATATTCTGTTTTTCCTTTTGAATATTTTAAAATAAAATCTCCATCTCCTAACATACTTCTATATGAAAGATAAGCTCCTCCATGGAATATTTCAGATTTTCCATCTCCACTATATATATTATATTTTTTACTACTTGAAGTATTTCCTAAAAATACTCCAGCATGTAAGTCTTCAATTTGTCCTATTTGTCTATCAAAACCAACAAATACAGATTTTGCATTAGATTTAAAACCTTCTTTTGTTTCTAATGTTGTTCCACCAACTTTTGCCCATACAGAATCTTTCTTAGTAAATTCTATATTACTCATTCCTTTAAATACATCATCTACTGTTCCTAGTTCTTGGAAATAATCAGCATAAGTATTTTCCATAAATCCCATAGCAGTAGAAGTTAATTTTGCCTTTCTTCTTCTTTTTTCTTGTAAATTAAATGTAACTCTTGTAATTCCTTTGTTATCTTTTGTTTGACTTAAAGTTGTATCATAGATATAAGCACCAACTTCTAATGGATTTGCAACTTTCCACACAAAACCATCTGCAAGTTTACCTGTGAAAAATCTAATACTTCTACTTATATTATCAACTTCCAAAGAACCAGTATTACGAAGATGTAATGTTGCTCCTGTTCCTTTTAAAAGTCCCTTATCTCCATCTACTACTATATGATCCCCTAGATTATCTTTTAAATTTACACGAGTGTAAATATCTACATCATTCATTTCAACTACTCCTGTAAGAGTAACTGTATTTGCATTATTTCCTAATGTAACATCATTTATTACTTGATCTATACTCTTATTAGCATCTCCATTTCTTATTTCTTCTGATTCTTGTTTTGAAGTATAAAGGAAAATTCTACTTCCTTTATCAAAAGTCATTTTAGCATTAGAAAGATTACTTATTCTTAATTCACTACCAGACTTAAATCTTAAGCTACTACCTACATTTGATTCATCAAATTGTATAGAAGAACTTTCTATAAATGAACCATTTTCAAGAGTCAAGTTTACTCCATTATCTCCTTCATGTATCATATCACCTTTTATATGGAAAATCCCCTTTCCAGAGATATTAGAATTCTTAGAATTCAATGCTCTTTTTCCTTCTAAGTATAACTTTGCCCCATCTTCTATTTTCATACTTGTATTTCTTAAATCTAAAGCAGTATCTCCTTTTGGATTATATATTTGAGTTACAGTATTTTTTCCTAATGTGATAGCATTAGGAGTTGTTTTATTTCCTATAACTTTAAAAGTCCCATTTACAAATAAATCTCTATGATTAACATTTGAAATAGCATTTTTTCTTTCAATCTTTAAAATAGCTTCTGTTGAAGTTTCTGCATCTATTTTTACTCCTGAGTTAGTGTCTTTAGTATTAATAACCATAGAAGAATTTTTTATATTAATAGGAGTATTTTTTAATTTTAATCCTCTACCTTGTTCAACCCATAGTGTGCTATTTGTTAAGTTGATATTTCCTTGTGTTAATTCAGCAGTATATTTTTTAGAATTAATTGGAGAAATTTCTACATTACTATTTTGGAGATTTATAGAATTTCCAGAAACTCCTTTTTGAGTCTTCATATTTCCAGGTTTTAATAGTGTAGGAACATCATTTTTAACATTACTTGGAACATCAGGAATAAAATGAGCTTTTTCTCCTATTAAATAATAATCTCTACCAGAACCTACCAATGAATTATCTAAAACATATTCATAAGCTCCAATTTCAACACTATTAGCAAGTCTGAATTTAACTCCACTATCAACACCTTTTTTTGCTTCAATCAATACCACTTTTTCTCTACCAGTTGTATCAGTTGAACCACTATTTTTAACATATATAGTTCCACCTGTACCAGAAATAGTATTATGTTTAACTACCATTTTATCAGATAATTGATCTTTCATATTTACTCTAAAATGAAGATTCACATTTTCAAGTTTTAATTTTCCTCTCATTTCAACTGGATTACCTTTATTAGTTGAGTTAAGTTTTTGATTTTCTTCTCCTTCTCTATACATATATAAATGGCTTCCTTGTTTCATTGTCAAATCAGCTTCATTTACATATTTAAGGTATAGTTTAGTGTTATTATCAAATTGTAAACGGAAAGTAGCTCTATTTTCTTCAGGTTTTAAAATAGTTGTTAAAATCTTTGAAGGATTTTCATTGTCATAGACATTTCCATTTAATATCATTCCTACATCTACTTTACTTTCAGGTAACATTTCTAAATCAATTATATGATGGCTTTTTGCTTCATCTCTATCATTAGCTGTTAAGATACCTGTACTTTCAGCATTTTGTATAGCACCACCTTTTAAATCAAAGATAGCTTTTCCCTTTATAATTCCTGAACCTATGTCAAAGATTTTTGCTTCAATATTTAAGTAATTTACAGAGCTATGAATTTTTACTTTTCCACCATTAAATCTTATATTTGCTCCTGTAGAGCTTAAACTTTCCATTTCTACTTCGCTACCTTCATCAAAGATAGTGTGTATATCTTTTACATCACCAAAAAGCATACCTTTTGCATCAACACCAGGAGTTCCAAAAATATCTAAATCTCTAAATTTACTTCTAGTATTCTTTCCAAATTTTAATACTGGATTTGACCCTTCACCATGAAATATCCCAGGACCTTTTTGATTTGAAGGGTTTACAACTGAAAATTTTACTTTTATATCTCCATTTAATTTTATATCATAAACTCCAAGTGGAGCAGGGAAATCTCTTTCTATACTTAAACTTGTTAAATTTTTAGGATTTTTTTGAGCAAAAAATAATGCTCCATCATATTCTGGGTCATTAGGATCAGCATTAACTTCAATATTAGTTGCTTTATCTTCATCTATAATTTGACTATTTTTAAGTATCATTTTACCAAATTTTACTTCCATCTTATTTCCAAAATCAGCAGAGGGATCATCTTTAATATTATAATTTTTACCCTTTTCAAAAGTAATTTTACTATTTTCTATTATTCCAACTCTATGTGAATTAGGGTAGTTTGATATATCTCCTAATAAGGTAAATTTAGCATCTTTAAGAGAAATATTTTTATTTTTTATTATATCTGGCTGAGTTTTTGTATCTTCTGATTTTTTCATAAAGTCAAAAATGACTCCCGTTTTTACTCCATAACCAGTATGAACAGGGTTTCCTACTAATCTTATACTATTTTGATTTTTTAAAGAATCTTTATATACACCATTTTCTTTAATTCTTATTTCTCCATATGAAGATAGTGAAAGAAGAAACATTGTAAACATCATTAATTTTTTGTAATTCATCTCTACCTCCTAAAATCTATAATTAAGCCCTATAAAGTAATTTCTTTCTGGAGCAGGAACAGCATATTTTGAGTCTTCTCTTAAATTATATTTTTCCCCTAATACATTATTTACTCCAAAACGAACTGAGGCATTTTCTGTTATATTATATTTTCCATAGATATCCAAAACTCCATATCCCTTTGTTTTAAAAGAACTTAGCTCAAAACTTTCTTGTGGAGCTTTCATTTCATATCCACTTACATAAGTATAAGTTGCTCCTGTAGTAAAAGATGGAGTCCATTGATAATCTGCTCCAAAAGTTATTTTAATATCTGATACCAATGGAACTTTATCTCCTTTTTTATATGGAACAACCTTATCTTGATAAGAATCAGGATCTAATTGAGAATATTGAGAATGTAAATAATCTTTATATGCTGAATCTCGTCCTATTCTAGCATTGATATATGTAAAAGATTCTCTCAATTTTAATTTTCCAAACCAGTGTTGCCCTTGTAATTCTATTCCATAACGATTTGTTTCTGCTAAGTTAGTATATGCCCAACGTTTATTCATAGGGTTATTACCATTGAAATCAATCAATGTAATTTCATCATGGGTTATTGAAGCAAAAACTGTTGCTGCAACAAAAGTATTATTTCCTACAAATTGTTTTGTACCTACTTCAACAGTATCAACTTTTTCTGATTTCACACTACTTGGATAGTACACACCTGTTAAAAAATCTCTATTTGTTAATTGAGAAGGTGAAGGTGAAACAAAACCTCTTTCATAACGGAAATATAAACTTGTCTTTGGACTATATTGATATGTAAATCCTACTTCTCCACCAAAATCATCTGAACTATCTCTTGTACGCACTGTTTTATATGATACATCTTTTTCTAAACTTGTGATAGTTCCATTCATCATTCCTCTTAGTTCTTCATCTGAAAGATCAAATCCCCAAGCAAGTGCAGATTGGAATGATCCACTTATATCAGAAAATAGAACTTTTACATTATTGTATCTAGTTCCACCATAAGTAGAGTGCTCCCAACGAGCTCCTGCTTTAAATGTTAATTTCTCTGTCAATGGATATTCATTTAATAGATATAGGGCATGTGTTTTTTTATCTACTTTAGAGCCTGATACTATATGAGAAGCAGTCTTTGTATTTCCTAATACTTGTCCTATTAAAGTATTTGCTCTTTCCATTTGTTCTTTTAAAATTTCTTTTTTTTGTGCTTCTGTATAATTCTTTCCTTCTATTGCTTTTGCATAAGCATCATAAGCAAAGTGATCACGCCAACTTTCAAATTTATGTTTTCTACCTTCTTGAACAGCAGTTTCTTGTTTTCCAATAGGAACTAAACCCATATCCTTATAGAAATATTCAGCTTGTTGCATATCTGCTTCTCTATCTAATTCATGTTTTTTATATTCATAACCAAAAGTTAATTTAGCTTTTTTATCTTTATATTTCCATTCTCCTTGTACTTTAAGTCCTCTTACTTTTTCATCAAATGTTCCCTTTAAATCTGTTTCAGTATCTCTCACTGCAAGTCTTGCTTTTCCTATATAAAAATCATGCATAACTTGTGGGAATACAAATAAATCTTGTTTTCCATGTTGATAAACATCTCTATCAAATTCAGCTCCATTAAGATTTAAAGTAAATTTTAAGTCATCATTAGGAGTATTTATGTAATCTAAAGAATACCCTCTTCTATCTATTTCTGTTCTTGTTTTTTCTCCTGCTCCTGTTCTATTCTTTTCTAAATCTTCTTTTTTTAACTCTGTTGAACTATCTATATTATCTCTATATAGATTTGTTTGAAGACGAAGTCTTTGTTTAGGAGTCATTTGATAATCAAAACCACCTAAGAAATTTGTTCTTTCTGTTTTTTCTCCTTCTCTATAACCCTTTCCATTACGATAATATTCACCAACATTTACAAAAAGATTTTCAGTTATATTGATTCCTCCTGCTCCTCCTACATTGTATGTAGAATATGAGCTTCCTCCTCCATTTAAAACTATATAATCATTTTGCTTATTACTCTTTGTAATAATATTAATTATTCCTCCTGTTGTTCCCCCACCATATAGAGTCGTACCAGTTCCAGGAGTAATTTCTACTGCACCAATAGAATCAATAGGAATAGCATCAAAAGGAATTGTTCCCATAGATTCTTCAAGAGGATTTATAGGAACACCATTTAACATTACTTTTACACGGCTAATTGTTCTTTCTCCACTTCCTCTCAAATCAACAATAGGACCAAAAGCTGTATTATGTACCACTGCAACTGGAGCATCTTCAAAAATAGAAACAACACTTGGATAATCTTTTTTTTGAATTTCTTCCTGTGTTATTACCACTTTTCCATTATTTTCTTTCATCTGTGAACGATAAAAACCTTTACTTGTTACATTAGTTGTACCTAATTCTATGGCATCTTCTGCATTTAAAGCTGCACTACTTATTAAAAATGTCATCAATAACAATATCTTTTTTGACATAAGTCCCTCCTTTATATTTCATTTTATAAATCTTCCTCTCACTAATATTTAGTAAAGATAATAATTAAACTAACATAACTTATTTTATTTGTCAACAATTTATTTTGCAGTTTTTGTATTTTTATAATACATATAAGCTTTATTTTATTGTTATATCTTCAAAATTTAATACTGATATTGGCTCAGCTTCTGATGCTCCATACAAAGCTGTAATTTTTGCATTTGTAAAAACTTTTTTAATTTTTTTCATAAGGCTGTAAAAAACAGGAGCACCGCCTGTATATACCTTTTGAACATTTTCAAGCGTTATTTTTTCATCTTTGCAAAATTTTACGATGTTTTCAAATATTGCAGGAGGGAGAATGACATTTTGAATATTATTTTCCATTATTTGCTGAACAATATTTTTAAAATTTGATTCTGCAGGTTTTTTCCAGTTTAAATCAGGAATAAAAGTAGTTGTTCCTGTGGCAATGTGGGAAAAAAGAAATATTGGGAATGAAGAATAAACTGATGTTTCCTTTTCAAATTTTATATTTTTTTCAAGTACATTATGTTGTCCCAGCAAAAATTTATGAGTTCTCATAATAATTTTAGGAAATCCAGTACTTCCACTTGTAAAACTGATAAGAGCTGGTGTATCTTCTTCAATTTTTTCATAAT
>ERZ773083.2658-NODE-2658-length-10855-cov-3.587593_pt1 | contig 10855 bp, 10 predicted proteins | sample MGYA00511465_ERZ773083 | MGnify/ENA primary metagenome ERZ773083 (study PRJEB29015, sample SAMEA2738001) | human oral metagenome | biome: human oral; feature: human-associated habitat; material: dental | place: China | collected 2060 ... | reverse complement strand
ATAAGTTGACAAGAATAATGTTGAGGGAGCTTAGGAGAAAATCGGACGAAAAAAAAGATGATTTTGATTAAAAAGTCCTTGACAAGTAGCAACAGGTTCTGCAAATTAAAATTTTAAAATTTAAAGCGACCGTTAGAGCGACTGCGCCGTAGCTCAAAGACCGCCGAAGCGGCGCTGTTTGCGGCGGAAATCATCCACTATGCGTGCAAGCTCCTCGCGCCTGAAATCCGGCCACAGCGTCGGCGTAAACGCAAGCTCGGCGTAGCTCGCCTGCCAGAGCAAGAAATTCGACAGCCGCTGCTCGCCGCCCGTGCGCACCAGCAGATCCACGTCGCCGCTGTGCGCGGTATCCAGATGCGCGCCGATGCCCGCTTCGCTTAGTCGCTCGCCGCTTGCAAGCAGCCGCTCGCACGCTCGCACGATCTCGTCTCGCGAGCCGTAGTTGATCGCTAGGTTAAAATTTAGCGCTCGCCCGTTTTGAGTTAAATTTGAAAGATATTCGATCTCGCTTCGCAGATCGCCCTCAAAAGCCGATATGTCGCCGATCGGATAGAATTTTATCCCGTTTTGGATAAATTTTTCGCGGCGCGAGATTAGGAATTTTTGAAGCAACTTCATCAAAAATTCCACTTCGCTTTTCGGACGCTTCCAATTTTCGGTGCTAAAGGCGTAGAGTGTGAGGTTTGCGATGCCTTCGTCGATGCAAAACTCGCAGATCTGTTCCACGACCTCCGCGCCCGCTTCGTGCCCGCCGGTGCGCAGCAGACCGCGCTTTTTCGCCCAGCGCCCGTTGCCGTCCATCACAAGAGCGAGATGATTTAGGCTATTCACGGATCAGATTTTTTTCAGCTCAGCCGCGATTTTTAGGGCGACTTCGTCCTTCGGCGCGGTGTCGATTACGACCTGATCGTTCTTCGTGATAAAGGTGACCTTAAGGACGTCGCCGCCGAGCTTGATGATGTCGTCCAGCACGTTTAGGCAGACGGCGTCGAGATGCTTTTCGTTAAGCATGCGTTTGGCCTCGCCGACGGCATTTTCGCGGTCGGTTTCGAGTTTAAAGCCCACCTTTTTGATATTTCCGCGCACGGAGCTTAAGATATCCTCGTTTTCGCCCAGGCGTAAATTCCAAATTTCGCCGATCTCCGCCTTTTTCACCTTATCTTTGTATCGAACCTTCGGCGAGTAGTCGCTTACCGCGGCCGCCATTATCAAATATGCGCCGTCGGGGAATTTTGTGCTGTCAAGCGCCGATTTTAGCCCGATAGTGCTTTCAAATTTAACGAGCTTGTACGGTAAATTTTCATATTCGTTGCTAGAGATCAGCGTCACGTCCGCGCCTAGGTAAAACAGCGCGTCGGCAATCGCTTTGGAAGTTTTGCCGCTGGAGAAATTCGTAATGCCGCGCACGCTGTCGATCTTTTCGATCGTCGCGCCTCCGGTGATGATGACGGTTTTATCCTCCCAAAATTTATCGTTGTAAAGCGCGCGCTTTAGCGTCTGCATGATCGCCTCGGTGCTCGCTAGCCCGCCCTTGCCGGTATCGCCACAAGCTAGGGTTTTTTCTATCGGATCCACAAAATACGCATTGACGCTCGCTTTTAGCATATCGATGCAGTTTTTCGTGATGTTGTTTTCAAGTAGCGCGGGGTTCGCGGCGGGCGCAATAACCACCTTGGCATGGGCAAAAGCCGCGTTTAACACCTCTAAAAATACGTTGTCGCAGACGCCCCACGCGAGCTTGTTTATCGTATTTGCCGTAGCAGGCGCTATCAAAACCAAATCCACTTTGGAGTAAGCGATGTGGTTGATGCCCGCCTGCCAGTTTTCGTTGGCTTTGCAAAGCACGGGGTGATCGCACAGCGCCTCGAACGCCTTGTAGCTGACAAACTCCTGCACGCCGTCGCTAAGCGCAACATAGACGTCGAAATTCGACTTTTTCAGAGCGGATAAAATTTCAAACGCTTTGTAAAAACTGATACTCCCGCAAACCGCTAGTAAAACCTTTTTCTTACTCATCTTCGCTCCTAAAAAATTTATGGAAAAACCCATCTTTGTTGATTTGTTTGCTTCGGCTGATCGCCAGCGCGCCGCTCGGAACATCGCTTGTCACCGTCGTTCCCGCGGCGATTATGACGTCGTCGGCTATCCGCACGGGCGCTACTAGCTGCGTGTCCGAGCCGATAAAGACGTTTTTGCCGATTATCGTTTTGTATTTTTTCTTGCCGTCATAGTTACACGTAATCGTGCCGCAGCCGATATTGCTGCCCTCATCGATCTCGCAATCTCCGAGATAACTTAAATGCCCCGCCTTGATTTTGTTTACTTTTGCGTTTTTAAGCTCGACGAAATTTCCGATATGGGTGCCTATAACCTCGCATTTTGGGCGCAGATGCGCCATCGGACCGATGTCTGAGTTTTTTACGACGCTATCTTCGATGACGCAGCCGCTTTTTATGAGCGAGTTTTCGATCACGCAAGGACCGATGATGCTTACGTTTTCTTGCAACTCGCATTCGCCGATAAATTTCGCCCTACTATCGATGTAGATGCTTTGCGGTAGGCGCATCAAAACGCCTTGCTTCATCAAATTTTCTTTGATCTCGTTTTGCATTAAATTTTCGGCGATGCTGAGGGCGAGCTTATCGTTTATTCCCATGAAGCTTTGCTCGTCCACCCACACGGCGGCGCATTTTAAGCCCATATCTTTGGCGATTTTGATCGCGTCTGTGAGGTAGTACTCTTTTTGCGCGTTATCGGGTTTGATCTGCGGTAGAATTTGTTTCAATGCCTCGCTTTTGAAGCAGTAGCAGCCGGCGTTTGCGTCTTTTACCGCTTTTTCCTCTTCGCTTGCGTCCTTTTGCTCGACGATCTTTAAAATTTCGCCGCCTTTGGTGATTACGCGGCCGTATCCGAATGGATCGCGCGCGCTAAAAACGCTTAGATTTACCTCCGCGTCCCCCTCGCAAAGTTTGCGAAGCTCGGCACTTTTTACCAAAGGCATATCGCCGCAGATTATGAGCGTTTTTTCCCCGCGGATTTCGACCTCTTTTAGTCCGCCCGCAGTGCCGGGGAAGCGCTCGTGGTCTTGTTTGTAAATTTTAGCGTTTGGGAACTGCGCTAGAACCGCGCTTTTAACCTCGTCGAATTGATAGTATAAAATCACGCTCACGTCGTTTGAAATTTCGTAAGCTTTCTTTAAGATGTGGATTATCATCGGCTCGCCGCAAAGCTCGAAAAGAACTTTAGCTTTTTGCGACTTCATCCGAGTGCCCAGACCTGCGGCAAGAACTATAACCGAAACGTCGTTCATTTGTACCCTTAAATTTCAAAAATCGGATAATTTTAACACATTTAAAATAAATAAAAACCTAAATTTATGCCGCGCGGGCGAAATTTAAATCCCAAATTCAACTAAAATTTTATAAAATTCCGCCTAAATTTTAAAGCTTAGGCGGACGTTTTGAAAAAACTGATTTTGGTTACTTGTATTTGGGCTTTTAGTTTCTCGCTGATAGGCGAGTTTTTGCGCGGCATAGACAGCGCGTATTTGGCGTTTTCGCGCGTATCGTTGGCGCTAATTTGCTTTTTGCCGTTTATGAAATTTCGTGGCGTAAATCCCGCCTTGGCGCTTAAAATTTGCGCCGTGGGCGCCATGCAGATCGGCGTGATGTATATCTTTTACTACCGCAGCTTTGCGTATTTGAAGGTCTATGAAGTGGCGCTTTTTACGATATTTACTCCGTTTTACGTGACGCTGCTTTACGACGCGCTTAAGCTTAGATTTCGCGCGCTATATCTTTTCAGCGTCGCAGTCGCGGTGCTAGGTGCCTTGGTGATCAAATTCGGCGCGATAAACTCTGAGTTTTTGACGGGCTTTTTGCTCGTGCAAGGCGCGAATTTATGCTTCGGGCTCGGACAGAGCGCGTATAAATTTATGCTGGAGCGCCACGGCTTTAGCGAGCAGAAGGAGCTTTTCGGCTACTTTTTTGTGGGGGCCACCGCGGTTACGGCGATTGCCGCGATAGTGCTCGGAGATTTTTCTAAATTTAATCCCAGCTTCTCGCAGGGCGCCGTGATCGTGTATCTGGGTACTGTCGCAAGCGCTTTAGGGTATTTTTTGTGGAACAAGGGCGCGTGCGAAGTCGATAGCGGCGTGCTTGCGATTATGAATAACGCGCTCATCCCCGCAGCGATCGTCGTAAATTTAGTGTTTTGGCAAAAAGACGCCGATCTGGCGCGCCTACTTGCGGGCTCGGCGCTGATCTACGTTTCGCTAATTTTACATAAAAAGATCATGAAATTTTACGCCGTGCGCGAGCAAAGAATTTAGTATTTAACTAAAATTTTATATTTTTACATTAGAATTAGCCCTTATTTTATTTGAAGTTGGCAAAATGAAAAAAACCTTAAAATTTATCGCCTTTACCCTGCTCGTAGTCATTGCGATATATTTCTTATACGGCAAATTTTTTAAGCAAGAAGAGGCGCCGAAGGCGCTTACCACAAGGCTTGAGAAGGGCAGTATTAGAGGCACGGTGACGGCTGCGGGAGAGGTTTACGCCAGGGATTTGGTCGATGTGGGTGCGCAGGTAAGCGGTCAGATCAAAAAGCTCTACGTCAAAGTGGGCGATAAGGTTCAAAAGGGCGATATGATAGCGCAGATCGACTCAGTCACGCAAGAAAACGAGATTGCGCAGCAAAAGGCGCAGCTTTTGATCCACGAGGCAAATTTAGCTTCGGCAAAGATCGCCGCGGCAAACGCTAAAACGCAGTATAACCGCGAGCTTGAGCTGTATAAAAGAAACGCCGCCTCCAAAGAGGCTGTGGAAAATGCTAAAAATAGCGCCGCTTTAAAAGAGGCCGAGCAGAAGCAGATCGAGGCGCAGATCGAGCAGACCAAACTTCAGCTAAGCACGGCGGAGACAAATTTCGGCTACACTAAAATCACGGCTCCGATAAGCGGCACGATCGTTTCCATGCCGGTAGAGGAGGGCAAAACGGTAAATTCCAACCAAACTACGCCTACGATCGTAAAGATCGCCGATCTAAGCAAGATGGAGATCAAGATGCAAATCGCAGAGGGCGATATATCTAAAGTAAAGATTGGAATGGACGTAGAATACTCCATACTATCGGATCTGGATAATATCAAAAAGGCTAAAATTTACAAGATTGACCCCGGTCTTACCACGCTTAGCGACGGGACGTACGATAAAACCTCTAGCGGTTCGTCCTATTCTTCGAGCAGCAGCGACAGTGCGGTATATTTTTACGCAAAGATGCTAGTGGACAATGAAAACGATTTTTTAAAGATTGGAATGACAACCGAAAACAACATAATCGTAAGCGAAGCGAACAATACGAGCTACTTGCCTACCTCCGTCATTAAGCGCGACGGGGGAGGCGATTACGTCACTGTGCTTAACGGTAAAGAGCCCGAGCAGCGATACGTAAAAACGGGCGTTAGCGACGATTTGAATACCGAAATTTTAAGCGGCCTTGATGAAAAAGATGAGGTGCTTATCGCCGACGGAAAAGCCGCGCCGTTAAATATGGACGGGCCTCCGATGGTGTTTTAGTTAAAATTTTATGGTGTGAAGATGCTAGAGCTTAAAGATATAAACAAAAAATTCATTCTCGGCGATAACGAAATCCACGTCCTAAAGGACGTAAGCTTAAATATCGAAGCGGGCGAGTTTATATCGATAATCGGACAATCCGGAAGCGGAAAATCCACGCTGATGAATATAATCGGCTGCATCGATACGCCAAGCAGCGGAAGCTATAAGATCGAAGGTCACGAGACCGCGAATTTAAGCGGCGACGAGCTTGCGGCGCTTAGAAGCAAAAAATTCGGCTTTGTCTTTCAAAAATATAATCTCATCGCCACGATGGATGCGACCGCAAATGTCTCGCTGCCTGCGGTGTATGCAGGCGTAGGGGCGAGCGAACGGACGAAACGAGCGGTGGAGCTTTTGAATAAGCTGGAGCTTGGCGATCGCACTAAAAATTTACCGAGCAAACTTAGCGGCGGGCAGCAGCAGCGCGTAAGTATTGCCCGCGCTCTGATAAACGGCGGCGAAGTGATTTTGGCAGACGAGCCTACCGGCGCGCTTGATAGCAAAAGCGGCGAGACGGTGATGCAAATTTTAACGGCGCTGCACAAAGAGGGTCACACCATCATCATAGTCACGCATGATGCGCATATTGCGGAATTTGCGGATCGTATCATCGAGATCAAAGACGGTAGAATTTTAAGCGATAAAAGAAAGGCTGAGCGGGTTTTTGAGCGCAAAAAAGAGCAGATCAAAACGAAAAATTCCTTTATATTTTGCAAAGATCAGCTCATCGAGAGCTTTAAAATGTCGATTAGCGCGATATTTTCGCATAAACTAAGATCGATTTTGACGATGCTTGGTATCATCATCGGCATCGCCTCGGTTATCTGCGTAGTAGCTCTCGGTAAGGGTTCGGAGGAGAAAATTTTATCCGAGATCCGTAAAATTGGCACCAATACGATCGATATCTTTCCCGGTAAAAATTTCGGTGACGTGCGTGCGGGCTTCGTGAGCACCCTTACGATAAGCGATTCTAAAGTTTTGGCGCGCCAGCCCTACGTCGATTATGCCACACCAAATGCTTCTGCAAGCGGTACGGCAACATATGCTAATTTAAGCTCCAAGGCTCAACTGCGCGGCGGCGGCGTGAATTCTTTGGCGGTTAATGGCATAGATATAGAAGATGGTAGAAATTTTAGCGACGATGATATTAAAAATTCTGCCTCTGTCGCGATTATCGATCCCAACACCAAAAAAACATTTTTCAAAAACACCGATCCTATCGGCAAGACGATTTTATTTTCGGGTAAGCCACTTAAGATCATAGGAGTTTCGGGCAAGGATAAAAACGCCTTCGGAAGCAACGAAAATTTAAGAATTTACGCGCCGTACTCAACCGTGATGAATAAAATCACGGGCAATCGAAAAATCAGCTCTATCACCATCAAAATAAAAGACGATGTCAATACTCAAGTGGCCGAAGAGAGCCTAACTCAGCTACTTATCCAAAGACACGGCTCGCGGGATTTTCATACGATGAACGCAGATACTATCAAACAAACAATACAAAGCACTACCGGCACGATGACGATTCTGATCTCATCGATTGCGGTGATCTCACTCGTCGTCGGCGGCATCGGCGTGATGAATATCATGCTCGTAAGCGTTACCGAGCGCACGCGCGAAATCGGCATTAGGATGGCGATCGGCGCGAAGCAATCCAACATCTTGCAGCAGTTTTTGATAGAGGCGATCTTGCTTTGCTCGCTGGGCGGAGCTTTAGGAATTTTAATCGCTTTGGCGCTTGGATTTGCATTTAATACCATAAGCCCGGATTTTGCGATGAAATTTACTACCGCGCCTTTCGTGATCGCCTTTGCAGCGTCGTCCGCGATCGGTATAGTTTTCGGCTATCTGCCGGCAAGAAACGCCAGCAGATTAAATCCGATAGATGCTTTAGCACAAGAATAATCAAGGAGAGAAAATGATAAATTCCAAAGTAATTTTAAGCGGCGTTTTGGCCGTCTTTATCGGTGGCTGCGCCTCGAATCAAAGCGAAGTCGAGTATAAACCCGTAGAGAATTTCAAAGATGAAAACGCAAGCTACGAAATCGATACGCTGTGGTATAAAAAATATGGCGAATCATACTTAAATAAGCTTGTAGATCAAGCCCTTGCGAATAACTACGATCTAAAAACAGCGGCTTTAAACGTTGAGAGTGCTTATGCAAATTTAGGGCTAAGCAGGGCTGATCTTTTTCCTACGCTAAGTAGCTCGTGGAGTGCGGGCGCTAATCGCGACATAAGCACCGGCTCGAATTGGAACAAAACCTATAGCTCGGGCTTTAACGTAAGCTATGAGCTTGATCTTTTCGGCAAGATCCGCTCGGCGGTAAATGCCGAGGGCTGGAACGCTAAAGCCAGCGAGTTTGACCTTGAAAATACTCGCCTGACTCTTATAAATTCTATCGTAAGCGGTTACTTCGAGATGCTTTATTTAAACGATTCGCTAAAATGGACAAAACAGAATTTAAGCGATTACCGCGAGATCGAAAAAATAATCAAGGCAAAATATGATTACGGCAAGTCCGAACAGCTTGATTACAGGCAGATTCAAAATTCTATTCTAGGGCTTGAAAACAAGGTATTAAGCATTCAAAAAAATATTGAGGATAATCATAAATATATGAGAAATCTCATCTCCTCCAGCTTGCAATTTGATGATAACACAGATTCGATAAATTCCATAGAATTCCAAGGCGTTGATCTAAATGTACCTTACACAGCGCTTGCTAACCGCCCCGACATTAGAGCTGCGATCGCTAGGCTAAATTCCAGCTTTTACGACGAACAGACCGCTAAGTTAAATTTCTTTCCTAGCGTGAATTTGGGCGCAGGGCTTACTAATGGGCAAGGCGTGAGCGCTAACGATAGCTTCAAGCTAAATTTTTTAAGTGGCAACGTAAGCATAAGTCTGCCGTTTTTGGATTATGCGAGGGTTGAAAACCGCCTTAAAATTTCAGAGATCGCTTTTCGCAAAAACGTCGTAAATTACGAACAGACGCTCTCTAACGCTACGAATGAGGTGCTAAATTTATATAGAATTTACCAGATCAATCTGGCTAGCCTTAAAAATTTAAGCGCTGCTTACGATGAAAAGGCGCGCATTGCCGATCTTTACGCCGCGAAATACGAAGCAGGTTCAAGCGAGCTAAAGGATATGCTAGAAGCCCGCACCGATGCCGTAAACGCTAAGATAAACGAGCTAAACCAAAGATATTTGACGCTTCAAAACGAGGCAGCGATCTATCGCGCAATGGCAGGCAAATTTAAACGCAAATGAAAAAGGCTTTGATATTTTGGCTGCTTTGTGGCGCGATATTTGCTGATTCTATGGTACTAAGTGCGCAAGATGGTGCAGTAAGCCTTAGCGCCAGCGCTTACGTTGCGAACGATAAACAATCAGAATTTGAAAAAAACCATAATGAAATTATGCTAAATCGTCAAAAAAATGAATTAGATCGGCAAAGCCTGCAAAATAATTTGCAACGTGAATCAAAAGGCGTAGGCGACCACGATGATTTTTCGATGAAAAAACAGCCGATGCAAGACATCAAGGAGCGAAACAATAAAAATGAGCAAGACTTAAAACTGCGCCGTAAAAAGCTGCAAGGCGACGCTTATCGGCGCTAGGGCTGCTTTTGTTTATCGGTTTTTAAGTAAAGTTTCTATAAAATCTCCGCTTTACATTTTCTTAAAGGAACAGTTATGAAAAGAACGTACCAACCTCACAATACCCCTAAAAAGCGCACTCACGGCTTCCGCGTCCGCATGAAAACAAAAAACGGCCGCAGAGTTTTAAGCGCAAGACGCGCTAAAGGCAGAAGAAAATTGGCTGCGTAGGCGAATTTGCTGCAATAAGCGATAGCAGCGTTTTTTCGGAGGTTTATAAAAGTGCGGCGAAGTGGCATTGCGAATGCGCTGTCGTGTATTTTTTAGCTAGCGAAGAGCGTAAATTTAGCGCAGTCGCCAGTAAAAAAATAGGCAATTCAGTTACGCGAAATTACGCTAAAAGGCGTTTGCGCGCAGCGTTTTATAATCAAAAAGACGCCATTGTTAGCGGAATTTTTATATTAATCGCAAAAAAGCGGATCGTAGATATGAGCTTTGAAGACATTGAGCGAAATTTAAAATGGGCGTTTAAAAAGATCGGCGCAGTAAAATGAAGAGATTTTTTATAGCCGCGATCGGGTTTTATCGAAAATTTATTTCGCCTTTGCTACCGCGCTGTTGCCGTTATTATCCGAGCTGTTCGGAATACGCGCTTTATGAGTTTAAGTTTAACGGCGTCTTTGGCGCGCTCTGCGCTGTAACGGCTAGAATTTTAAGATGCAATCCGCTCTTTAGCGGTGGCATAGATTATCCGATAATCGCGCGAAATTTCAAATTTTGCGTATTTTCAAAAGCCTGCGAAGGCGGCTTTAACGCACGCGCGCAGAAATTTAAGCTTTGGTTTATACCATATAAAAAAAATAGATATTACGTCATACGACTAGGAGAAAATAGTGCTAGATAAACTTCCTCAATCAAAGCGCCTTGCTATCGCAATAGCAACTGCGCTCATATTTTTTGTAGCTTACGATCATTTTTATTTATCAAAAATTCGCGCCGCAATGGAGGCAAACGCAACTATGGCGCAGCTCGCGCAAAAAAATGCTGCCAAGTCCGCTCCGCAAACTACCGCCACTGGTGTGAGCGCGCAGGGAGCGAATTTAAATACCACAAATTCCATCTCTGCACCGTTAGTGCGCGTAGTCGGAAAAGAAGCAAATTTTACGATCGACGGACTTGGTCGCATAAGCTCATATGTGTTAAATGATGCTAAATTCCGTGACGAAAACGGCGATGCGATAAATTTAATTGATCCTAAATCACATTCTAAACCGCTTGAGATGCGCTTCGAGGACGCGGCGTTGAATGCAATGGCTTTCGATACTCCTTACAGTGCTTCATCTAGCGAGCTAGACGTGCGAAACGGCGAAGCTAGCGTGAGCTTAAGTCAAAATTTGGGCTCGGTAACTATAACTAAAAATTTGACCTTTTTCCCGAACGGCAGCTACAAGCTGGATGTTAAATTAAACGGCAGCGCACCTTATTTCATCACTCCGGGCTCGCGTCCGAACGTAGAAGTAGATAGCTATACGGTTCACGGCGTCATTGTAGGAAAACCGGGCGAAGCTGGAATTTCAGATAAAATTGCTTCATTTTTTACCGGCTCGCAAGCTATAAGCGAAAGC